>Ga0184612_10000172_pt1 | contig 29271 bp, 37 predicted proteins | sample PLM3_60_coex_FD_133163 | JGI IMG/M metagenome (GOLD analysis project Ga0184612, IMG submission 133163) | Groundwater sediment microbial communities from an aquifer in East River, Colorado, USA - PLM3_60_coex | ecosystem: Environmental > Terrestrial > Soil > Riparian zone | place: USA: East... | reverse complement strand
TGGCAAGCCTGATCTATGGACTTGGGTATTTCGTCTGGTCATTGCATGCCTGGAAGCAGGGCCTCGGCCTGCTGCCCGCGCTGGACGCGCAGTATTTCGCGGCTGGCATCGTTCCCGGACTTGTCATCGTTGCGGCATACGGCGCCTTCAAGCTGATTACAGCCGGGCTGGAGCGGCTTCTGGTCTGGCTCCATGGTGAGCCGCGGACGCGCGCCAAGATTGCCATACGATGGGCGGCATTCGTCCTGATCGCGGTTCTGTTCTCATACATGCTCATTGGCGACATGTTCGGCATCGTCGAGGGCATCGTCTCGTTGGAGTGGGCCACGCCCTTCGTGATCGCCGTATTCGTGCTGCTTTCGTTGCTGATTCATGTGGAGACCAAGGATACCCGTGCGAAATGGGACCGCTTCTACCGGCTGTTTCAGGTCGGAAACATTGTGGCTCTCGGCGCTATCGTCGCCGTCATCTATTTTGTCAACTCGGTCTATCCGAGCATTCCGCAGGAACTGGGCGGCGTCAGCGCGCGGTGTTCGTATCTCGATCTGGACAAGAGCTTATTGTCGGCGTTGACACTGGCCGCCCTGGTTCCCGGCGCCGATGGCTCATCGACGTCGGCCGTGAGATCCAAGCGCCTCGACATGCTCTATGCGTCGTCCGATGTCGTCATGGTTCGCCTTGACGGTCAGGTGTACGAACTCGACCGGCAAGCCATTCGGACGATTGCGTTCTGCGGCAGCGGAGCGTAAGCGGGACGATTGTCGACTCGAGCGGCGCAGCGGATATCTGCACCGCAAGGCGCGGCCCGTTGTGACGGTACGCCGCGCCGGGGATCTTCCAGTCGGTGCGACAAACCCCGCCTTTTCCGTGCCGGCCCAAAATATTGGCCGGATATCCCCCACGATGGAACTTTCGCGACCGTAAACAGTTGATACTCCGACAAGATTGTGCCGCAAGAATATCGGAGGATCCGCCATGACCAATACAAAAGCATCCGGGGAGCGCGATTACACGCAGCTGGAGACCGAGTTCGCGAAGCTGCGGGAGGATGTGGCCTCGCTGACCGAGGCCCTCAAGGACGTTGCCGCAAATGAGGCGCGCGGCGTCTCGGACGCGTTTCGCATGGGTTTGGACAGCGCCGCCAAGCAGGCCCGCCACGCCTCGAAGCGCGTGAAGAGCGGCGCCCATGACGCCGCCGAATCGATCCAAGCCAGCGTCGAGGAGCATCCGATTTCCAGCGTGCTGGTCGCGCTCGGCGTCGGTGTTGTCGTGGGAATGATGCTGCGGCGCTGAGTTCGCCGCCATGCTGTCATTGCTGCGCACGCTGTTCTTTACCGCAGCCGTGCGGACGGGCGCCGGCGAGGCGAAGCGCTCCATACAGCGCGGCCTGGCGCGCGCGGCCATCGCAGCGCTCGGCGGCCTGCTTGGGTTCTGCGGGCTCGCATTTTTCGTCGTCGCCGGCCATGACGCGCTGGCGGACTGGCTGGACCCACAGTCGGCGAAACTGATCTGCGGCGCCGTTCTCGTCGCCCTTGGGGCCATCCTGTTTGCACTCGGCCGGCGCAGCGGCCGGCGCCGGGTGGCCGAACAGAGCGCCCCCGAAGCTGTCGGCGACGCGGCGGCGGCCATCGGCCATGACATCGAGGCCGCCCTGTCCCGCCACGCCGGCACGCTGACAATCGCCGCCTTCGCGCTCGGGCTCCTGTTGGCGGCGCGGCGCAAGTAGCGCAGGACGGCGTCGATTGCCGACTGCGCAATGGAGCTGCAGGTGCCGCTTTCGCTGGAGTCCAATAGCAGTCTTGCGCGTCGCGTGGAAAACGCCGGCCGCAAACATTGCCGGCCGAGCGAGCCGGCGCTTACGCTAGAGAGGTGCAAGATGGAACCAGAACGTTTGCAGGAGATACAGAAGAACATTCCCGGGCATTTCGGGACGCCCAAAAGCATCCTTACCGACGAGGATCTCGACGCCGCGCAAAAGTTGAAGCTGCTCAGGCAATGGGAATTCGATCTGCGGCAGTTGCTGGTCGCGACCGAGGAAAATATGCCCGGCACGGAGGCGAAACCCGGCAACTCCGCGGAGCTGCTGCAGGAAGTGCGGCGCGCCCTGGCGTCGATCGAAGGCGAGGCGCCGACAAAGGATACCGGCGGCGGCCCGTCCAAGGCGGGCGGCCAGACGTCGAAACCGCCGCAATGATTTGGCCGGCGTGTCAGCGGGGGGTGACCGCCGCCAAATCCCCTGGAACCATCGGATTCTGGCGGTGTTCGACATAGGTGTTCGAGCCGTTTCCGGCCGGCAACAGAAACGAGGTGGATCATGCGCAATGTTGTTTTGATCGCCGCGGCGCTGTCATTGGCGGGCTGCATGGGCGCGCCGTCGCGGGTCGATTCGACCAATCCCACGGTCACCTACAAGTACTTCGGCGACACGTACGGATCGCAATTCGAGGAGGTTTCGGCGCGGGCGAACGATTATTGCAGCCAGGAATTCAACAAGGACGCCAGGCTGCGCAATGTCGACGAAGCCGGCGACCAGAATTTCGCGACGTTCGAGTGCGTTTGAGATCGCCCCGGCCCACAGAGGCGCTGTGGCCCGGATTGCGATCGCACGCATGAAGGGCGATGAGGGCCCGGGCTTCGCCGGCAGGCGCGAATTCCCCGCTTAACTTCCCCGCTGGGCCGTTTCGAAAAGCTCGACCGCGTCGCTGCCGGAAACCGGCGGTATGTCGGTCCGCGCAAGTTGAAGCGTGTCGCCCGACAACAGCTGCAAGAGCTCGCTGCGGGCACGCGATACCCGGCTCTTGATGGTGCCCACGGCGCAGCCGCAGATGTTGGCGGCTTCGTCGTAGCTCAATCCGCTGGCGCCGACGAGGATCAGCACTTCGCGATGATCGTCGCTCAGTTGCCAGAATGCGCGCCGGAAATCGCAAAATTCGAGAGCGGCATGCTGCGTCGGCGGAGTCGCATGCACATAGGCCTCGACGTCGTCGAACGGCACCATGCTGCGATTCTTCCGCCCCTCGTTGTAGTACAGGTTGCGCAGGATCGTGAACATCCACGCCTTGAAGTTCGTGCGCGGCTGGAACTGCTCCGCTGCCGCCAGGGCACGCACCACCGCATCATTGACCAGATCATCCGCTTGCTCGCGCCGGCGCGTCAGCGAGCGCGCGAACGCGCGCAGATGCGGCAGCACCGCGACGAGCGCTTCCTGGAATTCCGGTGTATCGCCTGCCTTCAGAATTCGTCCCATGAACGAGACCTAGTGCATTTTTCGGAAATTTGAACCCTTACCGGCGTCGACCGGCCCCGCAAATATTTTCTTGTCACGACGGAACTTTTCCAGAAGATCGACCAAGCTGCGCGGTAGCGGCTCGCTGAGCACTTCGGCATAGATCTCGCACAATTGTTCGCTGATCCAACGTTCTAGCCCTGTTTGCGGCTTGGCATGCCAAGTCCGTTCCGGCACATGGGAGCGCCGCATATGGGTATGGCGACGAACTTCGGAGCCGGTGATCGATTCTTTCGTGATCACAGAATTGCCCTTTTCGTTACACAGAAACACTATCCGCCGTTTGCTTGAACGCCGCGGGAAGGACACTAGCGCTGTATCATTAGTGAACGTCATCCGTCGCTGCTTGTTCCATTCTTGCGCTGCCAAAGCTTCGTGAAGATCGCGATGGCCGCAAGCGTGCGACGATTCGTCAGACCCGAATCCGGGATCCCGCAGGGTTTCATCGGAACCATCATTTATTGCCGGAGGTTTCTTCTATACCACCAGCGCCGAGGATTCTATTCGGCGATCTTGTAACGTGATGGAAGGAGATTCCGATGAATCAGGAACAGGTTTCCGGCAACTGGAAGATTGTCAAAGGCAAGATAAAAGAGCAGTGGGGCAAGCTCACCGATGACGATCTGAAGGTGCTCCAAGGCAGCGCCGATCAACTAACGGGCACCTTGGAGCGCCGCTACGGTATTGCCAAGGAGGAGGCGGAACGCCAGGTCCGCGATTTCGAACGCAGAAACGCGGATATTTTCCGCCACTAAACCAAGCTGAAGGTCCAGGCGCCGAGCGCGCCTAGATTTCGCCGCTCGCGGCGTTCCGCCATGAATAGAACCGCCGCGGGCGGCGATTCGACTCCCCGGCGGCAATCCCACCGATTGACCGGCAGGGAACCAATTCTCCGCCGGAATGTTTTGCTGGGCATCATCCATAGAGCGGAGGGACGGCGATGCTTGGCACTATTCTTCTGATCATCCTTATCCTGTTACTGCTCGGGGCGATTCCGGCATGGCCCTACAGCCGGGGCTGGGGCTACGCGCCGGGCGGCCTCATTTCGGTCGTACTAATCGTCGTCGTGGTGCTGCTGCTGATGGGGCGCATCTGACCGCGAGGGAATGCGGATTGCGGGAACATTGGACAGTCCGGATTATTTATTCCAGTAGCGAGTCATGACACCGGAGGTGCCGATGCCCCGAGGAGATAAATCCGCATACACCGGAAAGCAGAAGCGACAAGCGCGGCACATCGAGAAGGGTTACGAGAGCCGCGGAATTTCGGAAGACGAAGCCGAACGCCGCGCCTGGGCGACGGTCAACAAGATGACCGGCGGCGGCAAGAAAAGCGGTTCGGGAGTCGGCAAACGGATCAACAAGGCGCCGGCCCGCAAGGGTGGGCGACTCGGAGGGCGAGCCGCGGCGAAGCGATCTGCTGCGGCGCGCTCCGCTTCCGCACGGAAGGCGGCCGCAACGCGGGCACGACGTGCGCGAAAGCGCGGCCGTTCTTAGCGCCCCGAAAAGACAGACAGAACAGATTGCTTCCACAAAAAAAGCCCGCGCTGGCAACAGCGCGGCCTTCTCCGTCTCTTCGGGCGTCGCGTCATCCTAGAGAAGAATGATCCATCCCGCTAATTGCCGGCGCCCGCTTCCACCACCGTCTTCATCTGCGCCAGGCCCTTCTCCAAATAGCCGCCCAGCATCTTGTCCGGATCGACGAAGAGGCAGAACGCCTTGCCGATAAAGTTGTTGTGACCCGTCGTGGCCCAGGTGACGAGGGTCTGATCGCCTTCGGGCTTGAGGGCAAATTCTGACGTGCTGGCCCCTTCCATGGGTCTTACAAAGGCAACGTCGATCTTGATGTAGTCGTCCGGACGGCTCTCGGTCAGGGTCATGCGCCCCTCGCCCACTTCATCGTTGCCGGCCCAGGTGAAGACGGCGCCTTGTCCCGTGGGCGCACCTTCGAAGGTGACCTTGGCAGCCGGGTCGAGCTTCGCCCAGGCGACCAGGCCTCCCATTTGTGGAAATCGTTCACCTGCGCAAAAACCGCCGGTGCCGGGGCGGCGATGGTGACCGTCCGCACGACGCGGACCTCGGAGGGCTGCAGGGCAACGATGACGGCAAACACCACAATGATGGCGGCGATCGCCGCGAGAACGATGAGGATCTTCTTGCGCATGGCGGCTCCTTTCCGAATCCGGAACAAGAAATTGCCCGTAAATATACCCGACTTATCAACGGCCTTCGAGTGCCGGCGCCATCGGCGCAGTGACGGCGGTCACGGCGAGATGGAAACAGCCTTTGCATACCGGCGGAGTTTTGGCAGATATCGGGTACCCGTCCCGCATTGGAGGTTTGCATGAAAGGTTTGTCTGCGTGGTTCTTCGGCTCCGCCGTTGTCTACGGCATTCTCGGTATGGCGCTCGGCAATGTCATGGCCGCGACCCAGGACCATGCGCAAATGCCGACCCATGCCCACCTCATGCTGATCGGCTGGGTCAGCTTCGCCATCTTCGGCTTCTTTTATCATCAGTTCCCGGAGCGGGCCGGAACGCTGCTCGCCCGGCTGCATTTCGGGCTCGCCCAGATCAGCTATGTTGTGCTGATCGTCGGGCTGTACCTCATTTATGACGGCAACGTTCCCGCGGGCGAGCCGCTGGCGGCCAGCATGTCCATCGCCTATCTCGTATCGATGCTGCTGTTCGCCCTGGTTGCCTGGCCGGTGGTTGTGGCCAGACGTTAGCGCCGGCTACGGCGCCGGCTTGGCGAAGCTGTCGATTTCCTCATCGGTGGGGAAGCGGCCGAGCTGCTTCTTCGAGAACAGCAGCTTGCCGTCGCGGAATACCTCGAAGGCGCTGCGGGCACCGCTTACCACCTCGACCGCTTCGGCCGAGAGTTCCATGAGTCTGGCTCTCGCACGGAGAGCTCGCGGTTCATAGTTTCAAACGACGCAATATTCGATGCGGAATTTCATGACGACCTGTTTTTCCGATATCGCCGATGAATAGCACGGACGCGCCGCCGTGACAATTTCCGCTAGGACGCGCCGAGCGCCTTAGCGAGAGCGGCGATGCCGGCCGCGAAGGTCTTGCGCCCCACCTGCTCCTTGATGCGCGCTTCGTCCGCTTCGGCGACGTCGAAATCCGCGGTCCATTCGACGAAGGTCCTCTCGCCCTCGGTCACCGGCTTGCAGGTGAAGCGGGCGATGTAGTTCCGGATCGGCATCGGCGAGACGATGATGTTGTAGGTGAAGCTGCGGTCCAGGTCGCTGAAGGATAGCAGCCGCTCCCGCAGATGGCCGCCATCGGCGAGCTTGAAGTTGCGCACGCAGCCGACGCGGTCGCTGGGCAGGCCGCCCTCGATATGGCTCTCGGCAATGACCGGATGCCACTTGTCGTGGCCGTTGAAATCGCGGGCATAGGCCCAGACCTTGTCGACAGGCAGATTGATGATCCCGCTGACATAGACGTTGGCCATCGGCTTCTCCTCCCCTAGGGCATGATTTCGCGGAACTGGGCGACCAGAGCGTCGGCGAATTCCGCATCGTTGATGTGGTACGGCACGCGGATGAGGCGGCGCGTTGCCGTCGGTTTTAACGTGCGCTCGATTGCGTCGAACAGCGCGGCGTCCGCCTCGGGATCATGGAACGGCTGGCCCGGCGCGTCGAGCGCCGAGACGCCCTTCTCCGGAATCAGGAAACGCACCGGTCCCTCGCAGCGGTTGAGCCTTTCGGCGATCCAGGCGCCGATCTGCCGGCATTCCTCTGATGTCGTGCGCATCAGCGTGACCTGCGGATTGTGGCGGTGAAGCAGCCGGCCGCGATATTGCGGCGGCACGCTCTCGGGCGCCCAGAAGTTCACCATGTCGAGCGCGCCCACCGAACCGACATAGGGGACGCGGCTTCGCGCGATGGCGCCGAGCCGGTCCGGTCCGGCGCTCAGCACGCCGCCCAGCAGCAGATCGCAGACCTCGGTTGTCGTGGCGTCGAGCACGCCGACCAGCATCGCGCTGTCCACCAGCTTCTCCATCGCCCGCCCGCCGGAGCCCGTTGCGTGGAACACGACGCAGTCGTAATCGGCGCGCAGCGCCTCGGCAGCGCGGGTGACGCAGGGCGTGGTGACGCCGAACATGGTCAGGCCGATGGCCGGCATGGCATCCGCCGCCGGCGCCGGCGCCGGCGCCCGCGCCATGCCGACGATGGCGCAGGCGGCATTGGTCAGCACGGCGCGGCTGATGCGATTGAGACCGGCGATGTCGGTGACCGAATACATCATGGCGATGTCGCTGACATCGACGAACGGACCGACATCGCCGGAGGCCAGCGTCGACACCATCAGCTTCGGCACGCCGATCGGTAGCGCCCGCATCCCAGCGGTGACGATGGATGTGCCGCCACCGCCGCCGATGCCGAGCAGGCCGGCGACATCCTCGCGCCCGGCGATGAAACGGGCGAAGGCCTCGCCCATGGCGGCGACGGCGGCACCGCGGTCATCGGTTGCGAGCACGGCATCGGTGCCCCGGGAATGCTGCGCTGCGACATCGCGGGCGGGGATGTCCACCGGGATCTTCGGCGCCCGCGTGCCGACATCGACCAGAAGACAGGGAAAGCCGGTGCCGGCGACGAGGTCCCGCAGAAAGGCGAGTTCCTCGCCCTTGGTGTCCGCCGTGCCGACGATATAGATGCGCTTCATTGCGTTCCCGCGACAGGCTCGGCCCGGGCCGGCAGAATTTGCAATTCCTGTGGGACGCCGGTACCGTATTGGCATGACCGTCTCACGTCAAGAACGAGGCGCAGCACCGCCGGCCGCGAGGGGCCCGCGGGCGCGGATGAGGCGAACGATGCTGGATACGGCCATGCGGTTGATGCAGAGCGGGCTGATTCCGTCGGTGAGCGACGTCGCCGAAGCGGCGGAAGTATCGCGCACGACCGCCTATCGCTATTTCCCGAGCCAGGCAGCGATGATCCAAGCGGCGGTCGATGAGGCGCTGGGACCGATCCTGGAATGGGACTCGGATTCTGCCGATGCCGAAGAGCGCATCTCCGATCTGCTCGCCTTTGCCTATCCGCGCATGCATCTCTATGAGGCGACGCTGCGGGCGGCGCTTTGGCTGGCGATCGACCAATGGACGCGGCGCCAGGCGGGTACGCTTGAGCCCGAGGCGCCGATCGTGCGCGGCCACCGCAAGGCATTGCTGCGCCTGGCGCTGGCGCCACTGCGCGGAACGCTCGATCGCAAGGCGCTCGATCGCGTCACGCAATCCCTCTCGCTGGTGTTCGGGACCGAGGCTTTTGTCGTCCTGAAGGATATCTGGCGGCTTGACGACAAGCAGGTGCTCCGGGTGGCGCTCTGGACCGCCCATGCCATCGTCCGAACCGCCATTGCCGAGGCCGCGACGGTTGTTTCCGCCGCCGCCGGTCATGCTAATGTGAAAGCGGCAGAAAGACCGCGCAAGAAGGAGAATGGCCCAACGAACAAACAAACCGCTGTTGGCCGGCCCACCGGCCGCAGCCTTTAGACTAGGGAGAGAAAACAAATGCTGAAGAGGACCTTGCTTGGAATGCTTGCCGGCGCGACCGTCGCATTCGCCGGCGTCACGGCTTCGGCTCAGGAGGAGCTGACGATCTTTTGGGCGGAATGGGATCCGTCCAACTACCTGCAGGAGCTGGCCAACCAATACACGGCCGAGACCGGCGTGGTCGTCACGGTGCAGACGACGCCCTGGCCGGATTTCCAGACCAAAGCCTTCGCCGAGTTCAATGCCCATGGCGACGCCTATGACATCGTCGTCGGCGATTCCCAGTGGCTCGGCGCCGGTTCGGTCGGCGGCCACTATGTGGATCTCACCGATTTCTTCGCCAAGCACAAACTGACCGAGGCGTTCGCGCCTGCGACGGTCCAGGCCTATGCCGAATATCCAAAGGGCGGCGGCAAGTATTGGGCGATCCCGACCGAGGGCGACGCCACCGGCTGGGCCTATCGCAAGGACTGGTTCGAGGATCCGGCCGAGAAGGAAGCCTTCAAGGCCAAATATGGCTACGACCTGGACGTGCCGAAGACCTGGGCGCAGATGCGCGACATCGCCGAGTTCTTCCAGCGTCCGGACCAGAAGCGCTATGGCATCGCCATCTACACCGACAACGCCTATGACGCCCTGGTCATGGGTTTTGAGAACGCACTCTTCAGCTATGGCGGCGAACTCGGCGACTATTCGAGCTACAAGGTGGAGGGCATCGTCAATTCGTCCGAGGCCGTCGCCGCACTCGAGTCCTACAAGGAACTTTACAAGTTCACGCCACCGAACTGGGGCAAGACCTTCTTCCTGGAGAACAATCAGGCGATCACCGAGGGCCTGGCGGCGATGAGCATGAACTACTTCGCCTTCTTCCCGGCGCTCGCCAACAAGGCGGCGAATCCCTATGCCGATGTCACCGGCTATTTCGCCAATCCGGCGGGGCCAAGCGGCAAGCAGCATGCGGCACTGGGCGGACAGGGCATGTCGATCGTGAGCTATTCCACGAAGCAGGAGGAAGCCTACAAGTTCCTCGAGTGGTTCGTCCGCGAAGACGTGCAGAAGAAATGGGCCGAGCTCGGCGGCTACACCTGCAACGCCAAGGTTCTGGAATCGGCGGAATTCCGTCAGGCGACGCCGTATAACGAAGCCTTCTATCAGTCGATGTTCATGGTGAAGGATTTCTGGGCGGTGCCGGAATATGCGGAACTGCTGACCCAGATCAACAATCGCATCTATCCCTTCGTCGTCGGCGGGGAAGGGTCGGCGAAGGATGCGCTCGACGGCCTCGCCGCGGACTGGACAGCGACGTTCAAGAAGTACGGCCGCCTGTAGGGTAACGGCCGGCGCAGACACCGGAGGAGGACGTCCCTCCTCCGGCCGACTGCGCGATGCGTACGAGGGAGGCGGTTGTGGCGGCAATGGCGAAGCTCACGGCGGATTCGCGGGCGGCGGCGCGCGGCTGGAGCGATCTCACCATCCGCAACTTGTTCATCATTCCGACGATCCTGTTCCTGATCGTCTTCAACATCTTTCCGCTGATCTATTCCCTCGGCTATTCCTTCACCGATTTTCGCGCCTCGGTAAGCGAGCCGGCGAACTTTGTCGGCTTGCAGAACTATCGCGAGCTGCTCGCCGATCCGTACATCTGGCGGAATTTCTCGGTCACCGCGAAATATGTGATCGTCTCCGTCGGCGGCCAGATGATCGTCGGCTTCGGCGTAGCGCTGCTGCTCAACCGAGCCTTCCCGTTCAAGGGGCTGGTCACGACGCTCCTGCTGCTGCCGATGATGATGTCGATGGCGGTGGTCGGCCTGTTCTGGAAGCTGCTCTACGATCCCTCCTGGGGCATCATCAATTACGCGCTCGGCCTCGGCACCTTCGACTGGCTGTCGAATCCGGACATGGCGCTCTATGCCATCGCCATCACCGACATCTGGATGTGGGCGCCCTTCGTCATGCTGCTGTCGCTCGCCGGCTTGTCGGCGGTGCCGCAGCATCTCTACGAGGCGGCGGCGATCGACCGCGCGGGGCGCTGGTACACCTTCACGCGCATCACCCTGCCGCTGGTGGCGCCCCTGCTGCTGATCGCCCTCATCTTCCGCACCATGGAGGCGTTCAAGACCTTCGATCTGGCTTTCATCATGAGCGGCCAGCCGACGACAGAGGTGATCGCCATCCGGCTCTACAAGATGGCGTTCCAGGAATGGCAGACCGGGCGTTCCTGCGCGCTGGCCTACATCATGCTGATCATCGTACTGGCGATCACCAACATCTACGTGAAGTATCTGAACCGGGTGAAGGAGCGCTGAGATGGCCGCCGTCCGCACCCGAAGTCAGCGAATACTTCACCGCGTGGCCGTCGCCGCGGTGATCGTCATCACCCTGATCTTCCTGTCGCCGATCTATTGGATCACGTCGACCGCGTTCAAATCGCGGGCCATCGCCACCTCGGTGCCGCCAACCGTGATTTTCTCGCCGGAGATCACGTCCTTCGTCAAGCTCTTCACCCGGCGCGTGCAGCTGACGAAGCCTGTCGAACCGGATGTCTATGAGGCCGCGCCCTGGTGGGAGAAACGCATCTACGACGGCGGCGAGCGCGTCCTCAAGGTCGGCGACAGTGTCCAACTATCCCAGTACCCCAACCGCTTTCAGAACAGCCTGATCATCGCCATCACCAGCACGCTGCTTGCGGTGTCCATGGGCACGCTGACCGCCTATGGATTCTCCCGATTCCGAATAGCGGGCGAACCGGACCTGCTGTTCTTCATCCTGTCGACCCGCATGCTGCCACCGGTGGTGGTGGCGATCCCGATGTTCCTGATGTATCGCGCCGTCGGCATGACCGATACCCATATCGGCCTCATCATCCTCTACACGGCCTTCAACCTGTCCTTCTCCGTCTGGCTGATGAAAGGCTTCATCGACGAGATACCCAAGGAGTATGAGGAAGCGGCGTTGGTCGACGGCTATACGCGCCTGCAGGCCTTCTTCAAGATCGTCCTGCCAGAGGCGGCGACGGGCATCGCCGCGACCGCGGTGTTCTGCTTCATCGTCGCCTGGAACGAGTACGCCTTCGCGCTGATGATGACCAACCGCCGGGCGCAGACGGCGCCGCCTTTCATCCCGGCACAGATCGGCTCGGGCCTGACCGACTGGACCGCCATTGCCGCCGGCACCTTCCTGTTCCTCTTGCCGGTGGCGATCTTTACCTTCGCGCTTCGCAATCATCTGCTGCGGGGCGTAACCTTTGGCGCCATCCGCAAATGATGACTGGACGTAAGGAGCGACCATGAGCTTTCACAAACTCAGCTCGAAGTTCCTTGAGCCGCTGTCGATGTGGACAATGGTGTTCGGCATTGTCGCACTCTGCCAGCCCTGGAGCGAACCGCTGCACCGCTATGGCTTGACGATCACGCTCGTTGGCCTCGTGGGCTTCAGCGTGTTCTCCCATTTCCGGCCCGAGTCCAACGCAGACTGACTCGAGCGACCATGGCCGACATCATCCTGCGGGACATCCAGAAATATTTCGGCGAAGCCCACGTCATCCGACAGCTCAATCTGGAAGTGCGCCACCGGGAGTTTGTCGTGCTGCTCGGACCGTCCGGCTGCGGCAAGACGACGACCCTGCGGGCGATCGCCGGTCTGGAGGAGATCGACAGCGGGAACATCCTCATCGACGGCAAGCCGGTCGAAAGACTCCGAGCGTCGGACCGGGACATCGCTTTCGTCTTTCAGCTCTATGCGCTTTATCCTCACCTGACCGCCTATGAGAACATCGCCTTTCCGCTGCGGGCCACGAGCGAAAGCCGGGCTGCCGTGGACGCCCAGGTCCGCCGCGTCGCCCGCGCCCTGGCCATCGAGCATCTGCTGAGCAAGCGGCCGTCGGCCTTGTCCGGCGGCGATATGCAGCGCGTCGCCATCGGGCGGGCGTTGGTGCGGCGGCCGAAGGCGATGCTGATGGACGAGCCGATCGGCTCGCTCGACGCCAAGCTGCGCGAGGACATGCGCACCGAAATCAAGCGGCTGCATCTGGAGAACGACACCACCACGGTCTATGTGACCCACGACCAGGTGGAGGCCATGTCGCTGGCCGACAGAATCGCTGTCATGCATGATGGCGTGCTGCAGCAGGTCGGCACGCCGACCGATGTCTATCGGCATCCGGCCAATCTGTTCGTCGCCCAGTTCATCGGCAGTCCGGTGATGAACATCGCCAAGGCGAGCTTCCGCGAAGAAAATGGCCGCGCCCAGGTGATTGTCGGCGATGGCGACGGCGCGTTCGAGCTGCCGGCGGAACTCCAGCGGCGAGTCGCCGCGGCGAACCGTCCGGAGCTGACGATCGGCGTCCGGCCGGAAAGCGTGCGCATCGCCCGCCAGCCCGCCGACGGCTTCACCCAGGTGGAGGCCCATATTATCGAGCCGCTCGGCGCCTACGACATCGTCGACCTCAAGCTCGGCCGGCAGATCTTCCGGGCGCGGACGCCAAGCGGTTTCGTCGCCCGGGCCGGCGACACCGTCTGGGCGAGGCTCGATGCGGCGCAGACTCATTTCTTCGACACCAGCAGCGGCGGGTCGCTGGACGTAAGGCTGAGCGGGTGACATGGCGCATATCCGGCTTGAAAACGTCACGAAGAACTTCGGCTCCCATACCGCGCTCAAGGGCCTCGATCTTGAAATCGCCGACGGCGAGTTCTTTGTGCTGCTGGGGCCGACCGGCGCCGGCAAGACCACGACGCTGCGGCTGATCGCCGGACTGGAGCGGCCGAACGCCGGCTCGATCAGGATCGATCATGAGGACGTTCTGGGTTGGAACGCGGCGCAGCGCGACGTCGCGCTGGTGTTCCAGCACTACTCGCTCTATCCGCGCTACACGGTGCGCCAGAATCTCGAATTTCCGCTGAAGTCCCGGGTGCGCCGCTCTCCGCAGCCGGAGATCGACGCCCGCGTCGCCCGCGCGGCGAAGACGCTGCGGATCGAGCATCTGCTGGACCGCAAAACCGACCGGCTGTCCGGCGGCGAGATGCAGCGCGTGTCGATCGGCCGAGCCATCGTCCGCGAACCGCGCGTCTTCCTGATGGACGAGCCGCTGTCCAATCTCGACGCCAAGCTGCGGGAGGCGCTGCGCTCCGAGCTCAAGGACCTGCAGATGAAGCTCGGAGCCACCTTCCTGTTCGTCACCCATGACCAGATCGAGGCGATGTCCATGGGCGACAAGGTCGGCGTCCTCAACCAGGGCCGCATCATTCAGGTCGCGACGCCGCAGGAGATCTATAACCGGCCCCGCGATCTGTTCGTCGCCGGCTTCGTCGGCTCGCCGGCAATGAATCTCCTGCCGGGCGAGGCCCGTGATGGGCGGCTCACGGCGCTGGCCGGGCAGATGGAGCTATCGGCCGACGGATCCGCCCGCGAGTGGCTGCGGCGCTTTGCCGCTCCCGTCACGGTGGGCATCCGCTCGGAGGACATCCGCATCGGAGCAGCGGAAGCCGCGGAGGCGCAAGTCCATGACGTGGAGAATCTGGGCGTCGAGAAGATCGTCACCCTGCGGATCGGCGAACAGCTCCTGCGGGCGACCGCCCCGGCATCATTGGAGCTGCCAATCGACAGCGCGGTACGATTCGGCTGGAACCCGGAGAAGCTGCATTTCTTTGACACCGGCAACGGGATGAATCTGGCCGTCACCTGAGCGTGGCGCAATTTTAGCCACCGCTGCATAGGCAGTGGGCAGATAGCCCATGCGATCGGTCATGAAGAGGCCGCCACTCCGTCACAGACTCGCCCACATTGGACCGAAGTCTCAAAATTCTATGTCCAGCTTCGCGCCTGCGGCCGATTGTCCCATCGAGTTCTGCCGGGCTCTGCGGAACATACTGTACGCAAAGGCAGTTTCCATTAGGGCTAGACGGACTCTCGCCATTCCACATGAGTGGTACAGAAGGAACACGGAGTATGACCCTTGGCACCCGTTTAGTGGGCCGCCGCCGGACGCTTGCAACGGCCGCCGCGGCGGGCCTATGCGCGGGCTTGGCCGGGTGGACCGGCAATCGCGCCGCCGGCGCAATAATCACTCGCGATTCCACGGCGTTCAGCGTCGAATGGTTGCGCGTCCAGGCGCGGGATCTGGCCGGCCGTCCATTCGAACCGCCCGCCGACGAGGTGCCGGCGGCGCTCACGGATCTCACCTACGACCAATACCGCGACATCCGGTTTCACACGGATCAGGCGCTGTGGCGCGATCTCAGCCTGCCGTTTCAGGTTCAGTTCTTCCATCCGGGCTTCTATCACCGCGACTCCGTGGAGATCTTCGAGGTCGTTAACGGTGCGGCGCGGCCGCTGCAGTACTCCCCGAACCTGTTCGATTTCGGCAAGTCCGGCATCGATCCGGCCTCGCTTTCTCCTAAGGTCGGCTTTGCCGGCTTTCGCCTGCACTATCCGCTGAACCGAGTGGACTACCTGGATGAAGTCGCGGCCTTCCTGGGCGCCAGCTATTTTCGCTGTGTCGGGCGCGGTAACGGCTATGGCATTTCGGCGCGCGGATTGGCCTTGAACACCGGACTGCCGGAAGGCGAGGAATTTCCGGTGTTTCGCAAGTTCTGGCTGGAGCGGCCGCAGCCCGGCGCGGCCGAGATGAAGATTCACGCCCTGCTCGACAGCCCGAGTGGCACCGGGGCCCATAGCTTCGTGGTGCGGCCGGGGCAGCCGACGATCACCGAGGTCGACGCCTTTCTGGTTGCCCGCAGCCCGATCAACCTGATCGGAATCGCGCCGCTGACGAGCATGTATTTCTTCGGCGAGAACGACCACTTGGGCGTCGATGACTTTCGGCCGGAGGTCCATGATTCCGACGGCCTCTCCATCTGCCATGGCAGCGGCGAATGGCTCTGGCGTCCGCTGACGAATCCCGAGCAATTGGCGGTGACGGAATTTGAGGACGATTCGCTAGGCGGTTTCGGATTGCTGCAACGGGATCGTGATTATCGCAGCTACGAAGACCTCGAGAGTTATCCGGAAAAGCGGCCGACGTTGTGGGTCGAGCCGCTGGCGGGCTGGGGTCCTGGCAAAATCCAACTCATCGAAATTCCCAGCGACGAAGAAATCCATGACAATATCGTGGCATTCTGGGTGCCGAAGATGCCCATTGGTGCGGGCGCGTCGCTGCAGATGACCTATCGGCTCCACTGGGGCGACAAGACGCCGTTCGAAGCGCCGGGCGGCCAGGTACGGGCCACGCGCATCGGATCGATAAAGGACAACGACAATGCCCGCCGCTTCGTGCTTGACTTCGGCGGCGGTCAGCTTGCACAGCTTGATGCGGAGACCGCCGTCGAAGCGATCGTCAGTTCGTCTAGCGGACAGGTTTCCCGAGCCATTGTACAGGCCAATCAGCACAGCGAAGGCTGGCGCGCCGTTTTCGAATTCGTTCCCGACGGCGGCAATCCCGCAGACCTCCGTTGCTTTCTGCGGTGTGAGGACCAAGTTCTTAGCGAGACTTGGAGTTATCGATGGATGGTTTGAATACTCTGCCCGGCGATCGGCAAGCTTCGGCGCCGATCCTTGATCTGCTGCGGTCATTTGGATTCGAGGATTCGAATACGCTCTATTCGCTCGCCGCGCGGCTGCCGGCAGCGGACATCGACGATCCCACGCGCGCGGCCCGAATCGCGATCGGCCAATGGTTCGCGCGCCTGCTCGACCAAGCCGAACTCGACGCCGAGGAGGCATTCCTTCTCGGCCGGGCGGCATTTACCGCAGTTGACTGCAACCGCCGCCGCCCGGAATCATTCCTCGCCGAGGAAGTTCCCGGTGAACTGGTGAGCCGATTGCGGCTGAGCCTGCGGGTTTCCTGCCCTCCGGACACACCAGCCGTCATGATGGTCCAGCCGCTCGATCCGCCGGCGCCATTCGCCGCCGTCGTGGCATGGTTCCGCCGCCGGCCAAGACCCGTCCGTTCTGCCTGACGCGGCGGATACGCCATGAAGTTTCATGCTCTGCTGCGGCCCAGTCCCCGTCCCGGTGACATCCGCGCGACGTTGTTCGCCCTGACGCTGACAATCACGTTTCTGGCCGGATCCCGGTTCCTGCAGATCTTCGAAGATCAGCGCGCGGAACTGTTCGAGGTTTTCCTGCTGCTGCTCTTCATTACCAGCTTCTGGTGGCTGGCGTTGTCGTTCTGGTCGGCTGTCGGCGGCTTCCTGGCGCTGGGGTTGCACCGCCAGTGGCGCTCTCTGGCCCGCTGGTCCAGCGGTCCGCTGACGCCGCCGGAGCGCGGGCGCACCGCAATCCTGATGCCGATCCACAACGAAGAGGCCGCACCCGTCTTCGCTCGCCTGCAGGCAATGTATGAGGCGCTCGAGGCGGCCGGCGCTATCGATGCCTACGAATTCTTCATCCTGAGCGACAGCACCGACGCGAACGCATGGATCGTCGAAGAGGCTGCCTGGCGCGCGCTCTGCGAGCGCGTGCGGGGCGAAGGACGGATCTTCTACCGGAAGCGCCGCCGCAACACGGCCTATAAGAGCGGCAATATTGCCGATTTCTGCCGTCGATGGGGCCGTCGGTATGACTACATGATCATCCTCGATGCCGACAGCCTGATGACCGCGGAAACGCTGATCACGCTGGTGCATTTAATGAATGACAACGGGCGGGTCGGTCTGATCCAGGTGCCGCCGACGATCGTCAACGCGGAGACGCTGTTCGGCCGGCTGCAGCAGTTTGCCAGCCGTCTCTATGGGCCGGTGTTCACGGCAGGCACTGCGCTGTGGCACCAAGGCGACGGCAATTACTGGGGCCACAACGCCATCATCCGCGTGGCCGCCTTCGCCTCGCAGTGCGGATTGCCGGAACTGCCGGGCCGCAAGCCGCTCGGCGGCCACATTATGAGCCATGATTTCGTCGAGGCAGCGCTCCTTCTCCGCGGCGGCTGGCAGGTCTGGATGGTCCCATGGCTGGGCGGCAGCTATGAGGAGACGCCGCCGACGCTCATCGATCACGCCAAGCGCGACCGGCGCTGGTGCCAGGGTAATCTGCAACACATGCGCGTGTTGCCGGCGCGCGGCCTGCTTCCGATCAGCAGGCTGCATCTGTTCACGGGCATCATGTCCTACCTGGCCTCGCCGCTGTGGCTCACCTTTCTCGCCACCGGGATCGCCTTCTCGGCCTGGAGATTGGCGCATCCCCTGGTCTATTTTCCGCCCTATCTGACGCTGTTCCCGATGTGGCCGCAATTCCACGAATCGGTGGCCATCGGCTTGGCCATCATCGTGATCGGAATGCTGCTGTTGCCGCGGCTTCTCGGCTTCATCTTTGCGCTGGCCGGCGCCCGGCGGCGCGTTGCCTATGGCGGCGCGCTCCGGCTGACGGGAAGCTTCCTTCTGGAGTTGACATTATCGGCGCTGATTGCGCCGATCCTGATGCTGCTGCATAGCGGCTTCGTTATCGGCACGCTGTGGGGCCGCGGCACCGCCTGGCGAACGCAAAGTCGCAACGGCCATGCCATCGGCTGGAACGAGGCCTGCAGCCGGCTCGGATGGCAATCGCTGCTCGGTGTCGGCCTGACTGCGCTCATCGCCTATGCCGAACCCAATTCGCTCTGGTGGATCGCACCACTTTGCGCGGGCCTTGTGCTTGCGGTTCCGCTCGTCGTGCTGACCACGAGCCCGCGGCTGTCGCTGCATGCCACTCGCATCGGATTGCTGCGGACGCCGGAGGAGGCCAGCCCGCCGGGTCTGCTTGTCAGGATGCGGGAACTCGAGCCGTCATGGCGCGCCACGCTGAAGATGCCAGGGGGCGCCCTGCAGCATCTTTCGGCGGATCGTCATTTGCTTGCCCTGCATCTGGCCATCCTGCCCCATCATTCGGATTGGCGGAGCGCCGATGCCAGCCTGCTCGCCAATGCGCGCGGAAAACTGTCGGCTACCGGCGATCCGGAGGCATTATCCAACGGCGAACTTACAGCGCTCCTGTTCGACCCGCCGTTCCTCGAAGGCCTGGCGGCCGGACGGGGTTTGCGCGGGGATCGAGCCTTCCTGTCTTCGTAGCCTGGGCTAGGATTGGCGATGCCGGCGCGGCCTTCTGCCTCAACAGCACGTCTTGGACAGCGGATGACGCCACGATCTACAGTGCGTCGCAAATTACGCTTGAGTGTCAAGGACGGGACATGACGGACATCACGGTCACCGGCATCGATCACATTTACATAGCGGTATCGGATATCGATCGCGCGGAACGCTTCTATGACGATGTCATGCGGCTGCTGGATTTTCGCAAGGGCACGAAGCCGATTGGCGGCGACAAGCATTGCCACTACTTCAACCCCGTCGTCCAATATTCGATCCGTCCGGCGCGGCCCTCCAAACCCGCGCATGACCCCTATAGTCCCGGCCTGCATCACCTGTGCTTTCGGGTCGGCTCCATGGCCGAGGTCGATGCGGTCGCCCATGGGCTGATCGAAGAGGAGGACTTCACCGGCAGCCTCGGCGAAACGCTCTATCAGGTTGCGCGCCGCGTCCAGCGGCAAGCCTTCTCAAGCATGGGCAGGGAATCGGTCAATGCCGCCGTGGACCAGATCGGCGACGCATTGCGTGCCATTACCTCGGAGGACTGGGAAACCAACCCAAGGGCCGCCTATGCCGCGGAACGGCTGCCGGGCATCGTGGCGCTCCGCGATCGCACCCTGCGAACCGGCGCGGAACTGCCGGCGGTGGAGCGAGGCGCCATTCTAGCACTGCTGGGCAGCGCCGAGCGTGCGTTCGTGCTGATCGAACGCATTGATGCCGAACGGCGGTCGGTGGCGCGAGTTGTCCCGGCCGACGCCGTTTCGGCCGAGCGCGGAGCCACGGAGCTGGGAAGGGCCGCGCCGATGCCGGCGTAGCCGCAGGCCCCTCATCGGGGGTTCAGCGCCGACGAAATCGGCAGGCTGCCCAACACGTCACAGATTCGCGGTCCCCAGAAACTCCGCGAGTCTGGGCGTGCGGGGCTGGCGGAACAGATCGGCGGATGCGCCCTGCTCGGCGATCAGGCCGCGGTCCATGAAGACGGTACGATGGGAGACGTCGCGGGCGAAGCGCATTTCGTGGGTGACGATCAGCATGGTGGTGCCGTCCTTCGCCAGCGCCTTGATGGTGGCGAGCACCTCGCCCACCAGCTCCGGATCGAGGGCCGAGGTGATCTCGTCGAGCAGCACCAGCTTCGGGTCCATCGCCAGGGCGCGGGCAATCGCGACGCGCTGCTGCTGGCCGCCGGAAAGCTGCGCCGGCATGAAGTCGCCGCGGTCAGCGAGGCCGACGCGGCCGAGCCAGCTCTGTGCACGGTCCCGCGCGTCATGACGGGACATGTGCCGAACCTTGACCAGCCCCAGCATCACATTGCCGATGGCCGTCAGATGGGGAAACAGATTGAAGCTCTGGAACACCATGCCGGTCATCGCCCGCTGGCGGGCGCATTCGCGCTCGCGCAGGCGGCGGCGGGCGCCGTTCTTCACGGCGTAGCCGATGGAGATGCCGTCGAGGTGGATCTCGCCACCGTCGAAATCCTCGAGCAGATTGACGCAACGCAGGAGTGTGGTCTTGCCCGATCCGCTGGCGCCGATAATCGAGACGACCTCACCCTGATTCACGTCGAGGTCGACGCCCTTGAGGACCTCCGTGGCGCCGAAGCGCTTGGTCAGGCCGCGAATCGAGAGCAAAGCCGTCATGCTGGGCCTCACTGCAGCGCGAAGCGCCGGCCGGCCGCCTTGCCGAGGCGCTCGATGCAGAAATTGACGAGGAAATAGAGCGCGCCGCACAGGCCGTAGAATTCGAGGGTCATGAAATTACGGCCGACGATCTCCTGAGTCCGGAACAGGAGTTCCGCGGTGCCGATGATTGCAAGCAGCGAGGACGACTTCACCAGCTCGGCGCCGGTGTTGATCCAAACGGGCAGGATTTGTCGGAATGCCTGGGGCAGGAGGACGTAGATAAGTATTCTGTGAAAGGTGAGGCCGATGGCGCGTCCCGCGTCGATCTGCGCCGGAGGGATCGATTGCAGCGCGCCGCGGATGATCTCACCCATATGGGCGCCGCAGAAGATCGTTAGCGCGAACAGGCCGGACTCGACGGCCGTGAAATTGATGCCGGCGAAGGCCAACAGATAGAAGCATGCGAAAATCAGCACCAGCACCGGCGTCCCGCGCACGGCATCCACATAGACGCGCATCAGCCACCGCAGGGGCCAGGACCCATAGGCCAGTGCCACGCCGACGAGCAGCCCGAGGATCGTGCCGAAGAGGATCGAGGCGGCAGAGATTGCGATGGTGAGCAGAAGCCCCTGGCCGAGGGCCCAGCGCGCAATCCACAGCTCGTGAAGAAACCCTTCCATCGCGGCCTCAGAATTTTGGGAACCGGCGTTCGAGCTGCCTTAAGCCGGCGGCAATCAGCAGGCAGGTCGCGATGTAGAGCGCGCTCGCCGTCGTCCAGGCCTCGGCGACGCGGAAGGTCTCGGTATTGAGCTTGCGGGCTTGATAGGTCAGTTCAGGTACGGCGATCACGGCGGCGATCGATGTATCCTTGAAGAGCGAGATGAAAGTGGTGCCCATCGCCGGCAGCGAATTGCGGAACATGATGGGCATCACGACATGGAGTGCCACCTGATATCCGGTCAGGCCGATGGCGCGGCCGGCATCGACGACGCCGCGGGGAACGCCGGCGAGGCCGGCGCGGAACACTTCGGTCAGATAAGCGCCGGCATAGACGGCCAGCGACAGCGTGAAGCTCTCATACTTGCCCATGCGGATGCCAAGCTGCGGCAGGGCAAAATAGACGAACAGCACGATCACGAGGATCGGCGTATTGCGGATCGCCGAGACATAGCCCGCGACCAGCAGGCGCGGCAGCCGCGGCTTTGCCGTTGCGGCGAACGCGCAGACAAGCCCGATCAGGACTCCGACAAGGATTGCGGCGAGCGCGAGCGCCAGGCCGGTGGCCAGACCCAGCAGGAATTTGTCGAGGTTCGCCTGGATGACTCCGAAATTGAAGGAGTAAGCCACGGCGCCCGGCGCTCAACCGCTATTGTCTAGCGCAGCTCCAACGGGAAGCCGACCTTCGGCTCCGGCGGCTTCTCGCCAAACCACTGCTCGAAGGACTTCGCGTAGGTGCCGAATTCGACGCCGGTCAGCGCCTCGCGCAACGCGATGTCGACGAAGTTCAGCCAATCCTGGTCGCCCTTTTTGACGGCGCAGGAATAGGTTTGGGGATTCCAGCCATAGCCTCCATCCAGGTACTTGCCGGGATTCTGCTTCATGAACCAGCGCAGCGACGACATGTCCGTCGCCACCGCATCGGCACGGTTGGAATTGAGCGCCTGGTAAGCGAGGTCGACGCTTTCATACTGGTCGACCTTGGCCTCGGGCAGGGCGTATCGCACCATCTCCTCGGCATAGACATTCTGCAGCACCGAAACGGTGACGGCGGAGCCCGCCGCCTGCATCTCGTCGCGGGATTTGTACTTGCCGCCGCTGAGCAACAGCAAGCCCACGCCTTCGCGGTAATAGGGGATGGTGAAGTTCACCTGTTGCGCCCGTTCCGCCGTCACCGTCATGAACTGGCAGGTGATGTCCACCTTGTCGGTGACGATGTTGGGGATGCGGGCATCCGATTGCTGGATGACAAATTCGACCTTGGTGTCGTCGCCGAACAGGCCTTTGGCGACGATCTTCGCCACGTCGACATCGAAGCCCATCATCTGGCCGCTGGCGTCGGCAAAGTGCCATGGCGGATTGCCGTTGCCGGTGCCGACCAGGAGCTTGCCCCGGGCCAGCACGTCTTCCAGCTTGCCGGCCGTTGCGGTGCCGCTGACGCTCAACGCCAGGACGGCCGCTCCCATTCCTGCCAGCAACGTCAGTTTTGATTTGTTCATTGAAACCTCCCTGGATTAATTCTGTCAGCATCTTTGTCCTTTATAACAGACATAAATCCGCTATAAGGGACTACCGAACGCTATACGAGACAGCTACAGTATGCAAGAGGGGCGACTCCCTGGTCGGAGGAATCTGGTGGGTGGCATGACAGCAAAGCCGGGCACAAAGCTGACGCGGGAAAGACAGCACGGAATGGACCGCGCTATCGAGCTTCTCGATGCGCTGCTGCGCCTGCGCACGCCGGCCAAGATCGGCGATATCGCCAAGCGGATCGGCGCGCCCCGTTCGACGCTCTACGCCATCGTCAACCGGCTGATCGATGCCGGCATCCTCGAGAGCACGGGCGACGAGGGCTACATTTATTTCGGGCAGACGGTGCATCTCTATGGCCGGGCCTATGCGGATGCGAACCCGCTGCATCGCCGCTGCCGCGAAATGCTGGACCGCCTCGCCCTGCAGACCAGCGCCACGGCCCAGCTCTGCGCGCTGCGCGGCAACAAATATGTCGTCGTCGATGTGCGCGACGGGACCGGGGTGTTCAGGATCACCACGGATATCGGGGTGGAGGTTCCCGTCCCCTGGACAGCGTCGGGGCGGCTGCTGCTCGACCACATGACTGCCGATGAGATCCGCCGCTTCGTGCCCGCCGAGGATTTCCATCTTCCCGACGGCCGCGTCGTCGATTTCGATCTGTTCGTCGCCGATGTCGCCAAGGCGCGGGCCGACGGGCGCTGCATGACCAACGGGCTTTCCGATCGATTCACCTGCTGCCTGGCGGCGCCGGTGCGCGACCGGCGCGGGACGGCGGTGGCGACGGTGTGCTTCATCATCCCGATCGACTCCCCGGATTCGCGCAAGCGCGAATTGCTGGATCGCCTGGTCGCTGCCGCGCGCGAATTGTCCGATCAATAGCGGCGCGGCGGCCTGTCACAGCGCTTTCCGGAAGGTCAGGTTGATGCGCTGGCGGCCCAACGCCCCATGCACGCCATCCTTCAGCGGCATCACGCCATGATGCACGAGGCGGGCGGGACCGCCCCAGACGACGACGTCGCCATGGGTCAGGGGAATCTTGATCTGCGGGTCCGAACGCTTCAGGCCGCCGAAGAGGAATGTCGCGGGCAGGCCGAGCGAGACCGAGACGATGGGTGCGGTGAAATCGGCCTCGTCCTTGTCTTGATGCAGCGACAGCCTGGCGCCCGGTTCGTAGCGGTTGACCAGGCAGGCATCGGGCACGAAGCCGTCGAACCCCGCCGCCGCCGCCGCGGTCGTCGCCAACTCTAGAAAAGCCGGCGGCATGGGCGGCCAGTGCCGGCCGTTTGCGGGATCGATCTCGTCGTAGCGATAGCCGGTCCGGTCCGTCACCCAGCCCACGGTGCCGCAGTTCGTCATCGCGACGGACATGACGTAGCCGCCAGGGGTGGTCATGCGGCGGAACGGGGCGGCCGCGGCAACGCGGTCGATTTCAGCCAGGATCCGATCTTCGGTGCGCAGCGCAAACCCGTGCAGCAGGACAGGCCCGAAGCCTGGCGCGCCCTGCCGGCTCTCGGTTCCGCTGGATTTTTCGAAGAGGTCGAGCATCATGCCGTTGCCGTCATTTCGCATCGTGGAAGATTACACCGAGCGTGTGCCGGTGTCCTGTCTGCAGCCGGCTGACGCCGTGGCGCATGTTGACTCGATAGGCGCCACGCATTCCCTGCACGGGGCGGTGATGCACGGCGAAGATCACGCCGTCGCCTCGGGCGAGCGGCACGACCTCCGGCCGCGATTGCATGCGCGGCCGCTGTTCGGTGAGCACGAACTCGCCGCCGGTGAAATCCTTGCCCGGCGCCGACAGCAGGATCGTCACCTGCAGCGGAAAGGCCAGTTCGCCATAGAGGTCCTGGTGCAGGCAATTATAGTCGCCCGGGCCGTATTGCAGCAGCAGTGGCGTCGGGCGTTGCTGTCCCGCTTTGTGGCAGAGATCCAGAAACGCTTTGTGCTTGGCCGGATAGCGCTGGCCGATTCCCATGCGCTCGTTCCATTTGTTGGCGACCGGCGCGAGGCGGGGATAGAGCGCGGTGCGCAGGCCGCCGATCGGATCGGGCAGCGGATAGGAGAAGTATTTGTACTCCCCCTTGCCGAAACCGTGGCGGCTCATGATGACGCGGCTGCGGAAGCGGCTGTCGTCGGCGTAGAGCGACACAATCGCCTGGCATTCCTCCGGCCTGAGCAGATCTTCCAGAACTGCGGCGCCGTGATCGCTCAATTCATCGGCGACGCGGTCCCAGTCGAACTGCGCGACGCGGTCGGCGGGAGAACCGGCCGCCGGAGCGGCCGGTTTGATCTTCCGCGCGATGTTCACGCCGCCTCCCGGTCGAGCAGGGCGCGTTTCCGCTCGACACCCCAGCGATAGCCGGAGAGAGAGCCGTCGTTACGCACCACGCGGTGGCAGGGAATCGCCACGGCGACGGGGTTCGCCGCGCAGGCCTGGGCCACAGCGCGCGCCGCGTTCGGCGAGCCGATCCGCCCGGCAATGTCGGCGTAGCTGGCCGTCTCGCCGGCCGGGATCTCGCGCAGCGCCTGCCAGACGCGCTGCTGGAACGCCGTGCCCTGTGGGTCGAGTGGCAGGTCGAGGCCGCGCGCCGGTGCTTCGACGAATACGGCAACCTGGGCCAGCAGGTCCGCAAGCCCCGCATCGTCGCCGATCAGGCGGCTCTGGGGGAAACGGCCCTGGAGTTCCCGCGCGAGCGTCTTGGCATCGTCGCCCAGGAGGATGGCGCAAACGCCCCGGTCGCTTTTCGCGATAAGGATGGAACCGAGGGAGCTATTACCGGTCCCGAAGCGGATCTCGCCGGTCGCGGCGGCGCGCTGCAATATGCTGATCGTGGTGGTCATCGTCATCTCCTTTCATGAAATCATATCTTGCAGCCTATGTAGCCATCGCCGCGCCGGCCTACACTCCGGCTCTTGCTCTCTAATTCGGAATTCTTGCACGAGCCCAGAGAAGCCGGCGCAATCTGTGCAATTTGCACGATTCTCCGCGCAAGCTTTGCCTGCGTTTTCAAGTGGTTGCCGGGCAACCTTGCGCATGGGAATTTGATCCAAGAGCATGATTCAAAATGCGATTCCGGAACAAACAACATTTCTTCGGAGAATTTTTTGTTTTTGCGAGTCGATGCCATACAAAGGAACTCCTGCTCTCGCCATTCGCCGCCCCGCGCTCGCCCAATGAGCGCCAGCAAATCCGGCGGCCGCATTTGCAGCCGCTATCCCGATCCACAATCTCCAACACCGAGGCCACGCGACCGAAATCCACGAACCGCTTAGTATAGAATACTCACTCGCAAAGTTCAAGGAATATTATCCTTACACGACGTCTGCGATGTGCCGAGGTCCAACAATGGTATCTGAACCGGTCGCTTGGCGTCAGGCGCTGGGAAACCCTGTAAAGGGGTTCGCAGTGAACCATATCATGCGGTGGATGCTGGCGATGCAGCAACGAATGTCCTATGAAAAGCGACTTCTCAACACGCGCGAAAGATCATGAGGTTGCGGCCGTGGCGAATGAAAGCATTACCGACAATGAGATTGCCGAACTTGTCCAACGCGCCGCGGAAGCAAACACAGCACTCATATGCGGCGACATCAGCGGATACCTCGCGCTGATCACGCACGCGGAGGACTACACGCTCATGGCTCCGTTCGGCGGGGCGCCCACGCACGGCTTCGACACTTCGAGCGAGCACATGGCAGCGCTGGCGCGCTTTTTCAAAGCCGGCAAGTCGGAGCTGGAACTGGTACAGACCTATGCGGGAGACATGGTGGTTCTGGTGATAATCGAACGGCAGCGGTGCGAAATCGGGGATCTACCGGAGCAGGACTGGTCGCTGCGCGTCACCCTGGTCTTTCGCCGTGAAGGATCCGAATGGCTGCTCGTGCATCGGCATGCTGATCCGCTGGTAAACAGCATCAGCGTGGAACGGGTGGCCGTGATCGCCCGCGGCTGATTCATAGCCTAGACGAATTCCTCGAGCATTTTCGCGGCACGCCGGGCGCCGTCGGTTTCGACCGCGCGATACGCAACCGGCTGGCCGAGCCGGCCGATGATCGCGGCCGCGATCTCGTCCGGGTTGGCGGTGTCGTAGTCCATGGCATGCCCCGCCTTGTATCGTTCGAGCCGGTGCCGCACATGCACATTCTGTTCGAAATGATTGCGCAGCGGAAAATAGAGGAATGGAACGCGTGCGGCGGTCAGTTCCATGCAGGTCGTGAGGCCGCCCTGAACCAGGGCAATGTCGCAAGCGGCGAGGTGCTTGTGCAGCTCCGGCACGTAACCGCGAATCTCCATGCCCGCATGACGCGGCAGGCTCGCCGGATCGATCCGAGGTCCAGCCACCATGATCATGCGCAGCTCGGGAAGCTGCCGGTGGATGACCGGAAAGGCATCGGCGATTCGCCGCAGCAGCGGCACACCGACGCCCGAGCCGCCGACGGTCACGATGCAGATCTTCTCGTCTTCGCCATAGCCCAGGTGTTGCCGCAACGCGGCTCGTTCGCCCGCCTGCGCTTGATCGGGCGCCGTGATGTATCCGCAAAAATCGAAATTCTGCTCCGTCCAGCCGCGGATATCCGGCAGCCCTGGGCCGAAGGTGCCGGGCACGATGTCGTCGGGATTGCCGACGAAGATCGACTTGTCGCGCACCCGTGGATACCGCGCGATATGCTCGATCATTTCAGCGTTGTAATCGGCGGTAAGGTAGGTCTCCCGATCGCCGCCCTGAGGCATAGGCATATAGCCGACGAAATCGGTGAACCAGGCAAGGGAGGTGCGTTTCAACTCGGGATGCTCATGCCAGAAATGGTCGACCTCCCACGCCTCGTCGGCAATGACCAGATCATAGGCGCCTTCCTCGACGACCTCCTGGAAGAGCATGAAATTTGCGACCAGGATCTCATCCATGGTGCGCAGCGCCTGGAAGACGTGGAGGTCATGTTCTCCAGCCTCGCCCTCGATATGGCCGGATTCATTGACCAGGAGCCGGCTGGTGGGATGAACCGCCTCGCCCGCGCTCTCAAGCAGCGCCGTCACCGGGTGTTGAGCGAGCCAATCGATCTCGAGGTCCGGCCGAAGCTGGCGGAGCTCGCCGGCGATTGCGATATCGCGTCGCGCATGGCCAAGTCCGATCGGCGAGGAGAGATAGAGCGCCCGCTTCCGCCGGCCCAGGCCGCGACGGATCGTTGCCGGCTTTCGCTCGACCCGTCCCGTGGAGCGGTCGACGAAATCCCGGATCAGACGATTCATGATCACGGGTTCACGGGCCAGCGGCATGTGACCGGATCCCTCCAACGTGACCAGCGGCGCGCCGATCAGGTCGGCCACCAGCTTGCCCCTGGCGTGGGGCACGATCCGGTCCTGGTCACCATGGACGACCAGGACCGGCCGCTTGATAGTGCGGTAGAGCGCCTCTCCCTCCTCCTGGGGCACATAGCGGGCCAAGTTGGTGTCGATCAACGTGTCCGGTGTCGTTTCCAGCGCCCAGGCAACACAGTCTTCAATCTGCTTGGTCGAATGGGGTTCGCAGCAAGCTTCACCGAAGAAAAATTCGGCGAAGCCGCGATAGTCGCGCTGCCAATAGTAGCGATTGTATTTGGCCCAGCCCTCATCGGAGTTGAGGGGCTCAATAAAATTTGCCTCCAATCGACCGTCGATAACCGGACCAAACGGCGCCGCGGGCGCGATAAGCATCGCGCTTTGCACCCGTTCGGGGTGCAGTGCCGCTAGCATCGCGGCGAAATGCCCGCCGAGCGAAAGGCCAAGCACAACCGCGCGATCGGTCGCCGTCGCGTCCAGAACCTCGAGCGCATCTTCGACGAATTCCCGCGCGCGATAGGCCTCGGGCCCCTTCGGCCGATCAGATAGGCCATTGCCGCGGCCATCGAACGCGATCACGCGGTAATGGCGAGCAAGATACGGGATTTGCGCCTTCCACAGCCGGGAATGGACGATTGACCAGGACGGAAGCAGCAGCACCGTCGGCCCATCATCGCCATAGGCCTCGTAGTATGTCCGGACGCCGCCGCGCTCAACATGGCCGGTGCGATCAGGCTGACATGCGCGCATGAATCCTTCGCTCCCTCATTTGCCTTCCTCAAGTTGCCGGATCAACGTACCGAACCGCCGCAAGGCGCGCCGGACGGGCATCCCCTGCTCCTCGAATCCCAGCAGCAACATGGATTCAGAACCGAGAAAGGCATTGCCGATGAGGCAGGCGACGTCATCGGGCCGCAACGGTCCGAGCCCGCCAAACCGCACGGTGGCCTCCTTCGCAACGCTGCTCAGAAGCGCATACCAGCCGCCGAGAAGCTCCCGCACCGCTGCTGCGACATCCGCATTCGTCCAGCCGGCCGCCATCATCTCCTGCAGCACGCGCACATATCCGGACGCGAGATCTTCGTCGAGATAGTCGCACGCCTTTTCCCAGCGTTTCCACAGCGGCAGATCGGCGCGGAACGTCGATCTCTGCCGTTCCAAGAGCCGGCGATTCTGATGCTCGAGCAGCGCCAGCACGAGCGCGTCCTTCGAGCCGAAATGGTAATGGATCTGGCTGAGGGGCATA
>Ga0184612_10000171_pt1 | contig 29324 bp, 23 predicted proteins | sample PLM3_60_coex_FD_133163 | JGI IMG/M metagenome (GOLD analysis project Ga0184612, IMG submission 133163) | Groundwater sediment microbial communities from an aquifer in East River, Colorado, USA - PLM3_60_coex | ecosystem: Environmental > Terrestrial > Soil > Riparian zone | place: USA: East... | reverse complement strand
GAGCGCGGCGCGAAGTCGCCGCGCGAGAGCGAGCGGGGGTGGGGCCCTGCGAGCATTGAGGAGCGCCTGCGGCCCGAGCGCGGCGCGAAGTCGCCGCGCGAGAGCGAGCGGGGGTGGGCCCCGCGAGCATTGAGTAATGCGGACGCAGAGGCCAATAGCAACCCCGGCGCCTGAAATTCGTATATATCTAGACAGCCATGTTCGAAATCCTCGCCACGCTCGGGCGGACCATGGGCTTTTCGTTCGCCGCAGGTATCAACCTGTACGCGACCGTTGCGATCCTCGGCCTGGCGAAGCGGTACGGCTGGGTCGACCTTCCTGAGCAGTTCCGCGTGTTCGACAACGACGTCGTGATCGTCGTCGCCCTTGTCCTCTACGTCATCGAGTTCGTCGCAGACAAGATCCCCTGGGTCGATTCGGTGTGGGACGCCGTGCACACCGTCATCCGGCCGATCGGCGGCGCGGTCATCGCCGTCGCGACGCTCGGCGATGCGAGCCCGACGGTGAAGGGGCTGGCGGCACTGCTCGGCGGGACGCTCGCGGCGGGCACGCACCTCACCAAAGCGGGCACGCGCGCGGCGGCCAACACCAGCCCGGAGCCGTTCTCGAACTGGGCGCTCAGCCTCGGTGAAGACGTCTTCGTGATCGGTCTCTCCGCGCTCGCACTCAAGTACCCCGTCGCCGCCGCGCTTGTCGTGATTCTCGGCGTCGTGGTGATAATCACCTTTGCCGCGTGGATCGTCAGGGCGCTCAAGCGCCGCTGGGCCACGCCTCCGAGCATTCCGGCGACGTGACTTAGCTGCTTCCGGCTTCCGGCTTCCGGCTTTTGATGGTCGTAGCTGGAGGCGGGCAGCTGGAAGCTGGAAGCTATGACTACACGTTCCGCTTCCGCATCCGGAGCTCGCGGCCGCCGTCCTCGAATGCGACTTCGTCCATGAGCTGGTTGATCAGGAAGATCCCGCGCCCGCTGGACTTCAGGACATTCTCGACGGCGAGCGGGTTCGGCACCGTCGTCGCGTCGAAACCGGACCCGGGGTCGCGGACGACGATGAGCACTTCACCGTCGGTGTTGCAGTTGACGACGCACTGGACTTTCCGTGAGGCGTCGCCCCTGCACCCGTGGCGGATGGCGTTGGCGAGCGCCTCCTGCAGCGCCAGCTCGACCTGCATGATGCGCTCCTCGGACCACTTTCGCTCCACGAGGACCTGCATGACGCCGTCGGTGACGGTCGGGATCGCGCGCGGCTCGGCGGGAATGATCATGCTGAACTCGCACTCGGAGCAGTAGGGCATGAGTCCGCTCAACTTGTTGACGTTGTCGAGCGACTCGCGGAGCTCTCCGATGAGTTGGAGCTGCGCTGCCTCGGCGCGATCCCGATCGGCGAGCGCCTCCCCGAGGTCGATCAGGCTCGCCCGCAGCTCGAGCTGCGCTTCTGCCTGGCGCCGCAGGGCTCTGAGGGCCTCGACCTGCTCGGGCGTCAGCGTGCGCGGCACTTTGTCCACGACGCACAACGTTCCGAGCGCGTACCCCTGCGGCGTCACGAGCGGCGCGCCCGCGTAGAAGCGAATCCCATTCTCGGCCGCGACAAACGGGTTGTCGCGGAACGTCGCGTGGTCGCGGGCATCGGGTACGACGTAGAGGTCCCGCTGCTGAATTGCGTGCGTGCAGAACGACACGCTCCTCGACGTTTCCGCGATCGAGATCCCGACGCGCGACTTGAACCACTGCCGGTCGGCGTCGATGAGGCTGATGAGCGCGATCGGCGTGCCGCAGATGTTCGAGGCGAGCAGCGTCAGATCGTCGAACGCGCGCTCGGGTTCGGTATCGAGGATGCGATACCGTCGAAGGGTTGCGAGGCGTCCCGATTCGTCGTTGCTCATGTTGGGGCTCATGCCCGACCGATCCCTCAGCGTCCCGTCGTGAATGTCAGGCTCCACGGCTGCAGAGGGTCGCCGCCGAGCGCCTTGATCCCGCCGAGCAGTTCGACCTTCACGGTCTGGAAACGCTCGAGCGGCTTCGAAAACTTGAGCTCGATGCCGCGTGTGCCCACGTTGTAGTTCAACGCAAACATCGGCGGCGCCGGCGGCGGGGAGGCCGTCTGGGGCGGCGGCTGATAGCTGACGCGGATGTGGTCCTTGAACGATCGAGCGTCCATGTCGCGCGAGAACTGCACACGCACGACGGCGCCGGCCTCCACGTCCATCTCCTCGGGCACGGGCGTGCTGAAGACGACGACCGGTGGCGGCTCCGCCGGCGTTGCCGGCACCGCGATCTCCACTGCGGTTTCGTCCGGTGGCGCGGAGAGCTCAATCTCGCGCGCTTCGATCCATGTCCGGCTCCCGTCGCGCCGCACGGTTCCGGTGACCTGCACCCACCGGCCGGTATCGACACGGGCGCCCGGGTCGAGCTCGAATCCCCGCCCCCGCGGGCGCAGTCCGCTGATCCACACCGCGGCGTCCGCTGACTGCAGAACGAAGTCCCATTTGCCGGGAGTCGGAAGCGGCGTGGCGATGTCTGCGAAGAGATTCCGGCCGCGGAACCGGCCCGAGATGCTCGCGCTGCGGTCCTGGTATCGCTCCGGGGCCAGCGCGATCGCGCGCAGCGTTGGCGGCTGCGGCAGCGTGGCCTCGCTGACACTCGCGTTGAGGATGACGAACACCTGGTCGCGGCCCGGCCATCGTCCCTGCGTGAGGACGTCGAGGAGCGGGCGAAAATCAACCGACGAGAACCGGCTGTCGCCTTCCGTGAGCCGGCCGAGATCCCAGAACTCGCCCCGGACCTCTCCATCGGATCGCGTCGCCCGGTCCCGCCAGTACACATAAATGGGCTTGCTGGTGAGGTCGGGCGCGGCCTCCGACGTCCCCGTCGCCCCTGGGGGTTCGAGCCGGTACAGACTTCGCGATTCGACGACCGCACCCAGGACGGCGACTTGCTTGCCGTGGAAGAAGACGGGCGAGGCGCGCAGCGCTGCGCTGGTCGTGGCAGTGCGGCTGGGCGCCTGAGCTGGCGTCAGCACAGTCGAGCACACGACAAGGGCTGACGCAATTAGTAGCGATCGGATCACAGATCTCATCACGGGACGCGGATCACGCGGATCACAGATCTCAATCACGGGACGCGGATCACGCGGATCACAGATCTCAATCACGGGACGCGGATCGCGCGGATCACAGATCTCAATCACGGGACGCGGATCGCGCGGATCACAGATCTCAATCACGGGACGCGGATCGCGCGGATCACTGCGTCAGTTTACGCTGCCCCACGCGCGCCAGGACGATGCCGAGCGCAAAAAAGAGCAGGCCCCCAGCGATGAGTCCGCCCGTCCCGTCATGCAAGAACGTGATCAGGCCATGATTGTCGCCCGCGTCGGCTTCCGGCACGATGCCGTTCCCGAACAGGGCCGCATACAGAATCCCCGCAAGTGAGCCTCCGGCGATGAGGCCGGAACTGAAGAGCGTGCCCGACCCGACCTCGGACTCCTCGGTCGTGCCGGTCTTGCGCTCGACGTAGGCGCGCACCAGGCCGCCGGCGAAGATTGGCGCGGTCGTGGAAATCGGCAGATACGAGCCGACGGCGAACGACAGCGAATGGATGCCGCAGAGCTCGAGTGTGATCGAGATGAAGACGCCGACGAGCACGAGGCCCCACGGGAGATTCTGGCTCAGCAGGCCCCTGATGATGGTGCTCATCAGCGTCGCCTGCGGTGCCGGGAGCGCGTTGGACCCGATGGTCATCACCTGGTGCAGGTAGAGCGTCGTATAGCCGATGATCATCGCCGACACGAGGACGCCGATGATCAGTCCGTACTGCTGATAAATGGGCGTCGCGCCGACGATGTAGCCGGTCTTGAGATCCTGCGACGTCGCCCCGGCGTTCGCCGCGGCGATGCAGACGACAGCGCCGACGCAGAGCGCGATCGGGGAGTACCATTCGCCGGTCCAGCCGATCGTGACGAAGATCGTGCAAGTCAGGATGAGCGTCGCGATGGTCATTCCCGAGACGGGGTTCGACGAGGAGCCAATCAGGCCGACGATGCGCGAGGAGACGGTGACGAAGAAGAACCCGAAGATGATGACGAGGACCGAGACCAGGTAATTGCCTTGCGTCGGAAGCCCTGGGGCCAACGCCAGGAAGAGCGCCAGCAGGACCGTTCCGGCGAGGACGACTGTCAACGGGATGTCGCGCTCCGTCCGCGACACCGCCGGCGCCGTCCCCTTGGCCGAGAAGTCCTTCATGCTCTCGCGGAACGACGACACGATGGTGGGAATCGTCCGGGCGAGCGTGATCAGACCCGCCGCGAGCACCGCGCCCGCACCCGTGTAGCGGATGTAGGCGCTCCAGAGCTCGCCGGGCGACATCTGATCGATGCGCAGGCCGCTCGCCGGCACGGGCGGAAACGGCACCGTGAGGTAGTTGCCCATGATAGACAGGATCGGCAGGAGGACGAGCCAGGAGAGCACGCCGCCGGCGAACATCACGCCGGCGATGCGCGGGCCGATGACGTAGCCGACGCCCATGTACTCGGGCGAGATGTCGAGGTTGAGCGTCGCGTTCGGGAAGATGCTCGTGCGGCCGAGGGAGCGGCCAATCGTGGTAGGGAAGATCTGGACGATCCACGAGACCGCCTTCCACAGCGCGCCGACCGCCAGGCCCTGGAAGACCGTCTTCGCGAGCGCGCCGCCCCGCTCGCCGGCGACGAGGACGTCCGCGCACGCGGTGCCCTCAGGATAGGGCAGCACCCCGTGCTCTTTGACGATGAGCGCGCGCCGGAGCGGCACCATCATGAGGACGCCGAGGATGCCGCCGGCAAAGGCGAGCATGGTGATCTGGAAGTAGTTGAAGAAGCCCTGTCCGCGCTCGCCGAAGAAGAGCAGCGCCGGCACGGTGAAGACCACCCCCGCGGCCACCGACTCGCCCGCCGACCCGATCGTCTGAACGATGTTGTTCTCGAGGATCGTCGAGCCGCCGAGCCGCTTGAGCACCGAGATCGCGAGCACAGCGATTGGAATCGAGGCGCTCACCGTCAGGCCGGCCCGCAGGCCGAGGTAGACCGTCGACGCGCCGAAGATCAGCCCGAAGAGCGCCCCGAGCACGATCGCCTTGGCGGTGAACTCCGCCGGGAACTGGCTCGCCGGGACATACGGCTGAAAGGTGCCCCGCGGTGCCGCCGGCGTAGCCTTCGCGGGAGGTGTGTGTGCCATACGGGCCGAATCATAGCGCAGGAGGTGCGGCTCAGGGCTCAAGGCTCACGGCTCAAGGAAACCTCCGAGCGCGGACTTCCAGCGCTTTTGCCTGAGCCTTGAGCCCTGAGCCCTGAGCCTGAGTTAAGATCCTGAGCTTGTGAAGAAGGTGAACAAGGGGGCGGTTCCGCCGGCGCGCAACGCGTCCGACGCCATTTCGGAGCTGACCACCAACCGGCTGTCGGTTTATCTGCGGTGCCTCAACACGCTCGACGCCGCTGGTGTGCGCACGGTCTCGTCTCGCGCGCTTGCCGAGCAGTTCCACCTCAACGCGGCACAGATTCGGAAAGATCTCGCCTACTTCGGCGAGTTCGGGGTCCGCGGGGTCGGGTACTACATCAAAGAGCTGCGTCGCCACCTGCGCCAGATTCTCGGCATCGACCGCGCGGTGCGGGTCGCGATCATGGGGGCTGGCAACCTGGGCCTGGCGCTCGCCGACTATCCGGGGTTCCGCGAGGAGGGCTTCGAGATTGCCGCGCTCTTCGACTCGGTGCGGGACAAGATTGGACAGTCCTCGCGCAGCGGCGTTCCCATCCACGACAGTCGCGACTTCCGCGCCGTCGTGCGCCGGGAGCAGATCACGATTGCCGTCATTGCCGTCCCTGCCGACGCTGCGCAGACGGTCGTCACCGCCGTCGTGGCGGCAGGGATCAAAGCCGTGCTGAATTTTTCACCCGGCGCGCTGCAGGTGCCGTCCGACGTCAAGCTGAAGAGCGTCGACCTGACCGTTTCGCTCGAGTCACTCTCGTTCTTCCTGGCACAAGAAGGGACAGGTGAGTAAGCGCCTGCGGCACGCGCCAGCCGCGACGCCGCCGAGCGGTAGCCGAGCGACAGCCGTGAGCCGCCGTGAGCGCGAAGCGCGAGCGGCAAGCGCTTGGGGGTGGGGCCCCAAGCGCAGTAAAGGAAGTGGGGTCCCGCGAGCAGTGAAAAAAGTTGCAGCCCGCAAATCCCGCCTCTCTCATGTGGGCCCCCGGGGCCAGGTCCGGATGGTGGACGTCTCCGACAAAGCGGTCACCGCCCGCGAAGCGGTGGCGCGCGGGAAGATCACGATGTCGAAGGAAGCCCTCCGGCAGATCCGCGCCGGCGCGGTCAAGAAAGGCGACCCGCTCCAGACCGCGCGGCTCGCCGGCATCATGGCCGCCAAGCAGACCTCGGTCCTCATTCCCCTGTGTCATCCGCTCAACCTGTCGCACATCGACGTCACGCTCACCGCGGCGCGCGACGGTTACGTCATCGAGTCGAGGGTGCGGACGACGGAGCGAACGGGCGTCGAGATGGAGGCCCTTGTTGCGGTCGCCGTCGCTGCGCTGACGATCTACGACATGGTCAAAGCCGTGGACAAGGCCATGGCGATCGGCGACATCAAACTGATCGAGAAGCGCGGTGGCCGGAGCGGCGAGTACAGGGCGTGACCATCCTGATCTGCATCCACAGTCCGTTCGAAATGTGGACGATCCCGACGGCGTACGTCGACCGCCTTCGCACCCGGTTTCCTGCCCACATGTTCCTCCACGCGCACACGGACGGCGAGACGCTGGCAATGCTCCCCGGCGCCGACGCGGTGTTTGCGGGGCACATCACGCGCGAGCAACTGAGCGTCGCCTCCCGTTTGCAGTGGCTGCACAGCCCGGCGGCCGGCGTCGGCGGAATGCTGTTTCCCGAGATGGTCGCCAGCCCGCTAGTCATCACGAACTCGCGAGGGATGTCGGCGGGCACCATCGCCGAACATGTGCTCGCGGTCACGCTCGCGCTGTTCCGGCGGCTGCCGCACGCGTTCCGAAGTCAGGCGGCGCGCGAGTGGGCGCAGGACGCCATCGGCGCAGAGGGCAATCGCCTGATTGCCGGCAGTCGCGTCCTCGTGGTGGGACTGGGCGCGATCGGCGGTGCGGTGGCCCATCGCATGACCCTCCTCGGCGCGCGTGTCACCGGCCTGCGCCGCCGGGCGGCGGGCATGACGCACGGCGAATGGACTGTCGCGCCGAGCGATCGCCTGCACGATCTGCTGCCGGCGGCAGATGTGGTGGTCGTCGCTGCGCCGCACACCCGTGAAACGCGCGGCCTCATCGGCCGTTCCGAGCTGGCATTGATGTCGCCCGGAGCGATTCTCGTCAACGTGAGCCGCGGGCAGCTCGTCGACGAGCCGGCACTCATCGACGCGCTGCGCGCGGGCACGATCGGCGGCGCTGCGCTCGACGTCTTCGTCGACGAGCCGCTGCCACCTGACAGCCCGTTCTGGACGCTGCCAAACGTCCTCATCACGCCGCACACGTCCGGTTTCCTCCCGGATCACTGGGATGCGGCAACCGCGCTCTTTGCCGAGAACCTCCAGCTGTTCGATTCAGGACAGCCGCTCGTCAACGTCGTCGACAAGCTCGCGGGGTACTAGTACAGGGCATTGATTGACGGTTCTCGCGCCACAAAGCCTTTCACCGCGGAGGGCGCTGAGCGCGCAGAGAAACGAAAGGGGAGTGGGTAGAGTGTCACTGAGCCGCTGAGGGGCGGCCGGCCGCCATCCGTGTCATCTCTCGACCCGCGCTTGATCCGCGTCTCGTTTCCCGTGGCCGCCTTCCAGAATTGACCTATGCCCAAAAAGGTAAGGCTCTGCGCTCTCGGCGTTCTCGGCGGTGAAAAGCTTTGCGGCAGCGTAGCCTCTTGCGCAGCGGATGATGTTCCGCGTGCTCCCGGCCCTATAATCTCGGCGTGACGACACCTGTGACTGCGTCCCGCACGGACGAGGCCCCCGAGGTCGACGTCGACACCGTCGCCGACCTGCCGTTCCACGTGACGGGGAGGTTTCAGAACCCCAAGCTGATGGGACGCTGCGGCCCGGATGGAATCGATGCGCTGTCGAGCAACGAGCTCTTCGAGCGCATCCGCGATCTGTCGCTCGGGCTCGGCGCGTTCGGCGTCGCGCCGGGCGATCGCGTCGCAATCGTCTCCGAGAGCCGGCCCGAGTGGCTGATGGCCGATCTGGCCATCCTGTCGGGCGGGGCCGTCACGGTTCCGATCTATCCGACACTCTCCTCGCCGCAGATGCGATACATCCTGCACGACGCGGGCGCCAAGGCGGCCATCGTCTCGACGCGGTTGCAGCTCCAGAAGATCCAGGACATCCGTCACAAGCTCCCCGCCCTCGAGGCCGTCGTCCTGATGGACGGCTGGACGGCTGCCGACAGCCCGTCGGTGATCTCGTTTGAGGCCGTTGCCGAACGCGGGCACGCGCGGCTGACGGGCGAGTGGGGGGCGGGCCGCGAGTTCCGCGACCGCGCGCGAGCCGTGCGGCCAGACGAGCTCGCGACGATCATCTACACCTCGGGGACGACGGGTGAGCCCAAGGGCGTGATGCTGTCGCATGCCAACCTCGTGTCCAACGTCAAGGCCGGCGCGCACGTCCTTCAGCTGACCGAGCAGGACGTGGCGCTCTCGTTCCTGCCGCTCAGCCACTCGTTCGAGCGAACGGTCTCCTACATTTATCTGCTCTCCGGCGTCACGGTGATCTTTGCCGAGTCGTTCGACACGATCGGGCGGGACCTTCTCCGCGTACGCCCGACCCTGCTCACGGGTGTGCCACGGGTCTACGAAAAGCTGCACGGTCGCATCATGGAGAAGGGCGAGGCGGAACCGGGGCTCAAAGGATCGATCTTCAGTTGGGCGGTCAGGGCAGGCACCGCCCGTGGCGTCGCGGCGCTTCGCGGCCGATCGGTCGGGCTCCTCGGTTCGCTGCAGGCGTCGGTCGCCGACCGTCTGGTGTTCGCCAAGATCCGCGAGGGCCTCGGCGGCCGCATCCGCTACCTCGTGTCCGGTAGCGCGCCGCTCTCGGCCGACATTGCGGAGTTTTTCCAGGGGATAGGGCTCCCGATCATCGAAGGCTACGGGCTGACGGAAACGTCGCCAATCCTGACCGCCAACACGCCCGACGCGCCGCGTGTTGGCACCGTCGGCCGCGCCATCCCCGGCGTCGAGCTCCGTATTGCCGAGGACGGCGAGATCCTCGCGCGCGGTCCGAACATCATGTCTGGCTACTACAACAAGCCTGAGGCGACGGCCGAGGCCCTCAAGGACGGATGGTTTCACACGGGAGACATCGGCACAATAGACGAGCACGGGTACCTGCGGATCACGGACCGCAAGAAAGACCTGCTGGTGACCTCCGGCGGCAAGAAGATCGCGCCGCAGCCGATCGAAGCCGTGATCAAGCGCAGTCCGCTCGTCGCCGAAGCGATGCTGCTGGGCGATCGCCGCAAGTTCGCCGCTGCGCTCATCGTGCCAAGCTTTCAGGCGCTCGAGCGCCGCCTCAAGGACCTGGGCCGCCCGCCCGCGCCGCGCGCCGAGCTCGTCACCCGCGCCGACGTCCTCGCGCTCTATCAGGAGATAGTCGACGCCCTCAACCGCGATCTCTCCCAGTTCGAGCGCATCAAGAAAATCGCCCTCCTGCCGACTGAGTTCTCGATCGAGTCGGGCGAGCTGACCCCGTCGCTCAAGGTGAAGCGCAAGGTCATTGAAGAGCGCTGGAGGGACGCGATCGAGGCGCTCTACAATTCTGAATGCTGAGTGCTGAGTGCTGAAGTGAAATTCGAAGTCAGAAGGGTGAATTCAATTTCGAAGTTCGCAATTCCAAATTCACTTCAGCATTCAGCACTCAGCATTGCCAATGGCGTCCGGCGGCGGCTCGATATGAATAATGGCGTCGGCGATGTGCGGGTATTGTCCCATCAGCCGGTCCTTGACCACGTGCGACAGCCGGTGGGCTTCGTACAGAGTGGTGTCGCCCCGGAACCAGACGTGCAGGTCGAGAAACGTGTGATCCGCCGAGCCGCGGGTCCGTATGCGATGGCACCCCTTGACCTCGGGTACGCCCATCACGACGCGGCGGATGTCGTCTTCGTTCATGACGACACGATCCGAGAGGACGCTTGAGGCGTCGCGGCCGATCCGGATGCCCGTGTGCGCGATGAACACGGCAATCACGAGCCCGCCAATCGCATCGAGCTGGGGATAGCCGAGCCGCACGCCGGCGAGCGACACGAGCACGGCGCAGGAGGTCAGCACGTCGCTGCGCGTGTGGGCGGCATCGGCCAGGAGGAGCTCGCTCGTCAGCGCGCGCCCGCGCTCCGACTCGTACCGCACCACCAGCAGGTTGACGCCCAGGGTGACGAGCATCACCACGAAGCTGGCCGGGGTCACGTCCGGCACGACCCCGCCACGGAGCCGGCTCAGGGCACCCTGCAGCACCTCGATCACCACGAGGAGCAGGAACACGAAGATGCCCGCTGCGGCGAGTGTTTCGTACTTGCGATGGCCGTAGGGATGGTCTTCGTCCGGCGGTTTGCGCGCCGCCCGCATGGCCACGATGCCCATGACGTTCGACGCGCCGTCGGTCAGCGAGTGGAAACCGTCCGAGATGATGCTGATCGCGCCGGTCGCGTAGCCGAGCGTCAGCTTGGCGCACGCGACGGCGATGTTCAGCGCGAGGACGCGTACGAGAACGCGCGTTAGAACATTCGCGCGTGTGGGAGCGGCCACCAGCGAAGCTGCACTTTGCCGATGATGTACTTCTTCGGCACCCACTTCCAGTGCCGGCTGTCGGAGCTGTTGTTCCGGTGATCGCCCATCACGAAGTACTGTCCCTCGGGCACGACTTCGGGGCCCCAGTCGTCGTGGCTGCGGTACTCGGCAGGGACGTAGTCGTCGTTGATCAGCACTTCATTGCGGTAGACGCGCCCCTGGACAATCTTCACCGTGTCGCCCTCTTTGGCGATGACCCGCTTGACGAACGACTTCTCCGGATTGAGCGGGTAGTACAGCATCACGATGTCGCCGATCTGGGGTTCTTCGAAGAACCGGTAGGCGGCTTTGTTCACGATCAGCCGATCCTGATCCGCCAGCGTTGGCGCCATGCTCTGTCCTTCGACGCGCGCCACCTGGAATCCGAACGTGACGATGAGCGTCGCGTACACGGCAGCCGAGGCGAGCGTCTTGAGCCAGGCCACGACCTCCTCGGCAATCCGGCCGGCGACGGTCGGAGCCTCTAGAGAGGAAATGGGTAGAGACGAAATGGGCAGCGAAGCCGCGGGCTCGGGCGGCACCACGTTGATGGGGCCCACTGGATGCAGGCCCGGCAACACGGCAAGTGCCGGGAGCGGCTCGGCGGCCAGCAATGGTTCCGGCGCCTGAAAAGCCTCTGCGTCGCGCGCCACGTACACGTCCGGCTCCGGCGCGCGGAACAGCTCGGGCTCCGGTGCGCGAAACAAGTCGGACTGGTCCGGCGGTGGCGGCGTGTAGGGATCGTGCGGATCAGACATGTTCTTACAGCCTCAGATACTCACGTAGCCGCCTGGTCTGCGAGCGGCTGACCGGAATCTCGCTCCCCTTGGCATCCTTCATCTTCAGGATGTAGTTGCGACTGAACCAGGGGACGATCTCCCGGATCTTGTTGATGTTGACCAGATGCGAGCGGTGGACTCTCCAGAATACCTCAGGGTCGAGCCGCGCCTGCAATTCATCCAGTGTCCGATAGTTAGACGTTCCTGACAAGCTGTTCGTTACAACGGTGATTACGTCATCTTCGACCGAAGCGTGCACCACCTCGTCGGTTTGCAGCAGTAAGAAGCGGTCGCCGACCTTGACGGCCAGCTGCTCGCGACGGTTCTGGCGGTCGCCCAAAAGCTGCAGCACGCGATCGAGACTGTTCGGATGAGTCGGGTTGCCGCGCTCCGTCAGCATGCGTTTGCGCACGCGTTCGACAGCCATCGCCAGCCGGTCGGCCTCGACCGGCTTCAGCAGATAGTCGACCGCGTTGACATCGAACGCCTCGATCGCATGGCGATCGTAGGCGGTGACGAACACGAGATGGGACTCCGTCCCGCCGCGCAACAGACGCCGCGCGACCTCGAACCCCGTCAGCCCGGGCATCTGGACGTCGAGCATCACCAGATCCGGCTCGTGCTGGGCGATGACCTCGAGCGCCGCCGGACCGTCGCCCGCCTGTGCGACGACGTCGACGACGGGGATCTGGCCGAGCAGGAAACACAGCTCTTCTCGCGCGAGCCGCTCATCGTCGACGACGACCGTTCGAAGCTTCTCGCCGGTGCTCATCGATTCATAGGGGTCGTCAGGCCGGGATCTTTGCCGGGACGACCAGCTCCGGGATTACGATTCGCGCGCACGTCCCCTCGCCGGGGACGCTGTCGAGTTGCAGCTGGTAGTTCGCGCCGTAGATGACTCGAAGGCGTTCGTTGACGTTCTGCAGCCCGATGCCGCTGCCTGGCGTCAGGGCGGCGCCCTCGGCCTGTTTGTGCGTGACGCCGACGCCGTTGTCGATGATGTCGATGATCGAGTGGCCATCGTGCCGCGTGCTGCGGATGAGGATGCGCCCTTCGCCGATCTTGGGCGACAAGCCGTGCTTGATGGAGTTCTCGACGAGCGGCTGCAGCAGCATGCTCGGCACCACCACATCCAGGCTGGCCGGGTCGATCGATTTTTCGATCGTCAGTTTGGGCCCGAAGCGAACCGCCTCGATATCCAGGTACTCGTCGATGGCTTCGAGCTCCTCGCGCAGCGTCACGAAGTGTTCCTGGCTCCGGAGCAGCCGGCGCAAGAGCCCGGAGAGCTTGACGATGAGCGTGCGTGCCGTTTCCGGCTGCGAACGGATGAGCGACGAGATCGAGGTCAGCGTGTTGAAGAGGAAATGCGGGTTGATCTGGCTCGCGAGCGCGGCGACGCGCGCCGCGAGCAGTAGCTTTTCCTGCTCCTGCAGCCGGTGCTCGATCCGGGCGCTGTTCCAGATCTTGATCGGGATCGCCACGCCGAGGACCGTCGCAAAGACGACGATGCCTAGGAGCCAGGCCGTTGGCGGTATATGAATCGCGGATGATGCAACGCTCGCGAGGCTGGGATAAAAAATGTGTCCGAAACGATGGCCGAGCCACTGTCGCAGCAATTCCAGGCTGATCGGCGCTGCGAGCAGGAGCACGACCCAGTCAATCTGGAGTCGCCGAACGAACCGCCAGACGTAGCGGTGCAGGTCGGTGAAGAAGAGCGGCGAGAAGTGCCAGATCGCCTCCTTCGGGCAGAGTTCGCGCAACCCCCCGCCGGCAAAGCCGCAGCCAATCGCGAAGGGCAGGGCGATCCACTCGCCCGCGACCATCGCGGGAATCCCGACCATGGATCCGACGATGCCGCCGGCGTAGGGGCCGGCCAGTAGTCCCGCCAGAAATGAGCCCGACAGCGTCAGGTCGGCAGCCTCGTAGTTCACGAGCAGCCGGGCCAACACGCCGGCGGTCAGTGGCACTCCCAGGCTGGCGGCAAACACGAGCCGTTCGGGCCAGTCGCGCTTCTCGGTCAGAAGGATGCGCCGGAACCAGGGGAAGCGCACGAGCATAGTGGAGAGCACCGCCACAACGGCGAGCTTCACCATCAGCGTGACGAGCAGAAACTGCTCCGGCGAAATGTTCTTGGGTTCGTGAGGCATGACGGTCCGGCCGAAGCCAAGACGCTACCTAACTATAGCATTCTCTGGTAGTTGCCACGAGCTTCGACGCCTCTGGACTCTCCCTGTGGCTTTTCGCTCTGATATGATGCTCTTCCATGATCCGTCCGTTCCTTATCGGCTTCGCGACGACCCTTAAACACTTCTTCAAGAAGAAGATCACCGTTAACTACCCGGACGAGAAGATTCCGGTCTTCCCGAAGTACCGCGGGAAGCAGGTGTTGATGCGCGACGAGAATGGGCTGGAGAAATGCGTCGCGTGCGGCCTTTGCGCGGTGGCGTGTCCGGCCGACGCGATCTACCTCGAGGCGGCCGAGAACGACGGTACGGTGCAGGCGGGTCCGCGCTACGCCAAGGTCTACCAGATCCACAAGACGCGCTGCATCTTCTGTGGGTACTGCGAAGAGGCCTGCCCGGTGTCGGCCATCTTCATGGGCAAGGACTACGAGCTCGCGGTCTACAGCAACAAGGACTTCATCTGGGACAAGAAGGACATGCTCGTGCCCGCGACGCCGGTGGCGGCGTCCAAGTCCTAAGCGACTGATGTTTTGGTGCGGCGCCTGCCGCGCAGTCATGGTCAAGCCCTCCTTTCTCTCGGAACTCGATCGACGCGTGCTCGTGTGCGATGGCGCGATGGGCACGATGCTGTACGCGAAGGGCATCTTCCTCAATCGCTCCTTCGATGAGCTGAACCTCACCCAGCCCGACCTGGTGGCCGAAGTCCACCAGACCTACGTGCGCCACGGGGCGGACGTCATCGAGACGAACACCTTCGGCGCCAACCGCATCAAGTTGAGCCATTTCAGCCTTGCTGACCAGGTGCACGCCGTCAACGTTCAGGGCGCGCGCATCGCACGCAGCGCCGCGCGGGACCAGGCCTGGGTCGCCGGAGCGATCGGTCCGCTCGGCGTCCGCATCGAGCCGTGGGGGAAGACCGGCGTGGACGAGGCGCAGGAGTACTTCGCCGAACAGGCGCGCGCGCTGGTCGAAGGCGGCGTCGACCTGTTCGTGCTCGAGACGTTCCGCGACGTCAACGAGATTGGCGCCGCGATTCGCGGGGTTCGCTCGGTCTGCGATCTGCCAATCGTCGCGCAGATGACGACCGAAGAGGACGGCAACACCCGCGACGGCGCCGCGCCGGAGACCTTCGTTCCGGAGCTGGAGCGCTGGGGGGCAGATGTCGTCGGGCTCAACTGCAGCGTCGGTCCCGCGGCAATGCTCGAAACGATCGAGCGCCTGGCGCGGATGGCGACGGTGAAGCTCTCCGCGCAACCGAACGCGGGACAGCCGCGCGAGATCGAGGGCCGCAACATCTATCTGTGTTCGCCCGAGTACATGGCGTCCTACGCGCGTCGCTTCATCGCCAACGGGGTTCGCCTCGTCGGGGGCTGCTGCGGGACGACTCCGGAACACATCCGACAGATCAAACAGGCCGTTCGCGCGCTCTCGCCGCACGCCGTCGGACAGGGGAGTGCGCGTCCCCCGGACGGCGCAGGCGTCGTCGGACAGCCAGACGGCGCAGGCGTCGTCGTACAGCTTGACGGCGCAGGCGCCGCGAGCCCTGGCGGACCCGCGATCGTTCGGTCGGAGAAGTCCCGCATGGGCAACGCGCTCGCGCGCGGGAACTTCGTGGTGAGCGTCGAGCTCGTGCCGCCGAGGGGCTATCGTGCGGAGGCGCTGGTCGACCAGGCGCGCCACCTCCGGATCCACGGCGTCGATCTCGTGAACATCCCGGATGGCCCGCGCGCGACCGGCCGCATGAGCGCGCTCGCTGCGGCGGTGATGGTGCAGCAGCAGGCCGGAGTCGAAACGATCCTTCACTATGCCTGCCGCGACCGCAACATGATCGGCATGCAGTCGGACCTCCTTGGGGCTCACGCGATGGATGTCCGGAATCTCCTGATCGTGACGGGCGATCCGCCGCGCATCGGCGACTATCCCGACGCCACTGCCGTGTACGAGGTGGATTCCATCGGTTTGACGAATCTGGCTGCGCAGCTGAACCGCGGGCTCGATATCGGCGGCCAGGCGATCGGCCAGGCGACCGCCTTCCACATTGGCGTCGCGGCCAACCCGGGCGCGTTCGATCTCGACCAGGAGATCAGGCGCTTCGAGTACAAGGTCGAGGCGGGTGCCGAGTTTGCCATCACCCAGCCCGTTTTCGACGTGGCGGCGATGCTGAGCTTCTTTGATCGTATCGAGGAGCGCACCGACCGCGTCCGGATCCCCGTGCTGGCGGGCATCATGCCGCTCGAGAGCCTGCGTCACGCCGAGTTCATGGCCAACGAAGTTCCGGGCGTGACCGTGCCTGACGTCGTAATGGCTCGTATGCGTTGCGCCGAGGAGGCAGGTCGAGCGCGCGAGGAGGGGCTGACGATCGCCCGGGAGCTCGTCCGCGATCTCGCCAACCGGGTCCAGGGGTTGCAGATCACGGTTGCCTCGGGAGCCGTCGATGCGGCCCTGCGGGTCCTCGAGGCAATCGATCTCTAGACCTGGCCGCGCATGGGCCAGCGGTGTGTCGCTAAGTTCTTGCCGCGCCAGTGCTAACGGGTTATAGTCCGGAAGCTCATACATGGATCACACGAATGTGAGTCGCGAGCGCTGGCACGACCATTGGCTGTTTCTGACGCACTTCAGGAAGAGTCCCCGAACGGTCGGAGCGATCGCGCCGAGCTCGCGGCGGCTCGCACGCGCGATGCTCCACGGGCTTTCCCTTCAGCCCGGCGTCCGCGTGGTCGAGCTTGGACCCGGAACAGGCGCCGTGACCGGAGAGATTGCCCGCCGTCTTCCAGACGATGCGGCGTGTCTGGCGATCGACGTCGATCCCGTGTTCAGCTCGCGCGTGGGCGCCAGGTGGCCCCAGATATCCTCGATCTGCGACCGGGCCGAGCATCTCGTAGAGATTGCCCGCGCGCGCGATCTGCTGCCCATCGATCACATCGTGTCCGGGCTGCCGTTTGCGAGCCTGCCGGCGGCGAGTGCGCGCGCGATTGTCGGAGCGATCGTCTCGTCCTTACGCGTGGGCGGCACCTTCACGACATTTCAGTACGTCCACGCCTACGGGTTCCCCTCGGCCGTGACCGTCCGCCGGACCCTGACCCGGGAAATGGGGTCCTCACCCGGCCGCACGCTCGTCCTCGGCAACCTGCCCCCGGCAGTGGTGCTCCGCTGGCGCAAGCATAGATAGGGAGAGCTCCTTGATCACGCTGTTCAGCCACGACAAGCCCGCGGCAGACGACGAGCTGGTGACTTCCGGCAGCGGGACCGCGCAGTTGTCGGTCACGGTCGTCGAGAACGACTTCGTTGCGGGTGTGTACGAGAAACTGGCCTCGGTCTACGACCTGGCGTTTGGTCCAACGCTCCAGCCCGGCCGGGTCCGCGCGCTGCAGCAAATGGACATCCAGGCCGGCGAGCGCGTGCTCGAGGTCGGTGTCGGCACCGGGATCAATCTGTCGCTGTACCCGAAGACCTGCCAGATGACGGGCATCGACTTTTCGTCCTCGATGCTGGAGAAAGCGCGGGAGCGCGTCGCGCGAGGCGGGTTGCGGCAGATGCGGCTCCTCCAGATGGACGCGGCGGATCTGAAGTTTGCCGACGACTCGTTCGACATCGTCTACGCGCCGTACCTCATCAGCGTGGTTCCCGATCCTGTGAAAGTCGCGTGCGAGATGCGCCGCGTCTGCCGGTCCGGCGGCCGCATCATTTTTCTGAACCACTTCCTGAGCCCGAGCCCGCTGGTGTCCCGAGTCGAACGGCTGATCTCACCGTTCACGATTCACATCGGCTTCAAGGCCGACCTCGATCTCCCGGCGTTCCTGGCGCAGTCGGCGCTCGAGCCGGTGTCGATTGAGAAAGTGAACGTGCCGCGCATCTGGTCCCTCGTGACGTGCGTGAAGGACTGAGCCGGCCGCTCTGGCTGGCGGTCATTGTGGCGGCGTTCGCGCTGCCGTTGTTCGTCGGCCTGGGCCGCACGGACATGGAGAACGACGAGGCCATCTACTCCTACGCGGTCGATGGGATTCTCGCCCGCGGCGACTGGCTGAATCCGCTCAGCAGCCCGCACGAAGACTCGGTCTTCCTCGAAAAACCCCCGCTCAAGTTCTGGATTGTTGCGGCGCCGATCGCCGTCGGGCTGCTGCCGCATGACGAGCTCGGCATGCGCGTCTGGGACGCGCTCTTCGGCGGCCTCGCCCTTCTGTATGTGTTCGCCTTCGGTCGGCGCCTCGCGGGCCCGATCTGTGGTTTCGTGGCGGTGTTCGTGCTGTTCGTTTACGGGCCGCTGCTCTTCCAGCACGGCCTGCGCAACAACAATATGGAGGCCCCGCTGGTCCTCTGTTACGCCGGGGGCGTCTACCACTATCTGGCGTGGGCGACTGCCGGTTCGCCTGCGAAACGACGAGGACATGTCGTTGCGGTCACGCTGTACTTCTTTCTGGGGTTCATGACGAAGTTCGTGGCCGCGCTGTTTCTGCCGGTCCTGCTGGCGTCGGCCACGCTCCTGCACCGCGACACCCGATCCCGTCTGGCCGGCGAGTGGAAGCTGTGGGCCGCAGGCGCGGGACTCTTCATCGTGCTGGCCGCCCCGTGGTTCGTGTACCAGCAGGTCGTCGCCGGCGCAGAGCTCTGGCGCATCATGCTCGGCGCCCATGTCGTCGAGCGCTTCACGGTCTCGATCGATCCGAGCCATATCCAGCCGTGGAACTACTACTACGTGACGATCTTCCGCGAGATGTTCCGGACGGGCACGGTCTGGCTGACGATCGCCGGCGCCGTTCTCGTGCTCGTCAGGGTCGTGCGCGAGCGCCGCCTGGAAGAACTGCTGGTGATCGCGTGGTTTGTCGTGCCGCTCGCTCTCATGTCGATCGGGACGTCGAAGATTCATCACTATGCATACCCGTTTCTGCCGGCGCTGGCGCTGGCCGCGGGCTATGGCCCCGGCTGGCTTTCGCTCGCGAGCCGCGAGCCAGTCGATGCGGTGATGAAGAGGATCGAGCAGCGATTCATCGAGCCGCGCGCCTGGAGCGCGCGGGTGCGACAGGTGCTGCTCGTCCTGGCAGGTGCTGCTGCGCTCCTCGCGGTCGCCACGCTCGTGCTCGGCCAGGTGCAGGTTCGCATCGGGGACGTGCAGCTGTTTCGCAACTCGCACGTCTTCCGGCCGGTGTTCGTCGCCTTCGTCCTGGCGACGCTGGCGGGACGAGGGGTGTCCGCGGCCCGGTTGATGGTGCCGATCGCCGTGCTCCTCTCGGTCGTGCCTGCGCAGGCGTACGAGGACACACGCGTGCATCTGCGACGCGAAGAACACCCGATGCGCTCGGCGCGCGACTGCCTCGTGAACGTGCGCGAACAGGAACGGGCGGCTGGACGCCCGGCGCCAGGCATCTACGCGGTCCGCGAGCAGAAGTGGATGCTGCACTCGCATTTTTATTACTTCCGTCATCTCGCGCCCTGGGAGCGCGGCGATGTGCTGGACGATCGTGTTGTAGCCGACGGTCTCTTCGTTCCCGGCCGCGAGCGGCCGATCCTGCTGAGCGATGCCGACTATCAGGCATTCAAGGCGGGGCATGCGGACGCGCTGCTCGCGGTCCCGGCGGTGCGGCTGCGAGACGTGCTGCTCCTGATGCCGGGACCGTACGCCGCATGCGGCCCGGTCCGCTCGCCGCGCCTCTCCCGGTAGACCGATGGCGGACACTCCTGTCGGCGTCTCCATCGTGATCCCCGCGTTCAACGAAGAGTCGCGGCTCGATGAGACGCTTGACGAGCTGACGCGATTCCTGACCGCGCGGCCCTGGGACTGGGAGGTGCGCGTGGTCGATGATGGCTCGGTTGACGGCACTTGTCGTGTGGTCGAGGACTGGACGCGCAGGTACGCGACTGTTGTGCTCCAACGCGAGCCCCACCGAGGCAAAGGTGGCGCCGTCAAGGCCGGGTTGATGAGTGCGACCGCGCCCTTCAGGTTCATATGCGACGCGGATCTGGCCATGCCGGTCGCCGAGCTGCCGCGCTTTCTTCCGCCGACACTTTCCGCGTTCGACGTCGCGATCGGGAGCCGCGAGGGACACGGAGCGCGCCGGGTCGGCGAGCCGATCGTCCGGCACGTAGCGGGCCGCGTCTTCAACTATGCCGTCCAGCAGCTCACAGTGCCCGGCATCGAAGACACGCAATGCGGGTTCAAGATGTTCACGGCGGCGGCCATCGACGCGATCTTCCCGTTCGTCCACGTCGACGGCTGGGCGTTCGATATCGAGGTGCTGTGCATCGCGCGCGCGCGCGGCCTGCGCATCGTGGAGGTGCCGATCGAGTGGCACTACCGCCGCCAGTCCCAGTTGAACCTGCTCCGGGACGGCGTGGCGATGTTCCGTGAGCTGCTTCGCATTCGCTCGCGGGCGAGGAGTGGCGCGTATGACGCACGCGCGGACCGCAGCCGCTGACGGCGTCACGCCCGCAGGTTCGCGGCGCCTGTTCGCGCTCGGCGTGCTCGGCCTCTACCTCATTCTCTCCGTCTGGTACACGAGCCCACTCGTCGAGTTGAGCCAGTCGCGGATCGCGGCCGACCCGGGCGACCCTGTGCTCAATGCGTCCGTGCTCTGGTGGAACGCCACGACGCTCCCTCTGACCGAGGCGTGGTGGAACGCGCCGTTCTTCTATCCGAGCCTCGGCGTCACCACCTTCACGGAGCATCTGCTCGGCGTGAGCCTGCTGGCGAGCCCCATTTACTGGCTGACCCACAACCCGCTCGCCGCCTACAACCTGAGCCTCTTTCTGACGTGGCCTCTCTCCGCGTTCGGGGTGTACCTCCTCGTCGTGTTCCTCACGCGCTGGGAGGACGCGGCGGTGCTGGCCGGCCTGGCGTGGGCGTTCACACCGTATCGCCTGTCGGAGCTCGGGCACCTGCAGTCGCTTTCGGCGTACTGGCTCCCGTTGATGCTGCTCGGCCTGCATGGGTTTCTCGAACGCCGCCGTCTGCCATGGCTCGTGCTCTTCGGCACGGCGTGGTTGTGTCAGTCGTTGGCAAACGGCTACTACATGCTCTTTGGCGCCGTGCTGATCGGGATGTGGCTGGCGTACTTCTGTTCGAGCCGGGAGGGGTGGCGGGCGCTGCCGGCCATTCTCGTCACCTGGGTCGTCGCGAGCCTGCCGCTCGTCCCGATCATGTCGAAGTATCTCGTCGTGCACGATTACTTCGCGCTCCGCCGGTCTCTCGTCGAGCCCGCCGGGTTCAGCGCGGAGCCGCGATCCTGGGCGCAGGTCTCCCAATTGTCGAGGCTCTGGTCGCCGGTGCTCCATGAAGATGCCCACAGTCTGTTTCCGGGCGTCACGGCGGCCCTGCTCGTGTTGCTCGCGGTCGTCGCCTGGGTGGCGCGAGGGCGCCTCGTCAATAAGGGCGAGTCTCGCGTGGGGCGGGTGATTCGAGGCGGACTGGGGGTTGCAACGGGCGTCAGTCTGCTCGCGATTCTGGCGATGCTCGTCGTCGGGCCGTGGCGCGCGGAGTTCGCAGGTGTGACGCTTCGGATGGCCGATCTCAACCGTGCGCTCTCTCTCGCGTTCGTGTGTGGTGGCCTCTTTGTGTTCCTCACATCGAGTACGCGTCGCGCCCTCGAACGGCGAAGCCCTTTCGTCTTCTACGTCACGGCCACGCTCGCGCTCGCCGTCCTCTCCTGCGGTCCGCTCGTCATCGTCTCCGATCACGTCGTTCTCGCGCGGGCGCCGTACGCGTGGCTCCTGTCGGTGCCCGGCTTCGATCGTCTGCGGGTACCCACGCGTTTGTGGATGCTCGGCACGCTCTGCCTGTCGATCGCGGCGGGTCTGGCCTTCTGCTGGCTGGCATCGGGACGCCGGGCAATCCGCGCCACCGGGTTCGTGATGGTGGCTGGCTGCCTGCTGGCCGACGGGTGGGTGAGGCAGTTCCCAATGGCCGCTGCCCCGGAGCTCTGGCCGAAGGTGGAGCGACGCGACCAGGGGCTGCCGGTTCTCGAGCTGCCGCTCGGTCCGGAGTGGGACGCGGCGGCAACGTATCGCTCAATCTGGCACCGGCGACGTGCGGTCAACGGCGTCAGCGGGTACGATCCACCGCACTATGCGCCGCTCCAGGCGGGGCTCAACGCGCGCGATCCCGCGATGCTCGCCGCACTGGCATCACTCGGGGCGTTGGATGTCGTCGTGGATGGCGCCGCGGATGGTGACGGCGCGTGGGCCCGCTATGCGTCCGCGGCGGCCGGAGCTGCGGTCGTGGCACGCGACGGCGTGCGCACGACGTACCGGATTCCGGCGCAGGGGCCGCTCGAATCTCCGGTGGGGGAGGCGTATCCGATCAGGGCCGTTGATGCGTTCCGTCATGACGCCCGCGTCGTGTCAGATGGCCGGATCGAAACCGAGTGGGGCGACGATCCTCAGCGGCCCGCGCAGTGGATACGCGCCGATCTTGGCGAAGTGCGCCAGGTTGGCGGGATTACCTATGCGCTCGGCGAATACGCTCGGGACTTCGCGCGGATGCTGGCAATCGATCTCTCGGTCGACGGATCGGGTTGGAACGAAGTCTGGAGCGGTCCGACCGCCGCGCTGTCGTTCCTCGCCGCCGCGCGCGCGCCGCGTGAAGCAGCGATGCACATCACCTTCCCGCCGCGGCCTGCACGATTCGTCCGCCTCCGCCAGCTCGCGCAGCATAAGAACATGTGGAGGGTCGCTGAGCTGAGAGTGCATGGGACAGTCGGCAGTCGTTAGTCGTCGGTCGGCAGTCGCAGTCGACAGTGCTGAGTCGGCAGTCCCAGTCGCCAGTCCGAGTCGTCAGAGCCAATCGTCAGTCGTCCCAGCTCCGACTACCGGCTGATCTTGTGATCGATCATCTCCGCGACGACATCTGCGCCGTTGGTCGCTGGGTGTTCGGGCGGCGCCGGGGACGACATCACGCGATCGAGCGCGACGCGCCATCGGCCGGCCAGCAGGTCCTCGTGATCGATGAACGCGCACCGCAGGTACTTTGGCATGTCGGCCACGAGGACGTCGTACTCGACGAAGTGTCCACGTGACGTGTACAGCACCGCCGTGTCGTTCGCGATGCACTCGGCGAGGATGCCGTAGCCGGGCTTGGTAGCGACGATGTCGGCGGCGGCGACGAGATCTTCGTAGCGGAAGCCGCTGCCGTACAGGCGGGACTCGCCGATCTGGTAGACGCCCGCCGGCGCGCCTGCGATCTCGTCGTCCTCATCTCGGTGAGTGAGGACGATGGCGTACGTTGCGAGACAGTCGAGTGCCGCGGCATCGAAGCCGCTGATGCCGTATCCGCCGAACGACGAGAGCACGAGTGGCGTGTCGAGCGGGAGGGCGAGCGCCCGCCGGACGGCGTCGCGCGGATGGGGCGCGTGCCGCGCGATGAACGGGATGTCAACGATGGTGTCAAAGGGCACGAAGTCGCCGTGCATCGGCAGCCGCCACGCCGCCTCGGCTTGACGGTACGCCGTGCGGATGGCTGTCAGCAGCCCGGGCGCGCCTGAGAGTTGCGCCGCGTACCCTTCGTAGATCCAGTCCCAGGTGAAGTTGCTCACCACCGCGGATGGAATCCCGGCTTCGGCGGCGGCAGAGCAACCGAGGGGCGGTGCGTCGGAGACGACGAGAGACGCGTCATGCTGCTCGAGGAGCGTTGCCTCCCGCCGCGCGCGGTCCGTGATGGTCCGGTAGAACTCGTCGGCGCGCTGAATCGTCAGCCGTTCGTCCAGGCGAAGGCTGTCGATCTGTACGACCCCGGTGTCGCATTCGCCGGGGACCAGCGTGATCGGGACGCGCGCCGTGCGGTCGAAGAGCCACCGTGGGGCGGAGGTCCGCACGACGATGGCGAGGTCGGACCGCCGGGCACCGAGCGCGTTGATGACCTCGATCTGGCGCGACGCGTGTCCGAAGCCGTGGCCGGAGATGTAGAAGAAAACGGAAGGCACCGAAGCGTGCGGTCAGACGTGGGGCGCCGCGACCGGAAACGCGACCGCGAGCGCTTCGTCGAGCGTGCTCACAGGATAGAACGTCATGTCCTTCCGCGCATCCTCTGGCAACTCGTCGAGGTCGATTTCGTTCATCGCCGGGAGGATGATCGTCCTGATCCCCAGCCGGCGCGCGGCCAGCGTCTTTTCGCGAATGCCGCCGACCGGCAGCACCAGGCCGGACAAGGTGATCTCTCCGGTCATGGCGACATCCGAGCGCACGGGAATGCCCCGCGCCGCCGACACCATCGCCGTCGCCATCGTCACGCCGGCCGAGGGCCCATCCTTGGGGATGGCGCCCGCAGGCACGTGGATGTGAATGTCCTGCTTGCTGAGGAATTCGGGAGCGATACCGAGGTCGCGGGCGTTCTGCCGGATGTGCGACAGCGCGGCGCGGGCCGATTCCTGCATGACGCTGCCCAGCTGCCCGGTGAGGATCACCTGTCCCGAGCCGCCCGGCAGGAGCGCCGCTTCGATGTAGAGCACGTCGCCGCCCGTTTCAGTCCACGCGAGCCCCGTGGCCACGCCAGGACGGGACGTGCGGAACGGGGCCTCGGGCCGTACTTTCGGCGGTCCGAGATACTCGTGCACCTGATCTCCATCTACGCGCGCCGTGTGCGTGGGCGTGGTGGCGACCCGTGCCGCCACTTTGCGCGCGATGGCGCCGATCTGCCGCTCGAGCGTCCGCACGCCGGCCTCGCGCGTGTATTCGCCGATGACCCGGCGAAGCGCCGCGTCCGTGAGCTCGATCTGATCGGGGTTCAACCCGTGTTCCTCGAGCTGGCGCGGCACGAGGTACTTCCGGGCGATGTGCACCTTCTCGTCCTCGGTGTAGCCGCTCAGCGAGATCATCTCCATCCGATCGAGCAGCGCCGGATGGATCGTACCGAGCTGGTTTGCCGTGGCGATGAAGAGCACGCGGGAGAGGTCGAGGGGGATCTCGAGGTAGTGATCGCGGAAGGCGTGGTTCTGCGCGGGGTCGAGCACCTCGAGCAACGCCGCGGCGGGATCGCCCTGAATGCCGACCGAGATCTTGTCGATCTCGTCCAGCATCAGCACGGGATTCGACGACGCCGCGGTCTTCAACGCCTGAGCCAGGCGTCCCGGCATCGAGCCGATATACGTGCGGCGGTGGCCGCGAATCTCGGCTTCGTCGCGAACGCCGCCGAGAGAAATCCGCACGAACTTGCGGTTCATCGCCCGGGCGATCGACTGGCCGAGCGAGGTCTTGCCGACTCCGGGAGGACCCACAAAGCACAGGATGGGTCCCTTCATGCGTGCAACAGTGGCCGCCGGCGCGCCGCTCGCTTCAGTCGCGAGGCTCGTCTGCTGGCTGCGCTGCCGGAGTTTCTGCACGGCGAGGTACTCGACGATCCGTTCCTTGACCTTGTCGAGATCATAGTGGTCCTCGTCGAGCACGCGGCGGGCCTCGATGGGATCCAGGCGGTCCTCGGTCGGCTTGTCCCACGGGATGTCGAGCACCCAGTCGATGTAGGTGCGGAGCATCTGGTATTCGGGCGACGCCGGAGTCATGCGCTCGAGGCGGTCGACTTCGCGCATGGTCGCCGTCTCGACGCGCTCGGGCAGGTGCGCTTCGGTGACCCGCGTGCGGATTTCCTGTACGTCGGTGTCGCCTTCTCCCAGCTCGGACTGGATCGCTTTCAACTGCTGCCGCAGCACGTATTGCCGCTGGGCGTCGGTCATCTCCTTCTCGGCGCGCGATTCGATGCGGCCTTTGAGCTCGAGGATCTCGATCTCGCGCGATAGCGCCATGGCGACCGCATCGAGCTTCACCTCGAGGTCGTTCTCTTCGAGGAGCTTCTGCTTGTCCTCCGGCTTCATGTCGAGCAGGCTGGTCAGCAGGTAGGCGATGCGCAGCGGGTCGTCCATGCTGGTGACGAGCGCCTTGATGTCCGGCGAGAGACCCGTGGCGAGGGACAATGCCCGGTCGACCAGCTCCTGAAGGTGTCGCACGCGCGCGTCGACGGCGACGGTCCGGTCTGCCGACTCCTTGAGCGGCTTGAGCAGCGCCTGCATGACGCCGCGTTCCACCTGCAGAAATTCGGCGCGCGCGCGGGCGATGCCTTCGACGAGCACGCGCATGCCCGTCGGCGCCTTCGCCATCTGGCGGATGATGCACACCGTCCCGACCTTGTGCAGATCGTCAGGACCCGGCTCGTCCGTGTCGCTCGTCTGGAGCAGCGTCAGGACCATGCGGTCGCCGGCCAGCGCGCGATTCACGGCTTCGATCGACATCTGGCGGCTGACGCCCAACGGCGAGACGCTCAGCGGCAGCACGACCGCGCCGCGCAGCGGAACAACGGGGAGCTCGGAGGGAAGCGCGGGTTGGAGCGGCTCGGCCACAGAGCCTTTAGTGTATACCTTCTGAAAGTGTGAAGGCTGAAGGGGACGTGTAAAGTAGGGAAGCATGAAGTAGGGAAGGGTGAAGTAGGGAAGGGTGAAGTTGGAACTTCCACATCGTCTACACTCGGAACTCTGCCATGCAGCCGCCCAGGCGCTCTCACCTCATCGTCGCGTGGACCGGTGCTGTGGTCTTCGCGGCGTCGCTCGTCTGGTTCGTGTACTGCTATCTCGTCCTGTTCGAGCAGCCCGACCACTCTGACGTGGTGCTCAGGCCCGTCGTCACGGACACCCTCCTGTTCACGGCGTTCGCGTTGCATCACAGCGTGCTGGCGAGGAGTGGGGCCAAGGAGCGGCTCCGCCGAATCGTGCCGGCCGAACTGGAGCGATCGCTTTACACGTGGGTGGCCAGCCTGCTTTTTCTGGGCGTCTGCACCTGGTGGCAGCCTGTCCCCGGCGTCCTCTATGCGTTGGACGGCGTTTGGCGAGTCGCCGCGTGGGGTCTGCAGCTGCTTGGAGTCTTTCTGACTCTGCGTGCGTCCAGGGCGCTGGACGAGCTGGATCTGGCGGGCGTTCGAAGCGTCCTGCGATCGGGCGGCAAGCGCTCCCCGCTCACCACGCGCGGGCTCTACGGATTCGTCCGTCACCCCCTCTACTTCGCCTGGGCTCTCTTCGTCTTCAGCACCCCGACGATGACTGGCACGCGCGCCGCCTTCGCCGTCATCAGCACTGCCTATCTGATGATCGCGATCCCGTGGGAGGAACGAAGCCTGATCGAGACCTTCGGACAGGAGTACGAGGTCTATCGACAAAGGGTGAAGACGAGAATGTTGCCCGGGCTCTACTGAACCCGGAACGCCGAACCACGAACCGCGAACTTCGATTGTAGAATCACCAACGCGCTGGTACCTGACGCCTTATGTCCGACACACGATTGAGATGGGCCGGCCACAGTTGCGACCGCGCGTAGCGATCGGTCTCGACTGGTGTGCCTTGACACTCGGCGTCGTGGCTGTCGTCATGGCCTGGACAGGAGGCTTCTACACCGAGATCGGCGGCATTCGTGTCTCGGCGCGAAACGCCGACCGTGCGCTGATCCCGGCGGCGGTCGCGCTGGCCATCCGCTGGTGGTTCGCGTCGGGTGTCAGGCCGTTCGGCATCGATCGGGTCCGATGGCAGCAATGGCGGGCGCGGCTGTTCCAGCCGGCGGCCGACCGAGTCGACGCACCCGTGTGGCGATGGTGGCCACGCGCCGTGCTGGCGACGCTCGGCATCCTGGCGTTCGGCGCGATTCTGCTCCAGCCGCAACTGCAGCGGATGGACTCGGTGCCGGATTTCGGCGATCCGCTGTTCTCGATGTGGCGGATGGGATGGGTGTACGAGCAGTGGCGTGGCGATCCCCGGCCGCTCTTCAGCGGCAACATCTTTCACCCCGAGCCGCTCGCGCTGACCTTCTCCGACTCGATGCTTCTGCCCTCGCTGACGGCCGTGCCCTTGCGGGCGGCGGGCCTGCATCCGGTCGTCGCGTACAACGTACTGTTTCTGTCGGCGTTCGTCTTCTCGGCGCTCGCCACGTATCTACTCGTTGAACGCCTGACGGGATCGTCCAGGGCCGCCTTCATCAGTGCGCTCATCTATGGGTTCTACCCCTACCGGTTCGAGCACTACAGCCACCTCGAACTGCAGATGACGCACTGGATGCCGATCGCCCTGATTTGGTTGCATCGGTTCAGCGCAACGCTGAGAGTGCGCGATGCGATGGCCGTGGCGGTGCTCGCCGCCGCGCAACTCTACTCGTCGATGTACTACGGGGTATTCTTCTCGCTCTACGCGGGTGCCGTGCTCGGCACGCTGCTGCTCGTCGCGAGACCGCCGTGGCGGCGGTTGCTCGTGCCCGTCGCGTCGGCGCTCGCGCTCGCGATCGCACTCGCCGTCCCGCTGGCGCGGCCCTACCTCGCCGCCCAGGCGGTCAAGGGGGAACGTGACGAGGGGGCCGTCCGGGTCTACAGCGCTGGGCCTTCGGACTATTTTCGCCCGCACCCGCGCAGCGCGACGTACGGCGGCCGGCTGCTTGCGGATCGTTACCCCGAGCGCGCCTTGTTTCCGGGCACATTGCCCCTCGCGCTCTCTGCCGTTGCGCTCGTGCCGCCGGTGGGGGCGATCCGACTGGCGTATGCAGCCGGACTCTTGGCGGCGTTCGATATGTCGCTCGGCTTCAATGGCGTGACGTACAAGCATCTCTACCGGTGGTGGTTCCCGATTCGCGGCCTGCGCGTCCCCTCGCGCATGAGCATCGTCCTCGCGATCAGCCTGGCCGTGCTCGCCGCGTTCGGTGCACGGCAGCTGCTGGACCGGTTCCGGACCGCAGCCGGACGAACGGTGGTGTTCGCCGCGCTCGTGCTCGCGGCCGGCGTGGACCTCCGGCCGGCGCTGCAGCTTCACCGTGTCTGGAGGCAACCACCGCCTGTCTACGACGCGATCGCCGGCCAGCCGGTCGTCCTTGCCGAGTTCCCGACAAGGCTCAACATTCCGCTCGTCACCAACGCGGTACCCTTCATGTACTTTTCGATCTGGCACTGGTTGCCGATGATCAACGGCTACAGCGGCTTCACGCCGCCGAGCTACGAGCCGCTGATGGACGGCCTGAAGGATTTCCCGGCAGCGGCGACAATCGACCTGCTGAGGTCCCGCGGCGTTACGCACGTGACCGTCAACTGTGCGTTGTACGTTACGGGATGCGACCCGGTGCTTGCCGGGGTCGACGGGTCGCCAGCGTTTCGTCCCGTCGCCGCGGGAGAATGGGAAGGGCGGGCAGTGAGGCTGTATCAGCTCGTCCGCTAGGGCACTACTGGCCGGAAAGATGGGCCATGGCCGCCGAGTGGATTGTGAATTGCATTCGGCGAATCGTCGGTTGGATGGATCGTGGCGACATGCGAACTGTGAACCGCAGAGATCTGCCGGTCTTCGAAAGTAGCTTTCCCACTTCGCCGGGCGTCCGGCCTTGGCATTCATCATGAGAGGCCCGGCTGTCGCAATTACCGGCATCGGCGTGGTTTCGCCGTACGGCGTGGGGCGCGAGCGATTCTGGCATCACGTCAGGAACGGCTGCAGCGCCACGCGTACGATCACCGATTTCGACGCGTCACCCTTCGGGTGCACAGTGGCTGCTCCTGTGCCGCGTGTGTCGATTGACGATGCGGTGACGATCGACGAGCGCGCTCCGGGGGGTCGTTCGGACCGAAATGGGCGGCCGGACCCACGCCGGT
>Ga0184612_10000170_pt1 | contig 29340 bp, 25 predicted proteins | sample PLM3_60_coex_FD_133163 | JGI IMG/M metagenome (GOLD analysis project Ga0184612, IMG submission 133163) | Groundwater sediment microbial communities from an aquifer in East River, Colorado, USA - PLM3_60_coex | ecosystem: Environmental > Terrestrial > Soil > Riparian zone | place: USA: East... | reverse complement strand
GGAGCGATCCTCGCAGCCATGGGCGCGGCGCAGCTTTACTGGCTCGTGCGATTCAGAGCGTCAGCGTGGTGGCCGCGAACATGGCTGCCTTCCGTCGCGTTTTTCTCGGCGTTCTTTCTCGGCTTCGTCGCGGGCACGCCTTATGCGCTCCTGGACTTCCCTGCCTTCGAGGCAGATCTCCGGTTCGACGTGACCCACCTGGCCGCCGGGCACGGAGTCGACCTCGGCCGGGGCTGGCAATACCATCTCACCCGCTCGCTGCCGTACGGGCTCGGCGTCCCGCTGTTTCTTGCCGCGCTCGCCGGAATCGTGCCGACCGTGAGGCATTTCCCTCGACAGGCGTTCGTCCTGGGGGTCTTCGCGGCGGCATTCTATGGATTGATTGGCAGCGGCCAGACGGTGTTCTTTCGCTACGTCCTGCCGCTCGTCCCGATCCTGTGCCTTTCGGCGGCAGTTGCCGCCCAGCGCGCGGCCCTGTGGCTGGGATCCCGCACGGCGGTCACGCCTTCCGCAGCCGCAGCACTTTTCGGCGTGCTGGTTGCGGGCCCGGGACTCGTGAACAGCACGTGGTTCAGCGTGGTGCTGTCGAGAACGGATTCCCGCGTGCTGGCGGCGCGCTGGCTGTCGCCGCGCCTCGGACCAGACGACTCGCTCTACGACTCCGGTGGCGAGTACACGCGACTGGACCTGTCTCGACTCGAATTCCATCCGTGGGCGTACGATCCGGTCTCGGAGTCGTTCGGACACCCGGAGGGGCGAACGCCGGATTGGCTGGTGCTGCACGAATCTCCGCTGCCGATGTACACGTCGGTTCCGGCTCTGATTCAGCAACTTGCCAAAGCCCGTTACCATCTCGTCCTGACTGTTGCTGCCACGGGCCGACGTCCCGGTGCCGGCGTCTACGATCCGCAGGACGCGTTCTTCATGCCGGTGTCTGGATTTGCCACGGTCCGAAGACCGGGACCTACTATCCGGATCTACCGTCGGCGGGACGCCCCGCCCGTTTCGTCAAACCAGAACTGAAGCGCTTCCACTCGAGGCTCATGACATGCGAGCGATTGAAATCTCTGCACCCGGTGGACCCGAGGTCCTGCGTCTGGTCGAACGTCCGGTGCCCGCTCCGGGGCCCGGTGAGGTGCTGGTGCGCGTGGAAGCGGCGGGCGTGAATCGGCCGGACATCCTGCAGCGGCTCGGCCAATACCCGCCGCCAACCGGCATCTCGGACCTGCCGGGTCTCGAGATTGCGGGAACGGTCGCGGCCATCGGACGGGACGAGTCGCGATGGCGCGAAGGCGACACCGTGTGCGCACTCGTCGCGGGTGGGGGCTACGCGGAATACTGCGTTGCGCCGGCGCCCCAGGCGCTGCCGCTGCCCCGCGGGTTCAGGCCTCGAGAGGCCGCGGCGATTCCCGAGACGTTCTTCACGGTGTGGACCAACCTCTTCGAGCGCGGAAAGCTCACGGAAGGCGAGACTGTTCTGATCCACGGCGGCTCGAGCGGCATCGGCACGACCGCGATCCAGCTCGCGCGCGCGTTTGGCGCGACGGTTTTCGCGACGGCAGGCTCCGACGCCAAATGCGCGGCGTGCGAGCGGCTCGGCGCACGGGCCATCAACTACCGCACCGCTGATTTCGTTCAGGTGCTCCGCGAAGCAACAAGCGACCGCGGCGTCGACGTCGTTCTGGACATCGTCGGCGGCGACTATCTGCAGCGCAACATCGAGGCCCTTGCCATGCACGGGCGCCTGATCCAGATCGGCCTGCTCGGAAGCGCACGCGCCGAGATCAACCTCAGACCCGTCATGCAGAAGCGACTCACGCTCACCGGCTCCACGCTGAGGACGCGCAGTGTGGAGGAGAAGGGCGCGATCGCGAGGGAGCTTGAAGCCAAAGTCTGGCCGCTCCTGGCGTCCCGGCACGTCGCGCCAGTCATCGATCGCACGCTGCCGTTGACCGACGCGGCAGAGGCGCATCGGCTGCTGGAAGCTGGCGACGTGATCGGAAAGATTGTGCTGGTTCCCTGACGTCAGGACTCGAACTCGCGAAACCGCCGCAGATAGAGCAGCCACACACCGGCGACGACTACGCTCAGAGTCGCGAGCGGCAGCTTGTCACCCGGCCTCGTCTGGTGCGGCAACACCGACCAGTAGAACGACTGCACCGTCGCAGCGGCTGACGCGAGGAGAGCCGCGCGAGCCAGAAGCAGCCCCGAAGGCATCGTGTTCGAGAGCGCCCGAACGGCGGCCACGGCAAGAGCCGCGACTGCACCATGAAAAAGCAGCTCGAGCACTCCGGCGGCCCCTCGCTGACCCAGTGACGACAGCGTCGACGGAAACTCGATCGCGAAGTCCAGCGGCCGCCAGACGAGCAGCGTCGCGCACAATAGCAACAACCATCCGCGGGGCATCGTCGGAAGTGTAAGACTACCGCCGGCTCTGCGGCGACGTCATGTTCTGCGCATCGAGCGCGGCTGCGAGGTCGATGAGGCGCACGAACTCGGCGCGGTAGCCGTCGGGGTCGTCGCCACGGTATCGACGCGCGAGATCCTGAGCTGTGGACCACGTTGACTGGCCTTTGAACTCGGACCTCCGCAAGAGCATCCCGAACTCCGCGACCGCCGCCGCGAACCCGAGGTTGGGCGTCAGCTCGCCCACGCGATCGCGCACGGCCACCGAGATCAGGCGGCTGGTGTCGCCGTCCGGCTGCTTGAACCGGAGCTTGACGGTCATCAGCTCGTCCGACTTTGCTGCCGCGTTCGGCTTAGATGCCTCCTGATACTTCAACGGATCCACGCCGCCAGTCTCAATGGGCTCACCGGGCGGGATGATCTCGTAGAGCGCGGTCACGGTATGGCCGGCGCCAATCTCCCCCGCATCCTTCTTGTCGTTGTTGAAATCCTGGTGCTGCAGGATCCTGTTCTCGTAGCCGATCAGCTTGTCCGCGCCGACGGCGCGCGGGTTGAACTCCACCTGGATCTTCACGTCCTTCGCCACGGTGACGAGTGTCGCGCCAGCCTCAGCGATGAGCACGCGCCTCGCCTCGTGCAGCGAATCCAGATACGCGTAGTTGCCATTCCCCTTGTCCGCCAGCTTCTCCATCGTCGAATCTTTGAGGTTGCCCGTGCCAACTCCCAGAACCGAGAGGAAGATGCCCTTCTCGCGCTTTTCTTCGATCAACCGGATGAGCTCGCCCTGGCTCGTAACGCCGACGTTGAAGTCGCCGTCGGTCGCGAGGATGACGCGGTTGATGCCTTCTTTCAGGAACGACAGGCTCGCAATGTCGTACGCGAGCTGGATGCCGGCTGCGCCGTTCGTCGACCCGCCGGGTTGGAGGTCGGCGATAGCTCTCTGGATGTCGGCCTTGCGACTGCCGGGCGTCGACGGCAGCACGAGGCCGCTCGCGCCGGCATAGACCACGATCGCGACCCGGTCGGCCGGATTGAGCGTATCGGCAAGCATGCGCATCGCGGTTTTGACGAGCGGCAGCTTGTCGGGCGGCGTCATGGAGCCAGACACGTCGAGCAGGAACACGAGGTTGCGCGGCGGCGTGCGCTCGGCGGTCAGACGGCGGGCCTGCAATCCGACGAGCGCGAGACGGTGGCGTGGATTCCATGGACAGGCAGACACTTCGGTCGTGACCGAGAACGGTGCGCCGTCCTGCGAATCCTTGTAGGCGAATCGGAAGTAGTTGACGAGCTCTTCGACGCGCACTGCGTCGGCCGGCGGAAGTGCGCCCTGGTTGAGAAACCGTCGGACGTTCGAATAAGAAGCCGTGTCGACATCGATCGAGAACGTCGACAGCGGGTCGTCCGTCACGCGGTGAAAGCGGTTCTCGTCAATCTTGTCGTACGCCTCAGTGTTGAACGCGACGGATGCGCGCGCCCTCATCTGGTCGTACGCCATCCCGCCGCCTCCGGCTCCCACGGCAACCGGAGCAGCATTCGGAGGTGGCGGCGCGCCGGGCAGGCCGCCGACCACGCCGCCCATGACCCCGCCGGGTACAGACTTTTCCACCCTGGCCTGCGAGCGTGCCACTGGGGACTGCGTCATCGCCAATCGAATCGGCGTCACGGGCTTGTCGTCGACGACGACACGCATGGAGACAGGGTCGAATCCAGCGATCCTGGCGTGGACCTCGTAGCTGCCCGACGCCACGTTCTCGAATCGGAACTCGCCTTTGGTGTCGGTGGCCGTTGAACGATCGACGCGCGGTCCGACGCGCAGCTCGACAGTCGCGCCGGCCACGGGCGAGCCGGCGCCGTCAACGACTGTGCCCGTCAGGATACCAACCGGAGTGGGATTCGCGACCTGCAGGGAACCGACAGCGATGAGACCAACGACGACTGCGGACAGGAGCAGACGCATGGCACAACCTCCGCGAGGCAGCGTGATCGCCGCCGCGATGCAGTGCCCGTCCGGCCGGATGCGGATCTGTTGTCGCGTGGTTTAGACACCACCGCGCCCCGAATGGCCGGGATCAGGCGCTTGTTGTGCTTGGAACGGCGAAGAAGGAGTTGCTTGCAGGCTAACTCTCAGACATCAAGTTCTTCGGCTTCTTCCGCTCGTTCCATAATGAAGCGGAAGCGCGCGGACGGGTCCTTGCCCATCAACTCGTTGATGACCCGATCGGTGACAATCTGGTCCGAGATCTCCACACGCAGAAGCCGACGGGTCTTGGGACTCATGGTCGTTTCCCACAGGACCTTCGGCATCATCTCGCCAAGGCCCTTGAACCGCGTAATCTCAGGGTTTCCGCGGCCGTTGCCGTGCTGCTTGAGGAGCCGGTCCCGGTGCGCGTCGTCGAGCGCCCAGAACGTTTCCTTGCCGATGTCGATCCGGTAAAGCGGCGGCTGTGCGAGGAAGACGCGGCCGGCGGTGATGAGGCCCGGCATGTGGCGGTAGATGAACGTCAGGAGCAGCGTCGCGATGTGGTGCCCGTCGGAATCCGCGTCGGCGAGGATGATGATCCGGCCGTAGCGGAGCCGAGAGAGGTCGAAGTTCTTCCCGAGCCCGCTGCCAAGCGCGGTGACGAGGTCCGTCAACTCCTTGTTTTCGAGCACTTTCGCCAGCGAAGCACTTTCGGTGTTCAAAACTTTCCCGCGCAGCGGCAGGATGGCCTGGCGCGCGCGATCCCGCCCTTGCTTGGCCGACCCGCCGGCCGAATCGCCCTCGACGATGAAGAGCTCGCTGTCGTCGCGGTCCGACGAGCTGCAGTCGCTGAGCTTGCCAGGAAGTGTGAGCCGGCCGGAGCTCCCCGACTTGCGCGCGACTTCCTGCTGCGCGGCGCGGCTGGCTTCGCGCGCCCGCGCGGCAAGAATGACGCGCGCGATGATCGACTCGGCGACGCTGGTATTCGTGTTCAGCCAATGCTCGAGCGCGGGGCGCACCTGCGAATCGACCGCCGACATCACTTCCGGGTTGTTGAGCCGATCCTTGGTCTGGCCCTGGAACTGGGGCTCCTGCACGAACACGCTCAGCACGACGATCATACCTTCTCGGATGTCTTCGGCCGTGAGCGTGACGCCCTTCGGTGAGAGGTTGTGTGTCTCGATGAAGTTTCGTACCGCCTTGCCGAGGCCTGCGCGGAACCCGTTCTCGTGCGTGCCGCCCGAACCCGTCGGGATGCCGTTGACGTAGCTCCGCACGTGCTCGTCGGTCGATTGAGTCCATTGAAGTGCGAGATCCAGGCGGAGTCCGCTCTCGTCGCTCTCCTTCGCGATTGCAAACGGAGCTTCGTGCACCGGAACCGCCGACCGCTCGGTAAGGATCTTCTTCAGGTAGTCGGCGAGCCCCTCGGAGTGCTGGAAGACATCCTTGGCGCCGGTTACTTCGTTCTCGAAGACGATCTTCACGCCCTTGTGCAGGTAGCTCGAGACTTCCAGGCGCTGCCGGATGAGATCTGCGTCGAACTCCACCTTGGGAAAGATCGTGGTATCGGGGCGGAAAAACACCGTCGTGCCCGTGCCCCGCGCGGGGCCTGTCTTCTTGAGTGCGCCGACCATTGCGCCCTGCTTGAAACGCATCTCCCACTGTGCGCCGTCGCGCCGGACGGTCGCGACGAGCTCTTTCGAGAGCGCGTTGACGACACTCGCGCCGACGCCGTGGAGACCACCGGCGGTCTTGTAGTTGCCCGCGTCGAACTTCCCGCCGGCATGCAGGGTCGAGAAAATGACCTCGAGCGCGCTCTTCTTCGTCTTGGGATGCTTGTCGATCGGAATGCCGCGACCGTCGTCTGCGATGGTGATCGAGGTGCCGTCTTCGTGCAGCGTGACGGTGATGTTCGAGGCGTAGCCGTTCATCGCCTCGTCGACAGAGTTGTCGAGGATCTCCCACACGAGATGGTGCAGGCCGGCGCTGCTCACGCCGCCGATGTACATGCCCGGGCGCTTGCGGACCGGCTCGAGCCCTTCGAGAACGGTGATGTCTTTCGCGGTGTAAGTGGTCGCCATTCTGGTCAACTGGTTGTGTATCAGGATGTTAGCATGCCTGGCGCGAGTGGTTGCGGGTCGTTGTCAACGTCACGTGCGTTCTCGCGCGCACCGCATACAATACGAAGATGGGGTGGAGCCGTTGGCTGAATCGGATCGCCGTTGTCGTGCTGCTCGTCGCGCTCGGCGCGGCGGCTGCGAGCGCGCAGCGGCGCGGACGCGGCCGATTCTTCGAAGCCGTTCGGAGCCCGACGCCCGACACGTTCCAGGGCGCGTTCAACTTCTGCCGCGTGATGTTCTCGATGGCTGCCGACCGTGACGGCGGGGGCTGGTACGTCGACTACCCGCGCGCCGACGTCAACCTTTCGATCAGGCTGTCCGAGCTCACCAAGACGCGCATCAGCACCGATGCCTCGGGCGAGCCGGACCACGTCGTGATCGCCCTGACCGATCCGGCGCTCTTCGAGTGCCCCTTCGTCATGATGACGGAGGTCGGGGCCGCGTATCTCAGCCCTGAAGAAGCCGTGAAGCTCAGAGAGTACCTGCAGAAGGGCGGCTTCCTGTGGGCGGACGACTTCTGGGGCTCCTACGCGTGGGAGCACTGGGTGCTCGAGCTCAACAAGGTGCTGCCGCCCAACGAGTACAAGATCTTCGAGCTCCCGAAGGACCATCCGCTTTTCCGTCAACACTTTCAGATCTTGAAGGTTCCGCAGATCGCATCGATTAATCACTGGATGGGCACCGGCGGTACCTCCGAGCGCGGCGAGGACAGCGCGGTGCCGCACGCGATGGGCATCGCCGATCGGCAAGGCCGCTTGATGGTGCTCATGACGCACAACACTGACTTCGGGGATTCGTGGGAGCGTGAAGCCGACGACCCGAGCTACTTTTACAACTTCTCGGTCGATGGCTACGCGTTCGGCATCAACGTGCTGCTCTACGCGATGTCGCACTAGCGCCTGCGGCCCGAGCGAGGCGCGGAGTCGCCGAGCGAGCGCGAGCGGGGGTGGGGCCCCGCGAGCATTGAGAAAAGATGACCCCGACACCAGATGAACGAGGTAGCTCGGATCGTTGATCAGCTTCAGCGCGAGCACGACGGAGATCCGTGGCACGGCTCTCCGCTGCAGGCGATCCTCGAAGGCATCGATGCCACACGCGCTGCCGCGCGGCCAATCCCCGAAGCCCATTCGATCTGGGAGCTCGTGCTGCACATGACCGGATGGAAGAACGAGACCGCCCGACGGTTGGCCGGCGCCGTGGCGTGCATGCCGGTCGAGGGCGACTGGCCGGACGTCGGTGGGCAGACCGACGAAAGCTGGCAGGCGGCACTGGCACGTCTCGAATCCGCGCACGATGAGCTCATCGCCGCGGTGAAAGCGCTGCCCGACACCAGGCTCTACGAACCCACCAACGACACGCGCAGCGCGCCGCTCGGCACCGGCGTCTCGTACTACGTCCTGCTCCACGGCATCGTCCAGCACGACGTCTACCACGCCGGTCAGATCGCGCTGCTGAAGAAGGCCGGGAACCGTTAGACAGCGCCCGTTCGGACCGCGAGCATCAACCCTGATGCCCACGACAGTTTGACCGTCGCGAACCCAGATCGGCGCTCGAGGGCCTCGACCAGCGCAGGAATCTTCGGGGCGTGTCCGTCCGGCCAATTGGGTTGAGGCAGCAGATCGTCGATGACGTAGATGCCTCCGAGACGCAGGAGCGACAGCGTCTCGTCCAGATGCGTGAACTTCCCGGGCCACGCGTCTGCGTAGATGAGATCGAACTGCTCATGCGCTGCCTGGGAGATGAACTCGGCTCCGTCCATCACGTGAAACGTGACGCGCGCGTCCGCCGACAGGTGCCGTCGAGCCACAGCCACGACGTTCGCATCGGTATCGACCGTTTCGAGACGAGCATCGGCATCCATGCCGGCGAGAAGCGATGCGGTGCCAACGCCTGTGCCGGTCCCGAGCTCCAGCAACCGACCACCCGGCTTCGACGCCGCAAGGGCGGCAAGGAGCGCACCGATCCTCAGTTCGGATGCCATCGTGAACCCGAGTGTGGCGGTGTCCGTTAGGATCGCCTCGAGCACGTCACGCTTGCGACTGATTTCGTGGTCGTTCATCCTTCACTCAGTTCGAGCGATGAGATAACCGCATCCGCGCTGATCAGCTGTCGCCGGCCGCCTTGCGCGGCGCGGAATCTGGCCGGCAAGGCAACCACAGCGGCACGCGGCCCTTGTACTCGAGGAACGCCGTTCCGAAAGTCCGTGCGAGATCACCCTCTTCGTACGGTCGCACGACAAGGTGCCACAGAACTCCTCCGGCGATCACGTAGGCACACACGGCAACGGAGCCGTGCCACAGAGCGACCGCCATCCCCTGGGCAAGTCCAGCGATGGCCATCGGATTGCGCACCCACGCGTAAGGGCCGGAGACAACCAGCCTGCGCGGAGCGTCCAGGGGAACCGGAGTTCCTTCCCCCCGCACCGCCATGGTGAATCCGCTCACCAGTCCCAGCGTGCTCGCGCCGACAAACAGCAGCGCCGCCAGCACCCGCGAGGTGTCCGAAACAAATGTCGGTATCCCGAGGCGCGATGCCACGAGGACCACCCACGGTGGCAGCACGAACAGGAACACGCCCCAGAACACCACGATCTCGACCGCGGTTTTGGCGAGATTCCAGCTAACCGTTGCGGGCCGGGCGCGTCGGAACCACTGCATACCACACCGTCGTGAGCCCGCCGAGCGCAGCGACCATGAGCGCGGGGCCAAGCGACGAGGCGCCGACGCTCCGCGCCCAACTGATCGAATACGCCGTCGCATAGGCCCAGGCGCCCCATGTGGCGCCGAAGAGTACAGGGGAGGGACGCCCGCGCACGAGCTGCGCAGCCAGAGTCGCGGACGCTACCGCCAGCAACATATCGGGCAGAACCACGGCCTGAAACTCCGGCCACGCCTCAGGGGACATGAACGACTGGCGCGTGGCCGGCGAGCGAAAGAGCGCGATCCACCATGCAGGAATCGCAAGAGCGCATAGCCCGACAAAACCACCGGCCCACTTCATGGCCACCTCACCCGGAGCATATTGATACGTCCAGTTGAAATACAAAGCACGTCTGCGCTCCGGAGGGGCACTCGACGTTGTCGGAGTATACAAGTTTTTATATACTAGCCGAGTGTCGGACAAGCCGATCGCCTGGCTGGGCTCGGCCCGAACAGACGTCAGAACCTTTCCGCATGACGCCCGTCGCGTCGCTGGATTTCAGCTTCGCCGCGTTCAGCATGGACTGGAGCCAACGACTGGAAGGCCATGTCAGCAATTGGAACGGGCGTCCGAGAGATACGAATCCACACGGGACTCGAACACCGCGTCTTCTACGTGGCGACGTTCGAGGACGCGGTCTATGTGCTTCATGCGTTCGAGAAACGGACACAGAAGACGCCACCACGCGAGCTGCGGCTGGCCAAGGATCGCTTCCGCACGCTGGACAACGAGAGAAGGCTCAAAGATGCCAAGAAGCCCTAAGCTCAGGGTAACGCGGTCGAGCGGGAATGTCTTCCGTGACCTCGGGTTCTCGCGGGAGGAAGCCGAGCACCTGGTCGTCCGCTCGGATCTCATGATCCAGGTCCAGAAGGTCCTCGCCCAGCGCGGCTACCGGCAGGCGGAGGCGGCTCGAATACTCCGGGTCACTCAGCCCCGCGTCAGTGACTTGCTGGGAGGCCGAATCGATCTGTTCAGCACGGACACATTGATCGACATGCTGGCATGTCTGGGTATCCGGGTCCGCCTGGTTCTCAAGCGGTCTGGTGGAGCAAGGGTCGCCTAGAGCTGATTGGCGTCACTACTCGCGCCGATGCGCAACCGTTGGTTCGACTTGGGAGGCCCGCCAGGCGGGAATCAGGCTCGCAATCGTCACAAGCGTCAATACCAGCAGGCCCGACATCAGAAAGCTGGCCGGGTCGTTCGGTTCGAGGCCGAAGAGAACGGACCGAAGCGTCCGCGTCCATAGCAGAGAACCGCCCACGCCGACCGCCACGCCCAGAGCTGCGGGAACAAGCACGCGGCGAAGGACCATCCGCCGGATGCGAAAGGCATCGGCGCCGAGCGCCATGCGGATTCCCATTTCGCGAGCCCAGCGCGCGACCTGGTGATTCACAACGCCGAAGATGCCTACGACCGTCAGCGCTATCGTGAGCAGCCCCAACGTTCCAAGAAGGACCGCGAGGAAGCGCGGCTGACCGAACGTCCGTTCGAACGGCTCGAACCGCGACAGGCTGACCTCAGCGCCAGCGGCGATCTCCTGAACGACGGCTCGGATGTGCTCGACGGTGATTTCTGTGCCAGCGACCCGGAACACCACGGTCGCAGGCTGCGACGCTGCGGCGATCGGCACGACGGCGCTGCCGCCGCGGTCGTCGTCTGCAGTCAAGCGGGTGCGGAGCGTCTGCACGACGCCGATAACTGTGCGGGATCGAAGCCGGCGACTCCCTCGAATGCGCCGTGATTCGCTTCGAGTCGTGCGAAATCCGGCACGTGCAGCATGGCGCCGAGCGAGGCGTCTCGCGTCACGCGGGTCGTGACGAGCTGCCCGGCATCCGAGTACGGCAGGGGCCTGAACAGCATCGGATCTGCAAGGGTGAAGACCGCCGTCGTGGCACCGACACCGAGGGCGAGGGTCAGGATGGTGCCGATCGCGTAGCCAGGATTGCGCCGAATCTGACGGAGGCCGGAGCGACAATCGTCGAGCATGCCAATCCTCCAAGGCAGTCGGCATTGGCCTGCCGTGGGCCGTCTGTTTATGAGATGGTTTTAATCCAGCAGCAGCGCGCCCGGATCTTCGACGAGCTCCTTGACGCGGACGAGGAAGCGCACGGCTTCGGCGCCGTCGACTATGCGGTGGTCGTAGGTCAGCGCGACGTACATCATCGGACGCACGGCGACCTGACCGTTGACCGCGACGGGGCGGTCCTGAATCTTGTGCAGGCCGAGGATACCGACCTGAGGCGGGTTGAGGATGGGCGTGCTGAGCAGCGATCCGAACACGCCGCCGTTGGTGATCGTGAACGTTCCGCCTTTGAGATCGGCGAGCGACAAGGTGCCGTCCTCGGCGCGCCTGGCGAACTCGCGAATCTGTTTCTCGATCTCCGCGAACGTCATCCGATCGGCGTCGCGGAGCACGGGCACGACGAGCCCCTCGCTCGCACCGACGGCGACGCCGATGTCGTAATAGTGCTTCAGCACCATCTCGTCGCCCTGGATCTCGGCGTTGATGCGCGGGAAGCCCCTGAGCGCCCCGATAGAAGCTTTGACGAAGAACGAGGCGATCCCGAGCCCGACGCCGTGCCGATCCTTGAACGCCTGCTTGTGACGTTCGCGAAGGGCCATGACGGCGGTCATGTCCACTTCGTTGAACGTGGTGAGCATCGCCGCGGTGCTCTGCGCCTCGACCAGGCGTCTGGCGATCGTCGCGCGGCGCTTGGACATGCGCACGCGTTCCTCGCTGCGGTCCCCTTCAGGACGTCTGCGGTCTTCGGCGACCGGAGGCACGGGCTTCGCCTTCTCGGGTTGCGCAGCCGGCGGTGCGGCCGTGCCCGCGCCAGCCGCCTCTTCAACATCCCGCCGCATCACGCGCCCGCCGTCTCCGCTGCCACGCACGCTCGCGAGATCCACTTCGTTCGCGGCCGCAGCCTTCCTGGCCGTCGGCGTCGCTTTCGTGGCCCTTGCCGCCTCGCCCTTCGGCGCGTCGACCTCGGGTGGCCTCACCGACGGCGTGGCGGCGCTCTTCGCCGACTCGTCGAGGATCCCCAGCACCTCGCCAACCTTCACATCGTCCCCGTCCCTGCGGTCGATGCGACTCAGCACGCCGGCGTGCGGTGCGCTGACCTCGACGTCGATCTTGTCGGTCTCGAGCTCGACGAGCGGATCGCCGGCGGCGACGGCGTCGCCTTCCTTGCGCAGCCATTTGGCTACACGCGCGTCCACGATCGACTCACCGACTTCTGGCACGAGTATGTTTGACGGCATATGGGTATGGCTGACGCTAACGCGGCTGAGGGGCTGGAACGCCGACGACTACGCGCGGTCGCGTGACGGGCTTGCCGCCGAAGGCCTGCGCGATCAGCATCTGCTGGTGATGTGCATGCCGCGCGGCGGAGCCCTCGGCCGGGCTCGCACTGCGCGGGCGCGCAACGCGCCGGACCGTCCGGCCGTCCGAGACCTCCTGCAGGTGCGTCCGCACGAACTCCCACGCGCCCATGTTCTCCGGCTCTTCCTGGACCCAGAGGACTTCGCCCGCCTCGGGGAACGCCTCGATCGCCGCGCGCAGGTCTCGCATCGGCACGGGATAGAGCTGCTCGAGCCGGCAGATGGCGATGTCGGGCCGGGCGGTGCGCAGCTCGGCGGCCATCAGATCCACGTAGACCTTTCCGCTGCAGACGATCACGCGGCGAATCTCTGCGGCGCGGGATTCGGCCTCGTGGTCGGGGATGACCATCCGGAAGCGGCCCTCGGCGAGCTCGAGCGGCGTCGAGGCGACGGTCGCATGGCGCAGGAGGCTCTTCGGCGTCAGGACAATGAGTGGCAGCGGGTCGACGACGAGTAGAGCCGCCTGCCGACGCAGCAGATGGAAGTACTGCGCGGCAGTGGTGCAGTTGGCGACGCGGATGTTGATGTCGGCCGCGAGCTGCAGGAAGCGCTCGGGACGCGCGCTGGCGTGATCCGGCCCCTGGCCTTCGTGCGCGTGTGGCAGCAGAAGGACGAGCGACGGGCGCTGGCCCCACTTGCCGCGCGCCGACACGAGAAACTCGTCGATGACGACCTGCGCACCGTTGATGAAATCGCCGTATTGCGCTTCCCAGATGACCAGGCGCGACGGCTCCTGCACGTTGTAGCCGTACTCGAACCCGAGCACCGCGTTCTCGGTCAACGGACTGTTGTGAATCTCGAACGCGGCGCGGGCCTGCGGCAGCGTCTGCAGCGCCACGTGCGCGCGGCCGGTCGTCACGTCGTGGAGCACCGCGTGGCGGTGGCTGAACGTCCCGCGCTCGACGTCCTCACCAGTCAGGCGGATGCTGACGCCGTCGCTCAGAATCGACGCAAGGGCCAGCTCTTCGGCCGCCGCCCAGTCGACCGTCCGCTCGTCGACGGCCTCCAGCATGCGCACGCGCTTTTCGCGCGCCCGCTCGAGCTTCTTGTGAATTGAAAAGTCGGACGGAAGCGCGAGGAGAGACGCGTTCAGCTCACGGAGACGCTCGATCGGCACGGCTGTGTGTGCCTTGGCCGCCGCGCCGGGAGGCGGCGCCTCTGGCTCCGGCTCGACAAGATCCTGCTCCGGCCTGAGCGCATCGTACGCCGCCTGCATCTCCGCCGAGCGTGCCTCGAAGACTGCCTCCGCCTTCTCGCTATCGAGGATGCCGCGCTCGACGAGTGTGGTCGCCCAGATCTCCCGCACGGTCGGGTGCCAGGCAATCTTCTGATACATGAGCGGCTGGGTGAACGCGGGCTCATCGCCCTCGTTGTGACCGTACCTCCGGTACCCGATGAGGTCGATCAGAAAGTCCCGCTGAAAGCTCGCGCGGTAGGCGAACGCCAGCCGCGCGGCCTCGACGCACGCTTCCGGGTCATCGGCATTTACGTGGACGATGGGAATCTTGAAACCGCGCGCGAGCCCGCTGGCGTACGACGTGCTGTAGACGTCTTCCGGGCCGGTCGTGAACCCGAGCTGGTTGTTGACGATGACGTGGATCGTTCCGCCGGTCGAGTAACCGGGAAGCCGGCTCAGGTTGAGCGTTTCAGCGACCACGCCCTGGCCCGGGAAGGCCGCGTCCCCGTGGATCAGGATCGGCACGCTGCGCGCCGGGTCGAACTTCGGCGCGCCGGGGCCGTCCACGCTCGTGCCCGCTGCGCGCGCCATGCCCTCGACGACCGGATCGACCGCCTCGAGATGGCTCGGGTTGGGCGGCATCGACACGACGAGATCCATCGCCGCGCCGCCCTTGATCGCCCGATGCGCGCCGGCGTGGTACTTGACGTCGCCGGTCCACGTCATGTCCTCGCGGAAACTCCGAGAGACGGGATCTTTGAACTCGGCCAGGATCTGCGCGTACGGCTTGTTCAGCACGTGCGCCATGACGTTCAGGCGGCCGCGGTGCGCCATCCCCACGAGAATCTGCCGGATGCCGGCCTCGCCCGACTCGGCAATCACTTCGTCGAGGACCGGCACGAGCATGTCGAGCCCCTCGATTGAGAACCGCGTTTTGCCGGGAAACGCGCGCTGGAGAAAACGCTCGAACGCCTCCACCTGAGACAGACGGTCGAGCAGCTTGACGGGATCGATCGGATCGGCCGGCGCGCGGAACCGTCCTCGCTCCGCCGCTTGTCGTAACCATTCGCGCTCCTCGGGCACGAACACGTGCGCGTAGTCGTACCCGGTCGTCGAACAGTAGATACGCCGGAGCGTCTCGATCGCGTCGTAGGCCGTCGTGACGCCGTCGAGGGGACCGGCGACGAGGTTCGCTGGAATGCTCCGGAGATCTTCGTCCGTGACGCCGTGCGTCGCCGCAAGAAGCGAGGGATCGCCGATCGGGGGACGGCCCCCGAGCGGGTCGAGCCTGGCAGCAAGGTGCCCGTACCGCCGAATCGACTCGGCCAGGTTGACCGCGCCGACCACTCTCTCGAGCGGAATCGTCTCGACGCCGACGCGAGGTGCATCCTCCTGCAGAGGCGGAGTCCACCGCTCGAACAGCGCCCGCGCCTCGGGGTCTACAGACGAGGGATTCTGGCGGTATTTCTCGTACAGCTCGAGAACATACCCGCGATTGAGCCCAGTGAACTCCTGCCAGCCAGACATAACCCCGTCAATTTTACCCTACCCATCGCTTGGGGTTCAGGGGTTCACAAGGTTCAAAGCGTTCAACAGGTTCATGAGGTTCATTGGGTTCGGGGGTTCAAGTTGTTCGAACCGTGCAGAACCGGGCAATTGCAATTAGCCCTGTGAACCCTGAACCTGATGAACCCGTTGAACCTGAATGAACCTCCTGAACCTGAACGATCACTCGTATCGAAGCGCCTGAATCGGATCGACCTTGCTGGCGCGCGACGCTGGCGCCCACGCCGCAACCAGCGCCACGGCGCCAAGGACGAACGTCACCGTCGCGATGGTGGCGGGATCCGCGGGACGTACGCCGAAAAGCAGGCCCTCGAGCGCGCGGCCGGCAACGACGACCACGCCGATGCCGATCGTCAGACCGATCGCCGACAGACGCAGGACCTGGCCGAGCACGAGCCAGATGACGTCGCGGCGCTGTGCCCCGATGGCCAGACGCACCCCCATCTCCTGCGTACGCGCGCTGACGGCGTAGGACATCACTCCGTAGATGCCGATCGCCGCCAGCACCAGCGCCACGCCGGCGAAGATGCTCACGAGCAGCGCGGAGATTCGTTGTTGAAAGGACGAGGTCGCGAGCGCTTCCTCGAGGGTCTGAATCAGGTAGACGGGCTGTTCAGGATCGAGCGACGAGACCGTCTGGCGGGCGGATGGAAGCAGGCCCCCCGGTGATCCATCGGTGCGGATGAGCATGAAGAGCTGATTCCACGCGGTCTGCTGGCGAACCGGAATGTAGATCTCCGGCCGCGCGGGTTGAGTCACGCCGTTGTTCCGATAGTCCGCCACCACGCCTACGATGGTCGTCCACGGCCGGGCCTGATCGGGGCTGCCGAGTGAGAGGCGCTTCCCGATGGGATCGGTGCCGGCGAGATATCGCGTCGCAAACGCCTGATTAATCATCGCCACTGGTGTTGTGTCGAGGCGATCGGTTGCGCTCAGGATGCGGCCCGCGCGCAGGGGTACGCGCAGCGTTTCAAAGTAGCTGGGCGTGGCGACGGTGATGAGGGCAGTCGGCAGCGTCTGGCCGTCCGCCTGCGCCCGCTCGAGCTTGAACTGCGTACCCAAGGACCCGGAGGGCGGGAACTGCGAAGCGGCGGACACCGCGCGCACGCCTGGCAGCGCCGCGAGACGCTCCGAAAGTCGATCGAAGAACGCACCGGCGGCATCGCCAGGGTAGCGCTCGCGCGGAAGCGTCAGGCGCATGGTGAGCACACCGCGCGGGTCGAAACCGCGATCGACGCGTTGAATATTGAGAAAGCTCCGCATCAGCAGGCCGGCGCCGAGCAGCAGAACGACCGACAGCGCGAGCTCGGCAACGACCAGTGCGTGACGCAGGTGCCGCCCGCCGCGTGACCCGCCGGTCCGAGCGTCAGCCTTGAGCGACTCGTGCGGATCGGTGCGCGTGGCCTGCAACGCCGGCAGCACGCCAACCAACAGCCCGCAGACGAGCGCGAGTGACAGACTCCACCAGAGCACGCGGAGGTTGACGCCAGCCTCGAGACCGAGCATTTGAAATTGACCCGGAATGAGCACGCCCGCGCTTTTCAACCCGAACCACGCGATTGCCAGGCCGACCGCGGCGCCGCCGATCGCCAGCAGCACGCTCTCGGTCAGAACGAGCCGCATCACACGCCATCGCGCCGCGCCGAGCGCCAGCCGCACCGCAAGCTCGCGCTGCCGCGTCGACGACCGCGCGAGGAACAGATTCGCGAGGTTGGCGCAGGCGATGAGCAGCACCAGCCCCACGGCACCAAGCAGGATGAACGCGGCCGGCCGCACGTCCTTGAGCAGCGCCGCCGCCCACGGCGTCGCCGTCAACTGCCAGTTCTCGTACTCGGCGAACTTCGGTTTCTCGGACTGTTCCACGCGCCGGGCGATCGCACCCAGCTCGGCGTTCGCTTGAGCGAGGGACGCCTCCACTGCGAGCCGCGCCAGGACGTTGAACTGACGGACGTTGCGCGGGACGGTCAACGGATCGCCGCCCCACGGGATCCAGAGGTCGGTCCCAATCAAGACCAGCCCGGGCGGCATCACCCCAACGATCGACGCCGCACGTCCGCTGATGCGGATCGCGCGGTTCAGGATCGCCGGATCGCGCCCGAACCGTGTCTGCCACAGGCGATGGCTGATGATCGCCACCGGCGGACCATTCGGACCGAGCTCCTCTGGCGTGAAGCCGCGGCCCAGAGCCGGTGCCATGCCAATCACTGGAAACAGATCGTCGAGCAACAGCGCCGTGAAGACACGCTCCGGCACGTCGCCGCCGGAGATGTTGCGGTTGCCGAGATCGAACGAGCCCACGTGCGCGAAACTGCGGTTCGTCCGGATGTCGAGGTACTCGGCGGGCGACAACGCCTCCCCATAGGTCGTCTCGGACGACAGCTTTGGAAATGCGACGCCAATTGCCACCAGGCGATCCGGCTGCGGATACGGAAACGGATGAAAGACGAACCCATCGAGCATGCCGTAGATCAGGCTGTTCCCGCCGATCGCGAGGCCGAGCGACAGCACAGCGATCGCGGTGAACCCCGGACGACGAACGAACTGGCGGAGCGCGTACCGCAGATCCTGGAACAGCGTGTCCATCTCGGTCCTCTTTCTGGGTTGTGGCAGCTGGGGCGCGCTGCCGCCGCCCGCGCGCGTCAACGCGCGCGCGACCTGACGGCAGCGCAATCGGAGTGCGGTCGCAACGATATCGCCGAGAAGGTAGCCGACGAATCGGACGGTGCCGGCGAAGCCCTGATGTCGGGGAGCATCCCGCTCCGAGGCGACGAGCTCCACCATCTCGCTCGCATAGCGGTCGCGGAACGCCGCTGGATAGAGCCGGAGGAGCGCGCGAGCCAGCCAGGTCACGCGAGGCCCTTGCGCAGGCGCGGGTTCGCCCTCGCGACGTCCACGAGTTGCCCGATGGCGCGCAGCTCCTTCGCCAACGTCGTCAGGCCCCGATCGGTGAGCCGGTAGTACCGGCGCTGCGCCTCCTGTCCGTTGGCAGACTCGGCACGCGCAACCGTCTCTTCGATCAGCCCGCCCTCCTCGAGCCGCTGAATCGCTTCGTACAAGGTCCCGGGGCCCAGCCGGATCGCGCCATCCGTCCGCTGCTCGACGGCCTGCTTGATGGCGTACCCGTGCCTCGCGCCGTCGGCCAGCACGAGCATGATGTGAAGGACCGGCAGGGAGAGCGGTTTGACACGTGCCATGAACGTGTCGTTAGACGATACGTCTGGGAGAGAAGTTTACTTCACGATCAGGGCTCAAGCAAAACCTTCGACCTCTTACTCGAAGATCTTGCCTGAGCCTTGAGCCTTGAGCCGGCTTTGCCTATAAAGGGCGTTCTGCCCAAATAATCAGGAGGCTGCCCAAAAAAGGCGGGACGCTGACGGCCGCACGGCTCTACTTCGCGGTGCTCTTGAGCCAGGTCCGGAACCGATACTTGGACTCACAAATGCGCCTCAAGATTCCCTTGTCCCGGTACTTGACAAGGAGCACCAAAGCCAACGCCCCGAAAACGATGTTCACCGCGGGTTTGATCCAGTCTGACATGAGAGTTCTCCGGGCGGATTCTAGCACCGGTTAGCCGAGCCTGCCGCGCCGAACCTCGCCCCTTCAGGGCAAGCCATACATAGCCTCGGCATTTGACAGCATAGCCGCTTTTGTCTCCAGCGCTGTACAGACGAATAGGACACGCCTTTAGGACCGGCCCGCTGAGAGCGGGCGGCGTTTCGTACCCTGCCCCCATTCTGTGCAAAGCCCCTTGAGCCCTGAGCCCCCTGAGCCGTGAGCCTTGAGCCCTGAGCCCTGTCTTACCGCTTCCGCGGCATGCTCAGATTCTTCCACTCCGTTGACCGCAAATGCTTGGCGAGAAAGACGATCTGGCCGACGTGATAGGCGTGGTGGGTCATCTGCCGATCGAGCTGCGACAGCGCGGTCAACGCCTCGCCGCGCACCCGGACCTCCCTGAGCAGATCGTCCGGGGCAAGGGCGTCGAGGGTGTCGAACAGCCGCGCCCAGCCGCTCTCCCAGTCCGCCATCATGGCCCCGCGGCCGGGATGGCCGTCGATCTCGAACTCGCCGTCCCGGTTCCGGTCCGGCTTTTCGCCGTCTGTTGTCAGAAAGTCGGTGAACCGCGACCGGAGGTTCCCCGCGATGTGCTTCATGATCACCGCGAGGCTGTTCGACTCGGGATCGAGCGCCACGACGAGCTCATCGTCTGTGACCTGCGCGATCGCATCCTCGGCGAGCTTCTTCAGCTTCCGGAACTGCAGGCGCACATCGTCGAGATACGCGGGGCCAACACGCATACAGAAGCCTCATTCCCCAAACGGCGGCGGTGCCTCGAGCGCCGTCGGGACGATCCGCGTAAACTGGCCCCGCTGCAGCAGTTCTCGGCCCTTTCCGCCCCTGCCTGTCACCTCATACTTCGCGGTGCTGATCGATTGCTCGGCGCCCCGGCTGGTCTCGACGGTCATCAGGTCGCGATCCCCGGAAGAGGCGATGAACCCCAGGACGCGGTCGACCTTCGAATCCAGCTTGATCAGGATGACGCCGCGGCCCGGACCCGACAGGAAATTGACTTCGTCGGCCCTGCAGAGGATCGCCCGCGCCTCGCGCGTGGCGGCGATCAGGATCTCGTTCCCGCTGACGCGCGCCACGCCGACCACTTCGGCGCCGTCGGCCGTCCGCGCGTAGCGCCGGCCGGCCCGCGTGCTCGGCTCGACGAAGGGGTCGAGGCTGAACCGCATCGAATACCCGTCGCTCGTGACGGCGACGGCATGCACGGGAGGCGCGTCGCCCTCTTTCTTCGCTGTGATGGTACCAATCACCCTCGGGTCGAGGCTGAGCGCCGCGACAATCTTCTCGCCGTCCTTCAATTTGAAGAACCGCTGAATCGGCTCGCCGTAACCGGTGGATGCCGGGATATCGACCAACCGGGCGGAATACGCGACGCCGAAGTTGCTGAAGAACACGGCCGACGCGCGAGTGCTGCCCGGCAGCACCGCCAGCACTTCATCGCCTTCGCGCACGCGCGTCGACGACACGTCTTTGACTTCCTTCTGACGCTTGACCCAGCCGTCGCGCGAGACGATCACGACGTTGTCTTCCTCGATGATGAAGTCTTCGGCGGTGTACTCGGCCTCGCCCGCGTCTGACGCGATCGCCGTCCGGCGCGGGTCGCCGTACTTCTTCTGGATCTCCTCGATCTCCACTTTGACGACGCCCCAGCGGCCCTCCTCGTCCCTGAGGAGTGTCGTGATCTGGCGGGCGCGGCGGCGCTTTTCCTCGAGCTCCTTGCGTATGATGAGAATCTCGAGCCTGGCCAGGCGATAGATCTTGAGCTCGAGGATCGCGTCGGTCTGGTCGGCATCGAGCGCGAAGCGCTTCATGATCTGCTGCGCCGCGTCGGCCTTCCCCTCGGACTTCCGGACAATCTTGAGAATCTCGTCGAGGGCGTCGAACACTTTCTCGAAACCCTCGAGGATATGGACGCGCTTCCTGATCGCCTGCAGTTCGTGCTCGAGGCGTTTGGTGACGACCTCGAGCCGGAAGTGGAGGAAGTGCCAGAGGATCGCGTGCAGGTCCAGGCGTTCCGGCCGGCCGATCTCGGGATTCTCGGTGGGGATGAGGCAGGTGAGGTTGACGACGAAGCTCGTCTGGAGCGGCGTGTGCTTGAAGAGATACGCCATGACCATCTTCTCGTCGGCGTCCTTCTTCAACTCGAGCGCGATGCGCACATCGTCGGTCGAGACGTCCTTCACGTCGAGAAGCGGCGGGAGACTCCGGCCCGCGGCGATGTCGCCGATCCGCTCGACGAGCGCGGACTTGTTGACGGTGTAGGGCACGCTCGTGATGTAGATCGTCTTGCCCGAGCGCGTCGCCGGTCCTTCCTCCCATGTGGCACGGAGGCGAATCGCTCCCGAGCCGGTCTTGTAGATCTCCTTGATCTCGTCCGGCGAGTTGAGCATTTGTGCGCCCGTCGGAAAATCGGGTCCCTTCACGTAGCGGCACAACTGCACGCTGCTCAGGTCCGGGTTGTCGAGCAGCTTCACGAGCGCCGTGCACACCTCGCTGAGGTTGTGCGGCGGGATGTTGGTCGCCATGCCGACAGCAATGCCCGTCGCACCGTTGATCAGCAGGTTCGGCACGCGCGACGGCAAGACGACCGGCTCGGTCTTCGTGCCGTCGTAGTTGGGCCGGAACGGAACCGTGGACTGATCGATCTCGGTGAGCAATTCGTCGCTGAGACGCGCGAGCCGGCACTCGGTGTATCGCATGGCCGCTGCGCCGTCACCATCGAGCGAGCCGAAGTTGCCGGACCCATCGACGAGCGGGTAGCGGAGCGAGAACGGCTGAGCCATGCGGACGAGCGTTTCGTAGAGCGCGGTGTCGCCGTGCGGGTGGTAATTGCCCATCACGTCGCCGACGACCTTGGCGCACTTGCGGTGTTTGACGTCGGCCGTCAGGTTCTGCTGCCACATCGTGTAGAGGATGCGGCGCTGGACGGGCTTCAGCCCGTCGCGCACGTCCGGGAGCGCGCGAGACGTGATGACCGACAGCGCGTAGTTGAGGTACCGCGTCTGCGCGGCTTCGTGAAGCGCGACAACCTCGGGTTCTCCGCTACCGGATCCCCGTCCTCCGTCGATCACCCCCGCGCCACCGTCATCGAACAGCGACGCGCCACCCTTCTTCCGTTTCGCCAACGAGTGTCCTCCGTTGTGATGAGGATAACAGAGAGAGTATCGGCGAGAGAGTGGGTGTGTTGGGAGAGAGAGTTTGAGAGAGAGAGAGAGAGAGAGTTTGAGGGAGGGAGGCGACGGAGTTAACGGGCTCACCACGGAGGAACGGAGCGAACGAAGACGCACAGAGAAGAGCGCACACCATTCCTAGGGAGGCAGAGCAGCGGCGCGCGACGCGAGGCTGCTCGTGCCGCGCGAAGCGCGACGGGACGGCGGTGCAAGCCAGGATCGCAAGCCCAGTCGACGGCCCAGTGGGGCTTGCGATCCTGGCAATAGTCATCTGCTGTGCAACCGACGCGCCGCGCTCAATCATTGGCGACAAGTCGTACGACAAGTTCATTCATCGCAGAAACTGCAACACCTGGGCGTCTCGAAGATGGCAGTTTCACCCTCCGTGGGTCTTGGTTCGTCTTCGTTTCTCCGTGGTGAGCCCGTTATCTTCGTCACCTCCGTCTCCTAGCCTCCGTCTCCTGAATCCGCGAGCGCGCCTGTTCCAATCTGCTGACAGAGACCACTCCCGAATTGGCGCGTGTACGACGATCGTCACTCTGTCATCCTGCGTCCGTATGTTCCGATACCTCCACCTCGACGTCTTCACCGATCGCCTCTTCGAAGGCAATCAGCTCGCCGTGTTTCCCGAACCGCAGGGACTGACCGCCGACCAGATGCAGCGTATCGCGAAGGAGATGGCCTTCTCGGAAACGACGTTCATCTTTCCGCCCGAGCGTGATGGGGATGTGCGGATGCGGATCTTCACGCCTGGCGAAGAGCTGCCGATCGCGGGGCATCCGACAATCGGCAGCACGTTCGCGCTCGCGATCGAGGGCGTCATTCCCAGAGGCCGGGACCGGTTCGTGTTCGAGCTGGGCGTCGGCCCGACGCCCGTGTCGCTCGAATGGGGTGAGGCCGGACTCGCGTTCGCCTGGATGACACAGCCGCTACCGACCTTCGGCGCCGTGATCGCAGACCGCGAGGCGTTCGCCGCCGCCGTCGGGATCTCGACCCAGGACCTTCTCCTGGGCGTGCCCGTGCAGAGCGTGTCGTCCGGTGTTCCTTTTCTCTTCGCCCCGATCGCGACCCGCGCCGCGGTGGACGCCGTCGCAATCGACCGGAAGGCGCTCGCACGGTGCGCGGGCAAGGCGGGGCTCGGCGATCTGCCCGTGTTCTTCTTCACCCCGGAACGCGTGGGGACCGGCAACGAAACAGTGTACAGCCGGATGCTGGCGCCCGGCTTCGGGATTGCGGAAGATCCCGCGACGGGCGCCGCGAGTGGCCCGCTCGGCGCGTACCTCCTCCACCACAGGCTCGTGCCGCCAGACGCAGCCCGCAGCATGCTCAGCCTGCAGGGCGTTGCGATGGGACGCCCGAGCCGTATTCACATCTCGATCGACAGCGACGAGGACAGAATCACGCGCGTGCGCGTCGGCGGGGTGTCCGTGCTCGTCGGACGGGGCGAGCTCGCGATCTGACTTCACGGCAATCCGTGTTTTCCGTGTTGGCTGTGGCCCGTGTTGTCTATGGCCCGTGCTGTCCGCGGCTCTACTCGACCACGAAGGCGGGCACCTGTCCGCCGCCCGACGTCACGTTGGCGAGGCCGGTCGCGCTCAGGCGCGTGAGGTAGCCGCCCATGCGGCCGCGGAACAGATAGGGCGCGAAGTCCACCAGCATGTCGTTCATGCTGATACGGCCCGCGGCATCGAACTGGGGAAAGATCTCGCGGCGGACGGGAATCCGCTCCTGCACTATCCAGGTGCCGAATGGATCCTCCAGAGCGGACCCGATCGCGGTGTCCCACTCTCCTTCGGTCATCTCCCACCCGAGGTTGACGCCCTTGCCGCCGTACTCGTCATTCGGCTTGAGCACCAGGTGCTCGCGCCAGGCGCGCGTCAGCTCCAGCAGGTCTCCCCGCCAGTCGCCCTTCTGCGTGTCCACATCGTCGAGCACGCGCGTCCAGGGGACGTGCGCCTGAATAACCGCGCGCTCGCCGGGCGAGAACAGCGCTTCGTGCGATGGGTCTGTCAGCACGGCGAAGAAGGCCTTCTTGTGCGCGAGCTTGCAGCGGAAAGAGTTGGCCATGCAGACCGCACGGGCGGTGCAGGCGTCGATGAGCGCGCGGCATTCGGCCGGCTTGGCCAGGATGTCGTTGACGAGCACGCGACGGTACACGAGATCGATCCGCGTGCCCTGAGCAGTCAACGCACCGTTGGCAAACACCAGTTCGCGTGGATCGCAGGCGATCGTCGGGACGCCGGCTCCCGTAAAGGCATCGCGAAGGATTTCAAACTCCGTCCAGGTCGGCACGTCGCGCCAGTCGACGATCGCCATCGTGAGCGGCCTGGCCGTGCCGCCCCACTCGTGGTAGCTGGCCATGAGCGCGGCGAGAAGCGCGTCGATGACCTTGTGAAAGCGGACCTGACGCTGTGCTCGAAAGCGTTCCATGACCGCTGTCGAATCGAACAGCTCGCAGAGACGCTGCGTATAGCCGATGCCGGCGGGCGATTCGGCGTTGTACTCGGCAAAATACAGCGAGTCGGACAGCAGGAACGCATCGAGCCGAGAGGTCGTGCTGGCGGTCTGATACCCGGGCTCGATGTCGACGAGCGCATCCTCGGCCTCGGTGATACCGAGCTGGTGGTAGATGTCGTCGGACTCGAAGGCCGCGCGAATCACCCGTTCGCCGAGGGCTGCAATGGTCTCGGCTGCGACCCGGATGCGGGCCTCATCGGCCGCAGTGAGAAAGAACGGCCGCAGGAACGGACAATGGACGCGCTGGCCGAAGGTGAGCTTTCTCGCGCGCATCGACGAGGCGAACGACGCTGTGAACCGCGGCGTCAGTTCTTCGTCCGGCCGGAGCAGCGCGTGCCAGTCGCCGATGAGGTCCATATCAGGGCGATCCGAGTATCAGGGCAATCCGGGGGCTCCGGTAAAACCCGATGCGGGACCGATGCCGAGCATCTCTTCCCATCGGGGCCAGCACTGCGCGGGATGACCGTTCAGCGCTCGATCGACAACGAGGTGCGCCATCTTCTCGACGACGTGGGTGAAGTAGAACGGGGTGATGCGATCGCGTTCGAAGTCCGGCGCCGGGTTGAGGTAGTCGATCGCGTAGGGCACGCCGTCCTCGATGGCAAATTCGATCGTGTTCATCTCGTAGCCGAGCGCCAGGTTGATCAGCTGGGCGTCGCGGACGACCCGCGCGCCCACCTCCGCCGACAGGTACTCGTGCTCGACGAGATACCGGCGCTCGCGCGGATCGTAGGCCACCGGCGTGATGTCGGTCTTGCCGAACGTAAAGCAGCGCACGTAGTGATCGAAATCGATGAACTGCTGCAGCGTCATGCAGTACGGCGCCGTGCGGTCGTAGGCTTCGAGCAGCTCACGCTTGTCCGCGACTTTGTACACATGCTTCCAGCCGCCGCCCGAGTACGGTTTGAGAATGGCGGGGCGTCCCACGTAGTCGAGCAGGCCGTCCCAATCGATCGGATACACGAGGTTGTGCAACGACTCCGCCGTCAGGTCGATGTCGGTCGGGTAACCTTTCTGCGGCAGCAGGACCGTCCGTGGAATCGCGACGCCCAGCTTGGCCATCACCGAGTAGTTGAAGTACTTGTCGTCGGCCGTCCACCAGAACGGGTTGTTGATGACGTAGGCGCCTTGCAGCACGGCGTGCTTCATCGCCCCACGGTAGTACTCAACCTCGTGCGAGATGCGGTCGACGATGACGCGGTAGCGCGACGGCTCGTCCATCTTCGTGCCGCCGAGCTTCACCATCTGGCCGGTGATGCCGTGCGGAGCACCGAGCTCATCGACGCGCTGGATGAATGCGGGCGGAAAACTGTATTCCCGGCCGCAGAGAAGTCCGACGACCTGTGGTACCCGCTGCTGCTGCATGACGCCCTCGACTGGGTCGGCCTCAGTTCACGCCGTCCCGTGTTTGACGGATCACGTGCTGCACAACCGCCTTGAGATCGCCCGTCTGACGGTACACCGCCAGCTGCTGATCCGCGCTCGTGCCCTCGCGCAGCACCGCATGCACGTGCTCCACAGCCTGCCGGCTGCCGAGGTCGTCGACAACGTCGTCGATGAACTCGAGCAGCTCGACCGCGAGGTCGCGCATCGGCACTTCGGCGCGGCGGCCGAAGTCGATGAGCTTGCCGTCGAGGCCATAGCGCGCGGCGCGCCACTTGTTCTCCTCGATGAGCGCGCGGCGATAGAGCCTGAACCCCTGATTGCGAATCCGAAGCCGGTAGAGCTTGACCACGATGGCCTGAACCAGTGCGCCCAGCATCACGGCCGTCTCCGGCTCCGTCGGCACGTCGCAGACGCGAAACTCCAGCGTCCCGAACGTCGGATGCGGCCTGACATCCCACCAGATCTTCTTCGCATCGTCGATGCTGTGCAGGTCGACAAGCAGTTGAATGTAGTTCTCGTACTCGCTCCAGGACCCGAAGTGATCGGGAACGCCGGTGCGCGGAAACCGTCGAAAGATGGTCGTGCGGTACGACTTCAACCCGGTATCGCGGCCCATCCAGAACGGCGAGCTGGTCGAGAGCGCCAGCAGGTGCGGCAGGAAATAGCGCACCTCGTTCATCAGATCGATCATGACCGAGCGGTCCGGCAACCCGACGTGCACATGCAGGCCGAAAATCAGGAGCGACCGCGCGAGCTGCTGGAGCTCCTCGACGATATTGTCGTACCGGACACCGGGGGAAATGACCTGATCTTGCCAGCGTGAAAAGGGATGGGTGCCGGCGGCCGCGACGGCGAGACCGACCCGTTCGGCCGCGCTCGCCAGCTCCCGGCGGTTGCGAAAGATCTCGTCACGAAGCTCGCCGACATCAGCGCAGATCTTCGTGCCCACCTCGACGATCGACTGGTGCATTTCGCGCTTGATCTGCTCCCCCAGCATCGGCGCGCTCGACGCCAGGAGCTCCGACACGTGCGATCGCAGTTCTCCGCTCTGGGGGTCGACGATCTGGAATTCCTCTTCGACGCCTAGGGTGAAGGCGGACACGGATTGATGATACTTCAGTCGACAGTCGACAGTCGGCAGTCGACAGTCTCAGTCCTCAGTCCGAATCGGCAGTCGACAGTCCCAGTCGACAGTCGTACACCGCTGGCATCACGAGGGATCGAGATTTGCGCTGTCCTCTGCGCCGCAGCGCTGAAATTGTTGTTCTTGTTTTCCCAGTAGAGCTGCGCGGAGAGATCGCGCTGTTCGTCAGCCAGTACAGCGTGACCGAGCGCTCACTCACGAAGGATGAAATGCTCGACGACATCCTCGAGCGTGGCAGCGACGGCCCGTGCGGCCGACAGAGGGGGCGCGGCGCCGCTTGACCCTGGTCCGAGTTCGTGGATAAGATTCCGGCTTCATCACGGCATTCCGGTCGTTCGAAGAATTCTTCGGTGAGCGAGGATGTGGCATCATTCAATTCCGGACTCGCAGTCTGGACAACTGTCCTCCGGCCCCCCGGAGCCCTAGCCAGTGGGCCAGATCTTTCCCCCTTGGTGGAACAAGCTCCCGATCATGGCCGCCATCGCTGGCAGCCTCGGCCCGACCCTCGTGATCGCGGGCGTCTGGTACTACTTGTCCCCGTGGTACACAGACGTGGGCTACCGTCCCGTTCAGCCTGTCCCGTACAGCCACAAGCTCCACGTCGGCGAGCTTGGTCTCGATTGCCGATACTGTCACGCCTCGGTCGAGACTTCTGCCGTCGCGAACGTTCCGCCCACCCAGGCCTGCATGAACTGCCATCTGCTCGTGAAGAGGGACAGCGAGAAGCTCGCACCGATTCGGGAAAGCGCCGCCAGCGGTCGGCCGATGCGCTGGATTCGCGTCCACAAGCTTCCCGACTTCGCCTATTTCGCCCACAACGTGCACGTGGTGGCAGGAATCGGCTGTGTGACCTGCCACGGCCGCATCGACGAGATGGAAACGGTCACCCAGATGACGCCCCTCAGCATGAGCTGGTGCCTCGACTGCCACCGCAACCCCGGTCCCAACAGACGCCCCATCTCGGAGGTCACCAACATGAAGTGGACCCCTCCCCGGGACGTCAGGATGCTCGCGGCAGAGCTCGAGCGCGACCGACCGGTCAATCCGCCGACTGACTGTTCGGGGTGCCACCGGTGACACAGACATATTGGCGAAGTCTCGGGCAGCTCGAGGAGCGCCCCGAATCCCGCGCCTTTCTCGAGCGGGAGTTCCCGGAGGGAGCCTCGGAGCTTCCCGAGGGGGTCACCCGGCGCGAGATGATAATGCTCCTGGGCGCCTCGCTGTCGCTCGCGGGGGTCGCGGGGTGCCGGCGCCCAGCCGAAGAGATTGTCCCCTATGTCACTGCTCCCGAGGAGATCGTCCCTGGGATCCCCCGCTACTACGCGACGACCATGCCGTTCGGCCGGAGCGCCTACGGTCTCATCGTCGAGAGCCACGAAGGGCGACCGACCAAGGTCGAGGGAAACCCCTCGCACCCCTCGACCCTCGGGGCCTCGAGCTCGCGCGTCCAGGCGTCCGTGCTCAGCCTTTACGATCCCGACCGCTCGCAATCGGTCACGCTGCAGGGTACGCGGAAGTCCTGGAGCGATTTCGCGACGGCCTGGGGGCAGTTGTCCGAGGCTCATGCCGCGGATGGCGGTGCCAGCCTTGCGGTCCTCTCCGAGTCCTTCTCCTCCCCTACCCTGGCGCGCCTGGCCTCCGAGCTCCGTGCCCGCTACCCCAGGTTGCAGTGGGCGACCTACGACGCCGTCAGCGACGAGAGCCGAGTCGCGGGACTGCGGCACGCCACGGGGCGCGACCTCGACCTCATCCTCCGGATCGATCAAGCGTCCGTCATCCTCGCCCTCGACGCCGACCCGCTCCTGACCGACCCCGAGATGATCCGTCACGCGCGAGGCTTCGCGGCCGGAAGGCGAGCGGGAGCCTCCGGTGGCGCGATGAACCGACTCTACGCCGTTGAAGGGGTCTACTCGCTGACGGGAGCGATGGCGGATCATCGTCTCCGTCTCGAGAGCCGACAGATCGCTCCCTTCCTCGCGGCGCTCGCTGCACGCCTTGCTCCTCCCGAGGCCGGAGCCGCGAGCCTCGCGGGAGCCGGCGTCCCAAGTGTTGATTCGCGCTGGATCGACGCCCTGGCCAAGGATCTGCTGGCGAACCGCGGCAAGGGGTTGATCGTGGCTGGGGAACGCCAGCCTGCGGGCGTCCACGCCGCCGTCTGCGCGCTGAACACGTATCTCGGCAACACCGGCAGGACGGTCAGCTACTACGAGACGAAGGATGCGGCGCTTCCGAGCGTCAGCTCGCTC
>Ga0184612_10000169_pt1 | contig 29416 bp, 24 predicted proteins | sample PLM3_60_coex_FD_133163 | JGI IMG/M metagenome (GOLD analysis project Ga0184612, IMG submission 133163) | Groundwater sediment microbial communities from an aquifer in East River, Colorado, USA - PLM3_60_coex | ecosystem: Environmental > Terrestrial > Soil > Riparian zone | place: USA: East... | reverse complement strand
CTGCGCGATGACCAGGGCCAACCGGTTCGGCTACCGACGAAGGCCCTCAGCGATCCGCGAATCGCCGCTGCCACGCTGGCGCCGCTGCTGGCCAGCGAGGCCGTCGAGGTCTTCGCCGTCGCGTGCCTCTCTACTCGTCACCAGCTCCTCGCCTGGCACGTGCTCTCCCGCGGTACGCGCTCGAGCACGTCCATCTCACTTCCGGACGTGTTCGTGCCCGCGTGCCTGACACCGGGCACTACCGCCCTGCTCGTCGTGCACAACCACCCGAGCGGCGATCCCACACCGAGCCCGGACGATGCGCGACTCACGCTTCGACTCGCGCAGGCGGCCGACATCCTCGACATGCCGCTGCTCGATCACCTGATCGTCGGCGACGCCGGCCGCTACTTCAGCTTCCGCGAAGCGGGAACGCTGACCGCGCGAATCGCGGACGGAGTCCGCGAGTGACACCACGCTGGGCCATCACGCCGCTGGATTATCGGGCGTCCCTCAGGGCCGTCAAGCCTCTCCGCTTCGCTCCGACCCCGTTCGGGGCTGGCGGGCTTGACGGCCCCTCCGGGCCGCCTCGGATCGGCATTTACGTGATGGCCGGCACATACCCACCAACGCAAAACGAACGCAATTCACGAAGGGAGGACACCATGCACGACTCGACGATCACACCCAGCATCGAGGTGACGATCGGGCGAGAGACTCGCCTCTATCACGCGTACATCACAACGGCGCCGACCAGGCTCGACGCCCCAGCCACGGTCACGCTGCACACGGCAACGCTGTGCGACGTGTACGGCATCGTCGCGGATCCAGTCCCGATCAATGTCGACTGCGCGAGGACACCGGCGCGGCTTGTCCTCGTGGACACCACGCAGAAAGAGTGGCAACGCGCGAGCTATAAGGACGGCCGGCATCTTTTCGTACCGGCCGATCCCGTGCTCGTCGGACTGAACACGCTTCAGCACTGGCTGTGGAACCGGATCGGTTCGCCAACGGCGGACCTCGCACTCGCAGAGGCATAGCAGAGACGAACAACAGGCCCGGCCCATCGCGGTCGGGCCACTCTATCGGAGGGACACCATGAGCATCGAAGTCAAGATTCTGCGCAACGACCGATCAATGCCCGTTGGGAAGCTGGCAGACGCTGAAATTCACTTCATCGACGGCGAGCTCGCCGGGCTGAAGCTCGTGGGCTTCTCCGTTTGGGAGCGGCGGGACGGGAACGGCCTCAGCGTGACGTTTCCAGCGCGCCAGTTCTTCTTCCACGGCGACAAGCGCAACTTTGCGTTGCTGCGCGCCACCGGCAACCCGAACGCTCAGGACCGCGCGCGTGACCTGGTGCTCAGGGCATACGAGCAGCAGGCGCACAACCCGGTGAGTGCCGTCTCGTAGGGAGGGAACGCCAATGAGCGAGGTGAACACAATGACATCTGCAGACACTGCTTCACCGCTGGTAGTGATCGAACGAGCGGACGCCCTCACGGGGCCCGGATGGATCGACGCACGGCAAGCCGCGTACTACACGAGCTGCTGCGTGTCGACGATTCGAAGGGTCTGTCGTCATGGCGAGCTGCAACACGTCAGAATCGGCCACCGTAACGGCCCGATTCGGACAAGGGCGGAATGGCTCGACGCATGGATCATGCGCGGCGTGCAAGAACCCGTCGTGCATTAGAGAGCCGCAGCGATGTCCCGGATGCCGCCAACGTGGCGGTGTTCCGGGACGGCGGAGCGAATGCCATGGCCAGGCGAATTCGTTGCGCGGTGCGAATGCAGCACTTGACGGGCGCCGAGGCACGTCAAGACGACGTGCGTCAGTCGTCGGAGAGCGTCCTTCCGCTCTCGAGGTGTCGCAAACTCCTCGGAGAGGAGGCCGCAGGCGTCTCTGATGAAGAGCTCGATCGTGTGCGCCGACACGCCGACGCTCTGGCTCACGTACTGATCGAGATCGCGGTCGAACGGCAGTCACAAGGCTAGACGCATGCACGGCACAAGGGTCTTGCGAGCAGTCGAGAGTGGGTCTAAGCTGCCGTTGATGGTCGGCGCAATCATTTACATCCGCGTGAGTACGAAGGAGCAGACCGAGAATCTGAGCCTGCCGACGCAGCTTCGCGCGTGCGAGGAGTACTGCCGCAGGGAGGGCTACGAAGTTCTCGAGCGGTTCAGGGAAGAAGGCGAAAGCGCAAAGACGGCCGACCGTCCTCAGCTGCAGCAGCTCCTCAAGTACTGCAGGACGCACAAGGGCAAGGTTCACTTCGTTGTTGTCTTCAACCTCACGCGGTTCGCGCGCGAAAAGTACGACCACTTCGCGCTGCGGTCGCATCTGAAATCGCTTGGGATCTCATTGCGGTCGGCGACCGAGCCTATCGACGACACATCGACGGGCAAGTTGATGGAGGGCGTACTCGCGTCCTTCGCGCAGTTCGACAATGACGTGCGATCCGATCGCACTCGTGCAGGGATGAAGGCCGCCCTTGAACTGGGACGATGGACGTTCCTGGCCCCCATCGGCTACGTCAACGTTCCAAGGACGTACGGAAAAAGCCTCATACCCGATCCCGAGCGAGCCTCGGTGGTTCAGCAGACCTTCCGAGACTTCGCCACCGGACGATTTACGAAACAAGAGCTGTTGGACGAAATGACCCGCCGAGGGCTGAAGACGCGAAAGGGCCTGCCTGTCAGCGCTCAGGCGTTCAGCACGATGCTGCAGAACAAGCTGTACGTCGGCATCGTGGAGGCGCCGGGCTACGGTGTCGTCGGAAAACGTGGAGACTTCGATCCACTGATTCCAGACGACGTGTTCTATCGAGTTCAGGCGATCCTGGCGGGACGAGTGCACACAACCGGGCCTCACCAGCGCCGTCGGCCTGAGTTCCCCTTACGGGCGTTCATCAAGTGCGCTGCGTGCGGACGGGGTGTCACCGCAAGCTGGTCGAAGGGGCGCAGTGCGCATTACGCGTACTACCACTGTCTGCCACCTTGCCGGGCGGTGAATATCACGAAGGCCCGACTCGAAGGGCTGTTCGTGGACGAGTTGGAAAGATTCCAGCCGACGCCCGGTTACATGCGGCTCCTCAAGGAGTCAGTGCTGCGCGTTTGGCACGACCGCAAGGCGTCGGTCAAAGAGGAGGTAGCGAGCGCTGAGCATCGAACGAAAGCGATCCAGCAGAAACTTGACCGCCTTGATGACGCGTTCATCTACAAGGAGTCGATTGACCTCGGCACGTACGAACGGCAACGCGACCGGCTCCGTGAAGAATTGACCCTGGTCGAGATCGACCGTCACGGCTCGAAGGTCGAGGAGTTCGACGTTGAAGGCATCCTGAACTTTGCGGAGCGGGTGCTACCGCGCGCGTCGGATCTCTGGATCCAAGCGTCGTTGGAGCAGCGGCAAAGACTTCAGCGACTGTTTTTTCCGGAAGGCGTGGCGTTCAGTGGAAAATCCTTCGATCGAACCGTCGTAACGTCTTCTCTTTTCGAGTACTTAAGGCCGCTTGACGGGTCGAATGAAAATTTGGTGGACCAGACCGGGATCGAACCGGTGACCTCGTGAATGCCATTCACGCGCGCTCCCAGCTGCGCCACTGGCCCACTCTGGAGTGAACTACTTATTGTAGCTGCGCGTCTGCTCTCGGGTCAAAGACTTGATATGCGTGGGAGCGGGCTAACGCCGCGTGGCTGAGCCCGACGACCGTTGTCGCCGGGATCTCCAGTAGAAGAAGGCGCAGACGACGGCCGCGATGGCGACGAACTCCGCAGGGCTTCAGTCACACCTGCCGATACCGCGCCAACTCCGGCAGAGCCGGCCATGGTGAGACCGCGGAACGCTCGGTAGATCCCAATCGCCGCCACGACCGCAATGACCAACGCCGCGTGCTTGGCATGGATAGACATGACCAGGTCTTCCCTCACGCCGGTGATTGTAGCGCCGCCTGCCCGGTCAGCGCGTCAACCCAGTACCACACGCGCACGGCACGCTGACGAGCTTCGTGATCGTAGAATACGATGCCCGCTCGAACCGCGCGCCTGAGAACCGAAACAGAGATCATGATGTCCACGACCGAGATCCGTAACCGGGTGGTGTTCCTGCTCGACGTCGACAACACGCTGCTCGACAACGATCGCATTACGGCCGATCTCAAGCGCTACCTGACACAGGAGGTCGGAGCCGAACGGGAGGACCGATACTGGGCGATTTTCGAGGCGCTCCGTTCCGAGCTGGGCTATGCCGACTACCTCGGGGCCCTGCAGCGCTACCGCATCGAACACCCGCGCGATCCCTCCTTGCTCCGCCTGTCCTCGTTTCTCGTGAATTATCCGTTCGCCAACCGATTGTTCCCGCGTTCGCTCGACGTGATCGAGCACCTCGGCCAGTGGGGTCCGACCGTCATCTTTTCCGACGGCGACGTCGTGTTCCAGCCGCGTAAGGTCGAGCGGTCGGGATTGCTCGACGCGGTCGAGCGCCGCGTCTTGATCTACATCCACAAGGAACAGGAGCTCGACGAACTCGAGCGCCGTTTTCCGGCCGACCACTACGTGCTCGTCGATGACAAGGTGCGGATCCTGACGGCCGTCAAGCAGGTCTGGGGAGAACGCCTGACGACCGTCTTCCCGCGGCAGGGCCACTACGCACATGACCCGAAGGTGGCGACGTACCGGCGTCCCGACGTGACGATCGAGCGGATCGGCGATTTGCTCGAGTACGACCTTCCCACACTCCTCCGGGCGGCGCGGTCGGCTGGCCAATCATGAGTGCGGCCAGGCAGGTTCATCCCATCCGTTGTGCTATCGTTCGCGCTCCCCACCCCACGCGCGAAAGGCGGCCGTCTAGGTTGATGGCGATCACCTCGAACATCCGGTGGATCATGATCGTGTCCGGTCTGCTGACGTCGACGATGATCTACCCGGCCACCCGTCGCCTGGAACGTGGTGACCGCCATCGCGGCCATTGTCCTGACGCTCGCTGTCTGGCGCGCACTTATCGTGCTGCGGGGCGCCGTTCTGGGATGCGGCGACGATGGTGCTCAGCCTCGTGGCGCACGTGTACCTGATGGGGCGCTACGTCGAGAGCTGGTACGTGTGGATCGCCGTCGACGTCATCTACATCCCGCTCTTCGCCTCTCGCGGGTTGTACCTGACAAGCGGGCTGTACGCAGCATTTCTAGGGATGGCGGTGGTGGGGCTGCGCAATTTTCAGCAGATCCATCGTGCTCAGTCGATGAGTGGTTCAGCGACTGGGTCAGCGTTGCGATGACGCCGGGGGTGACCGCTGGCAAGTTCGATCCGCTCCATCTGGAGCACGACGTCCCCGGGGCCTGTGCAGATTCTGCGGTAACACGTCCTACCGCGTCGGCCGATCGGTGACGTTCGATGGAGCGGCCGAGCGGTTCCTGGGCGATGAGGAACCGACAAACTTCTCAGCCGCACGTACCGGGCGCCGTACTTACTTCCGAAAACGTAGCGTTCTTCTAGTTACTCGACGGCTCGCCGCCTCCTGCAGGAACCGAGGCGCTGAGACGGCCGGGGCATCAGATCTGCCCCGGCCCTTTTGCCCGGCAGGTCGAGACTAGAACACGAAGCGCAGGCCCAGCTGCACCGTGCGTGGTGCGCGGAACGACAGACCACGGATGCGCATGAAGTTCGGGTCGGTGAACCCCGTCACCGGGTTGCCGAACTGCGGGTGGTTAAACACATTCTGCGACTCGGCACGGATCTCCATGCGGTAGTGTCCGAACGGGATACTACGGAACACCGAGAAGTCGAGGTTCCAGTTCGACGGTCCGCGGAACGCGTTGCGACCGGTGTTCCCCCATGCGTTGCCTGGCTGCGAGAACAGTAAGGGGTCGTACCACGTCTCGTCAGGTCCCGCAGCGCCGAAGCCCGGCTCGGGGGTTCCTGTCGTGTTGATCGTCTGCTGTCCGCCTTGCTGCTGCAGCAGACCGTTGTCGCCGCCGACGGTGAATGGCGTCCCGGACAGCCATGACGCGATGCCGTTGACCTGCCAATCCTTGATAAGGGCCGCCACAAGACCTGAGCTTCCCCGCCCAAACGGCAACTCGTAGACGAAGCCCATCTGCAACATGTGGGGACGGTCGACGTTGGCCAGCGCGAAGTTCCGGCTGAACTGCGACGGCTGGGCCCACGTATAGCCGCCACCGTCGTCCTCGACCTCGTTCATCGACTTGCTCCACGTGTACGCGCCTTTGAGCAGGAACCCGTTCTTGAAGGGACGATTCACCGCCACCTGCAGCGCGTGGTAACGCGTGCGCGCCGAGGCGGCGAGAACGTTGATGGCGGCGGTTCCCGCCTGCGTGAACAACTTACGACCGGCATTGCCGCCGGAGTCCGCGTAGTTCAGCTCCCTGCTCGCGTACTGACCGTCGGTCCGCGTGCCGACGTAGCCGATACTCGTGGCGATATCCAGCGGAAAACGGTGCTCGATGAACGCGTTCCACGACTGCGTGGCGCCGCGCGCGATATCGCCCGGATCGGGGCTCGTCATGGCCACGCCACGCGGGAGCGGAACGATGCCGGTCGAGATGTCCGGATTCGGTGCGCCCGGAATCCCGCTCGACACATTGCCGTACGGGATGAAGCCGTTCGGCCCGGCATCGCTGTGGGCGATCGTCAGGGGGAAGCGTCCGCGCATCGGCCGCGACCACGGCAGCGGGGTGAAGGTCTTGCCGTAGCCGGTCCGGAGCACCGTGTTCTCGGTGAGGCGGTACGCGGCGCCGAAGCGCGGCGCGAAGAGCGTCTTGCTCACCTCGATGCCGAGGTGATCGTCGTTGCCGCCCACGCCGCCGAGGCGGACGGTGAACGTGTTGACGTCGAGCAGCTCGATGCCTCGGTCCTGGCGCATCATCAACGGGTAGTACTCGTAGCGGAGACCAAGGTTCAGCGTGAGCTTTTCGTTGACCTGCCAGCGATCGGCCACATAGATGCCGTACTGGTTTTCGCGGCCACTCAGTTCTTCGAACTGCTCGCTCTTGGCGAAGTTGCTCATCTCGCCGAGCAGGAGCGAGGCATAGCCGTTCCAGCCGCCCACACCTGCATAGCCCGGCGTTCCGGTGATGCCGCCGCCGAACGTGAGCACGCCTCGAGGGTTGCTGACTTCCGGCTGCCAGTGGTTGAGTCTCAGCCGCACGAAGTCGAAGCCCGTTCGGAACTCGTGCCGGCCGGCTACCTTAGTCAGGTTGGTCGAGATAGTGTAGCTGCGCTCGTCGCGCCACACGGGGGTCCAGGTGGAGTTGTTGCCGAGCTCGGCCAGGCCCGTCTGGAACACGGGCATGCCGCTGTAGCGTTGGAGATCCGCCGAACCCGGGCCCCCAACCCCGTCGGCATTCAAGCCAGGGATCCCGAATGTCTCCGTACCGTAGTTCGTCCCGTAGTCAGGGCCCTGCATATTCTGTTGCATCACGTTCGCGCCGAAACTGCCGTCGAGAAGGAGCGTGGGCGTGAGCGTCCACGTCTGGCCTACCGTATAGATGGTTGTCCTCGTGTCCCCGCCGCCAGCGGCGTCGAACGGCAGGTAGAACAGATCGAACACGGAGGCCTGCATCATCGAGAACTTGCCCCAGATCTGGTGTGACGACGTTCGGTTCCAGTTGACCTTGACGTCGTAGTTGTCGCGGTCGGCCTTCGGGTTGCGAGGGAGGAAGAGATTGTTCTGCAGGCCGTTGTTCGTGCCGGGGTTGTTCGGCGCCGGGTACATCGCCTGGATCCTCTTCGCGATCTCACTGACTCGATTGGCCGGAATCACGGCGTTTTCGAAAAACGTGCGGTTCCTGCCATCGGACGTGCCCGTGGCGGGATCGTATATGCGGAAGCTGGAGTTGAGCGCGAGCACTTCACCGAAATCGCCGTTGCGCATCCGTGCGGTCGGTACGGTGTAGGTGTTGAAGATGCCCTGCCGCTCGGCATTCCGTTCCCACCCTCCGAAGTAGAAGAGTTTGTTGCGGCGGATGGGACCGCCAACCGTGCCCCCCATAATCGCGGTGCTGGCGTCGACCTTGCTCGGATCGAAATAGCCGCGGCGGGCGTTCAACTCGTCCTGCTGCCGGAAGTAGAACGCGGAGCCCTTGACGGTGTTGGTCCCCGACTTGGTCTGAACGGCTGTCGCCGCACCGCCCGTCATGCCCTGCGCCGCATCGAAACTGTTCGTCGAGATGTTGACGTTCTCGATGGTTTCTGCCGGCGCGATGTACCCGGCGTGGTGAGGCAGCCACACGTTGATGCTGGCAGCGCCATCGATGCGTGTGACGTTGTTGTTGCGATTCGTCCCGTTGATGTTTGTCGAGAGCGCGCGGCCGGGCGTGTCCGTTTGCGCGTTCTGGAACACGGGAGGTGTCGCGCCGGGAACCAGGTTCAACAGGTACTGGTAGTTACGGTACTGATTCAAAGGAAGGTTGGTGACATCCTCCGGCCTCAGGTCGATGCTGACGTCGGCTTTGTCCGTCTTGAGGACTGTCGCTTCGCTCGTGACGGTGACCGCTTCGCTCAACGTGCCGATCTCCAGGCGGCCGTTGATGCGGACGATCCCACCAGCCGTGATGAGGATGCCGGTCTGGACGAACTCCTTGAAGCCCTGCAGCGAGGCCTTCAAGGTGTAGGTGCCACCGGTGATGTTTCGGATCGTGTAAGTACCGGTAGCGTCGGTCACGGCCGTCAACTCGAGACCGGTCTCCTCGTTCTTGATGGCCACGGTCGCACCGGGCACCGCGGCGCTCGAGCTGTCGGTGACGGTTCCGGTCAGGCTCCCGTAGATTGCTTGCCCGGCGGCCGGGTTTGGCAGCAGCCAGATTGTGGCTGCCAGTGCCACGGCCATCCACGACCTCAGATTGGGTAGACGAAGACGATCACGCGCGAATACTTTGGGCTCGCTCATAGTCATCCTCCATGAAAGAACGAGATTTCCAAACTCAGCCGCCTTCGCCAAGGCTACGGCGAGCCGCGCCGAAGCTTGAAAAGCGGAGGCGGGGAGAACGAAACCGACAAGCATCACAGACGCGGTTCAGCGATTCGGCCGGTTCCGCCTTGAGATAGGGTCGCGTCAGGCCTGGCGGATTTGGGCCGAAACCATTAATCATGCCGACCCTGGACTTGTCAAGATAGCGGTGAAACTGGTGGCTCGCCTGGCGCGCAGGTGATACCAGCCGCTCCGCGTCGGCTCGAGGGTTTTCGAGCTGCGCGTTCTTGCGTCCGCCGACAGGGGGATCTTCTCGACGACCTCGCGGTTGAAAATCAACGTGACGCTGTCCTGATCTTCCGCGGCCGACATCAGCATCAGATTCTCGAGCGTGTTGTGCGGGTTGCCCGCGTAGTTCGGGGAAAGGTTGTCATTCTTCGATGTAAACTGGATGGCTTGAGCTTCGTCAGAGGAGCCAAATCGTAGGAGAGCGACGATGCAGACGATGATGCAGGTCGGGTTTTACGGCCACGTTCGCCAGTACAAGAACATCCAGTCGGAGATCGATGGAAACATCCAGCGCGTGCTCGAGAGCGGCGAGTACGTCCAGGGTCCCATGCTCAGGCAGTTCGAGAAGGAGCTGGCCGCGTTCCATGGGATGCCGCATGCCATCGGTACAGGCAACGGCACCGACGCGATCTGGCTGGCGTTGATGGCGATGGGCATCGGCCCCGGCGACGAGGTCATCACGCATCCGAACACGTTCTTCGCGACGGCCGAAGCCATCTGGATCGCCGGAGCGATCGCCGTGTTCGTCGATTGCGATCCGAAGACGAAATGCATCGACCCAGCCAGGATCGAGGCGGCGATCACCCCGAAGACGAGGGCCCTGATCCCGGTGCATCTCTACGGTCAGTGCGCCGACATGCCGGCCATCAGGAAGATTGCCGACGCGCACGCCCTGCGCGTGATCGAAGACAACGCCCAGGCAATCGACGCCGCCGGCGAGGGTTTCACGATCGGCGGGTTGAGCGACGCGACCGCCGTCAGCTTCATCATCCAGAAGAACCTCGGCACCTTCGGCGACGGCGGGGCACTCCTCACGAACGACGCGGACATCGACGCCAAAGTACGGAAGCTGCGCAACCACGGGTCGGCCAGGCGCAATGTCCACAGCTTCGGTTTCAATAGCCGCCTCGACGATCTCCATGCCGGCGTCCTCAGTGCCAAGCTGACGCACATCCACGCGTGGAACGACCACCGAATTCAATGGGCCGCCACGTACACGGCGGGTCTCAGGGCCGCGACCCACCTCGAACTGCCCCACGCGCAACCCGGCTACCGGCACGTATTCCACCTCTACGTCATCGAGACGAAAAACCCGGCGCATCGCGACCAATTGCTGGACTTCCTCGCGAAGAACGGCATCGACGCCAAGACGCACTACTCGATTGCCATCCACAAACAGGACGGCTATCCATGGGGCAAGGGCGCGCGCATCGTCGGTTCAGTCGCCAATGCCGAGCGCAACGCCGCCTCCTGCGTCAGTCTGCCCATGTATCCGGAACTGACCGCGGCCGAAGTGGACTACGTCGTCGCCAAGGTCCTCGAATGGGACAAGACGGCGACTTGACGACGCCGTATCGCGTCGACAGCGAATACCAGGAGTAGATATAGTGCGCGGATGCGCTCACGATCCGCCCGGACGCTTGTTTTTGGGGTGCTGCCTTCTGCCGTCATGCTGGCCGCATCCCTCGCTGCGGCGAACGCGCCGGACTGGTCGCGATTCCGCGGGCCGAACGGTTCGGGCATCTCGACGGCGACCAACGTTCCGACCGAATTCGGGCCTCAGAAGAACCTCGTGTGGCGTCTCCCGCTGCCGGGCGGGCACTCGTCGCCCATTCTGCTGAACGATCGAATCTACCTCACGGCCTTTCGCGCCGACACGCTCGTCACCCTCGCGATCGATCGCCTCAACGGCCGCATCCTGTGGGAGCGCGCTGCGCCGCAGGTCAAGACGAAGATCGTCGACAAGCGGAACAACCCCGCCTCGCCGAGCCCGGCAGTCGAACCCAACGGCGTCTACGTGTTCTTTCCCGACTACGGCCTCATTGCTTACGACGCCGCGGGCAAGGAGCGGTGGTCGATGCCGCTCGGCCCGTTCAACAACATCTACGGCATGGGCGCCTCGCCGGTGATCGTGGGCGACCTGGTCGTCCTCGCGTGCGACCAGAGCCTGGGGTCGTTCATCATGGCCGTCAACAAGCGCACGGGCCGTGTGCAGTGGAAGGTCGATCGGCCCGAAGCCAAGAGCGGCCACTCGACGCCCATCGTCTGGCGCGGGCCCGACGGCAAGGATCAAATCCTGGTGCCCGGCTCGTTTCTGCTCACGGCCTATGACGCGGCGACAGGCCGGAAACTGTGGTGGGTCGGTGGGCTGTCGTTCGAGATGAAGTCGACGCCGGTGATCGGGGGCGACACGATCTACGTGAACGGCTACGGCGCGCCTGTGAACGATCCCGGCAAGAAGGTCACGGTTCCGCCCGCCGACGACGTGTGGAAGACGGCCGACGCTGACGGCAACGGGGTCATCTCGAAGACGGAGTTCCCGAAGTTTACCGCTGCGTTCTGGTTCGACGTCGCCGATCTCGACCTGAGCGGCGCGCTGACGCGCGACGAGTGGGCGTACTACCGTGCCGCGCTCGACTCAGAAAACGGGATGCTCGCCATCCGGCTCGGCGGCGCCGGAGACATGAGCGACAAGGCGATCCGATGGAAGTACCAGCGCAGCGTGCCGCAATTGCCGTCGCCGCTCCTCTACGGCGGCGTGTTGTACATGGTGAACGATAACGGCATCATCACGACGCTCAATCCCGAGACCGGCGCCCTCATCAAGCAGGGACGCCTGACCGGCGCACCGGGCCCGCATTTCGCGTCGCCCACTGCGGCCGATGGCCATATCTTTTTCACGAGCGAACCGGGCGCGGTCGTGGTGGTGTCGCCGGGCGGTGACCTCGCGCCAATCGCCGTCAACGATCTCGCCGAGGACACCTACGCGACACCCGCGTTCGCCGACGGCCGCATCTACGTGCGCACGACTGCGGCGTTGTATGCGTTCGGGAAGCCGTAGGCGCAGATCGGCCGTACCACGACTCGAAGGCCGCTGGTAAATCTCTCAGCGGTCGAAGGCCGCGGGCATCTCAATGAGGGGCCAGATGACGCCCGCAAGAAACGGCTGGTGAAACAACAGCGGCAACGGCACGAGCAGCCAGAAAAGTGCCCATGCGCGCCCGACCCACCCGTTGAGCGGGTATCCCGCCTGTGACAGGGTCCGTTCGACGAGGACCAGCCCGCCATGCACCAGGAAGTAGGCGAGCGGAAGACCGTAACCTGCGCGAACCGGCACGCTGATCGCCAACTCGTGCAGCAAGCCGGACAACCCGAATCCAGCCAGCAGCGCAGGACCCCGACCAAGACGCGTCCCTCGACAGGCTCGGGACGTCCTGAGCTTGCCGAAGGACGCGGCGAGCGGACGGTAGACGGCGATCGCCGTCATCTCGGAGAACGCCAGATTCCAGCGCCTCGACCAGAACTCGCCAAGGCTTTGCGATTGCAGTGGCGCGCGAAAGAGCGCATCGCAGGCAACGCCTCGAAATCTCCAGGCGCCTGCAAGGAGGTTGCACGCGCCGAAGTGGAGCATCAGGCTGAGTCCTGGGAGCAGGAGGAGAGTCGCCAGCAGCCGTGAATGCAGTTGGATCCAGGCGAGCCTCGCGAGCACGACGAGGATCGCTCCAGAGGCCGCGTGCAGAAGGCCCCGGCGCAACAGCGCTGCTGCTCCAGGAAGCGGTCCCGCCCCTGCCGAAGCGAAAAGACGCGGCTGCATCCCAATCCAGGCCGCCGAGAAACCCAGCCATCGTGGGAAGGACAAAGGCTTCAGACCGCGGGCCTGCTCCTCGACCACAACGATCGACTTCATGACGAGCAGCCCGAAGGAGATCAACGCGATCATGCGGACGCCGGCTGGCTGCGCGGCACACACCCTCTCCACTGCAGCCGTTCCGACGACCAGCATCGTCCATGCAACGACACGCGCCGCGTGGGGTGGATGGAGGCGCGTAACCGCGTAACCTGCGCCGATCGCACCGGCGAGGATCGCTCCAAGCGCCAGAGGAATCGACAGACTTGTTGGCAGGTACGCCGCCGCCAGGGTACTCACGAGACCGCCACGTAGCCGTACACCGCGGTCAGCACGCCGAAGAGGGCGACGAGCAGGGCCTCGGCAACCTTGAAGAACGGGCCGACAGGTGCCTGCGACCGGTCGAAGTAGAGGAACTGCACGAGAAGGCGCGCGGCCCAGTAAGCGGTGATGTATCCAGAGACGACACGCGCGAGCTGAGAGCGATCGAGCAGTACGCCGGGCGCGAAGGTCGACAGGAGCCCGAAACTGACGTTGGTGGCCCAGATATACGCTGCGTACGTCCAGAAGACCTGCCTCGTGAGCGGACGCAGTTTCGCTGTGTCCTCATGCCAGCGAAGGACTCGTGGCACGGCCAGGCTGCCGAGTGCAAGCCCGAGCTGTCCGACCCCGGCGAGAACCAGCAGTATCTTCACGATGGGTCTCCCGGCGCGAGCACGGCCTCGTAGCCCGCGTATTCGCCGAAGAGCGGATGATGAAGAATCAGACTGAGGCCGAGGCGGCCGTCAGGTTCTTCCCATTCGCGCGTGCGCGCGCTACCGACGGCCAACCGTGGCAGGCGCAGGGTGAGTCCCGCGATGCGGAGCCAGTGCCGCCCCGATTGCATCGTGACGCTCCGTCCCTCGAGGCGTGGTGTCAGCTCGACCTCGAGCCACCTCCCCTCGCCAATCTCATCGATCAGCACACCCCGTGCAGCGTCCCATCGCAAGAGCCCGATGCCGGCGACGGGTCCGGAGCTGACGTAGTGCGTTCGGTGCCAGAGCATCGCGGAGCCTCCGCGTCCGTCAGGCACGATTTCATTGCGCAGCTCGAACCGCGCGCCGTTGATCGCTGAGCGTTCCAGGTGCAGAAAACGTCCGCCAACCGAGCCCAGCGGGCCGCGGCGCCACATTCGGCGGATCACACCCTGATGCAGGGTCTTGCGCTCAGCGAGCGCGAGATGCCTGTAGACAGTGGGCGCCGCTCGCTCGAGAGCCTTCCCGAGGGCCACGACAAAAGGCGCGGGCGGCGGCTCGTTGTCCGTCATGCCGTGACCTCGCGCGGACGATCGAGGTACGACATGAGGTCGAGGATTCGGCGTCTGACGGGCCCGGCGAACGGATGAGAGATCAAAGGAACCGCGCTGGCTGCCAGATCGACGACGGCATCGACGAGCGCGAAGGTGCGCGCCTGCTTCGGAGAAGCGTCATGAATGAAGAAGAGAAAGACACCAAGGTGGGTGATCCAGAGCAGTCGTCCGAGGACCGTCCGCAACTCCTCGGGGACAGCCGGGTCCGCGAACACCGCGGTGAACTGAGCCAGGCTCCGTTCGCGGATATCGGACGCCTCGCGGCCGAAGATCGACAGCGGGTGAGTCGGATCGCCAAGGTTCCCGAACAGCGCCCCGAGGAGCTTTCGGTCGCGCCGGAGCAGTTCGAGCTTGGTCGCGAAGAGGATCGCGATCCTCGATTTGAGGTCCGCGTCGGGTGAGCGTCGGGCCTCCGCGAGCCCTTCGTGCTCGGCCTGCATCCATTCGTAATAGGCCATCACCAGCGCTTCCTTGGACGGGAAGTAGTGATACGCCGCACCGAGTGACAGCCCCGCCGCGTCGGCGATGTCCCGCATGGTCGTGCGTGCGAAGCCCCGGCGGCGGAAGAGCGCAAGCGCCGTGTCCAGGACGTGCTGGCGGGTCTCCTCTCCCTTTGACGCCTTGCCGGTCTTCAACTGTGATTTGAACATTGTTCAAATATTAATACCACGAAGGGATAAACCCGTCAAGATAATATTGAACAACGTTCAAATTTCGACCGTGCGCAGGCCGACTGCCTGGCTGTTGGCGTTGGCCAGACGTACTTTACAAAATATGCGTATGTTGTATACTCAGCATAGCCATTTGCCAGGAGCATTTCATGATCCCTTGGACCTTCGACAACATTCCCGACCAATCCGGCCGTGTCGCCATCGTGACCGGCGCCAATACCGGCATCGGCTTCGAAACCGCCCGCGCGCTCGCACGGAAACGCGCTCGCGTGGTCCTCGCCTGTCGAAGCCTCGAGAAGGGGCGGCAGGCGGCGGCGCGGGTGCAGAGAGAATGTGCGTTCGCGAAGGTCGAGGTGCACCTGCTCGACCTGTCCGATCTGGACTCCGTTCGCGTGTTTGCCACGGCCTTTTCCGCTGCGCATCAGCGTCTGGACCTGCTCGTGAACAATGCCGGCGTGATGATTCCGCCATTCAGCCGAACGAAGCAGGGCTTCGAGCTCCAGTTCGGCACGAACCATCTCGGCCACTTCGCGCTCACGGGTCACTTGCTGCCTCTGCTGCGCGACACCGCTGCCTCGCGCATCGTGGTCGTGTACAGCGGCGCGTATCGAGGTGGTCGGATAGACTTCGACGACCTGAACTACGCTCGCCGCCCGTACCGGGCGTGGCAGGCGTACAGTCAGAGCAAGCTCGCCAACTTGCTCTTCGCGCTGGAGTTGGGGCGACGCCTGCACGGTGTCTCGTCCGCTCCCATGGTGAGCGCCGCACACCCCGGGTGGACCGCGACGGATCTGCAGCGCACGGCGGGCTTCATCAGGTTGCTCAACCCGGTCTTCGCCATGACGACCGAGGACGGTGCGCTGCCGACGCTCCGCGCCGCGACGGATCCCCAGACAGCGGCCGGAAGCTATTGGGCTCCGTCTCGGTTCTTCGAGATGAACGGCCCGCCGGCGCCGGGTCGCATAACAGCGGTCGGACGGGATTCCGCCGTGGCCGCCCGACTCTGGGATGTGAGCGAAGCGCTCACGGGCGTGCGATACGAGTTCCGGGCAGCGCAGTCGTATGATCTGCAGCACTCATGACGGTTGCGACTGACGCGGCGGCGGCGCGGCGATCCGAACTGCTCGACGCGGCAATTCAGGTCTTCCTGCGGTACGGCTACAAGAAAACCTCGATGGACGAAGTCGCGCGTGCGGCTGGCCTGTCGAGGCCCGGCCTCTATCTTTACTTCCCTGCGAAGGAACTGCTGTTTCGCGAGGCCGTTTCGCATCTCCTCGCTCGCGCGCTGTCTGTGGCACGAACCTCGCTGGTGGATGTGAAGCGGCCACTCGAGGACCGGATCGTCGACGCGTTTGCCGCGGTGCATGGTCACACAATCGGGAGCGGAGTCTCGGCACAGCACATGGCCGAGCTGATTGACTTCACCAACGAGCTCGCGAGCGAGACCGTCGCCGAGCACGACCGCGCGTTCAAGAACGAGCTCATTCGCGCGCTCACGACCGCCGCACCGAAGAGCAGGCGCGTCACGCAGGGAATTGCGGCACCCCAATTGGCTGACCTGCTCACGGTGATTTCCGTCGGGCTGAAGCACGGGACCGCCTCGCTCGCGGAGTACCGTGAGCGCTTGCACGAAGCCGTCGGCCTGCTCTCGAAGCACGAGCGCAAGTAAGAGCGATAGCGTTCGGGGTATTCTCTTGCGTACAACATTCGCGAGGCCCCCATGCGACGACTCCACGCTCTTGCCGTGCTCCTGTCCGTCGGCGTCATCGTTGGCGCGTTCGAAGAGCCGCGGTTTTCATTCCCTCGCAGAGCGCCCGAAACGCAGGGCATCTCGTCGGCGGCCGTCCTCGGCTTCGTCGAAGAGGCCGAGCAGAACTCGATGCGCTGCATAGCTTCATGCTCGTGCGGCACGGGCAGGTGGTCGCCGAGGGCTGGTGGGGTCCCTACGCGGCTGACGAGCGGCACATGCTGTTCTCGCTCAGCAAGAGCTTCACGTCGACGGCCGTCGGGCTCGCGGTCGCTGACGGCAAACTGAACGTCGACGATCCGCAGGACATCCGCGACTTTCCCTATACGTCGGAGGAGAGCGTGGTGAAGAAGTTTCTCGAGCGGCCCGTCTCGCACAAGCCGGGAACGTTCTTCTTTTACAACACGCCCGCGAGCTACATGCTGTCGGCCATCGTGCAGAAGGTGACCGGGCAGCCGGTCCTCGACTATCTGGGCCCGCGACTCTTCGAGCCACTCGGCATCGTCAATCCAGCATGGGACGCGAGCAAGCCGCGCCACGTTCGATGCCTGACCGCCAAAGGCCGCACGCGACTCGAGATCGAACCGGGGACTGCTCTACAGCCATCGTCGGAACCACTCCCAGGCCTCCGTCTGCATGTCGAGGTTGAACTCGTGCGGCGCGTCGTACAGCCGGCAACGGGAGCGGCCGGGCGCACCCGCTTTGGCATAACAGCGCGCGATCTTGTCGAACGCCATCTTGACCCCTTCGAGTGCGAACAGGCGATCCTGTGACCCGTTGATGACAAGGACGGCGCGAGGCGCAATCAGCCCCGCGATATCGGGCAGGTCCACGTAGCGATACAGCCCGTTGATGTGGAAAGACAGACCCATGGTGTGCATCACGTGCTGCTTGATCTGCGACCCGAAGGATGTCATCCAGCCAACGTCCACGGCGGCCTTGATCCGCTCGTCGAGCCCGGCTAACAGAAAACTCCGGTACCCACCCACTGACAGACCGACACAGCCGAGTCTGTTCCGGTCGACCTCCGGGCGCGCCGCCAGGTAGTCGAGGGTCCTGATGTCGTCCCACAACACGACGCCGGGCCAGGTAATGCCGGCAGTAAACAGACTGCGCGCGACCAGCGACTCGTCCTGTGACGCGCGCTGATTGAACGCGCGAATCTCTTGCTCGGTCATGTTCAGGGGCCGCTCCCGGTATGCGGGCGAGTCGTCGTCGAGGACCATGCGCCGCTCGCCCCAGTACAACATGTCAATCGCCATCACGACGTATCCCCGCCGTGCCAACTCCGAAGCGATGCTCTTGCCCCCGTAGCTGCGTTGCTTGAACGCGGTCAAATAGGGATGCTCCCCTTCGTCCTCGACGACCTTTTCCTTACCCCAGAGGTATAGACCGTCATGACTGTGCAGCACCAAGACGCCGGGCGCGGGCAATTGAGCTCTTTTTGGTATCAGCACGAACGCAGGCACGCGCAGGTCGGGAGTCGTTTGAAAGGTCAGGAGCTCCTCGACGTAGTCGCCCTTGTCTGTACGCCGGATCACTTGCGGCAGCGGGGGAACGCGCGAGGGCGCATAGAAGAGGTGTTCGAAGATTCTTGCCCTCACTGTCCCCTGCCACCGCCGAAGATTCGAGAACTCAGGGTGCAGCAGCGACAGCTCAAACCTCGAGCGATCGGCCTGTGCCCGCACGAAAGGATACAAGCTGCCGAGATCTGAACCGGTGCGCATAGCTGCCGCCGTCTGCGGCCACGAGCGTGAATGCGCGCCGCCGACAGCAGGCGTCCCAACGAAACTTCCGCCGATCATCAAGCGTTCGCAGAACTGCCGTCGAGAAATCGCCATCTGCAATCCCTCCGCGAGCTGCCCGATCGGGGACAGCGGCCGCACAGCCCAGCAGTGACCGGCTGTGCGCGGACCCTTACCGGCGGCGCTGAAAGTGTGCGTCGGCAGCGGATCGACGCGTGCTGATCTCATCAATGATGCGCGTCAAGAGCGCGGCACACTGACGCGGAAGTCCGCGCGTTTCGGGAACGGCGTGTCATGGGTCGTCTCCAGCGAAGCGAGACAATTGACAACGACGTTCCAATTCTACGTTCGAAAGAACGCGAGCGCTGCGTCCCTCTGCGATCTCAAGTCGTAAAGGGCTTCTTTGCGGGTGAGGGACCGTGGACAAAAGCCGAAACATTTTGCCGGGCGCACGAGTCTGATACAGCATGCTCCAGGACCTGCGCTTCACTTTCCGACTCATCGCTAAGGAACGCTGGTTCTCGGCCGCAGCCATCGTCGCGCTGGCCCTTGGAATCGGGGTCAACGCCGTTGGCTTCACGCTCGTCAATGCCGCGTTTCTCCGCGGATTGCCGTTCGATGGGGCGGACCGGCTCTATATGCTGGCCTGGCAGGGCCGTCCCGGGCGGCGGTCTGTCTCCCACGCCGACCTTCAAGACTGGCGTGATCAGAGCCGGGCGTTCAGCGGCCTCGCGGCGTTCAGCAACGCCCCGATGAACATCAGCGACGCCCACGCGCTGCCCGAACAGGTGCGCGGAACCCGGATCACGGCCAACGCTTTCAACCTGCTCCGACAGCCCCCGCTTCTCGGCCGTGATTTCGCGCCCGGCGACGAGCGCAAGGGGGCCGAACCGGTCATCATCATTTGTCACAGCCTCTGGAAGAACCGGTATGACAGCGACCCGCAGGTGCTTGGCACGCCGCTGCGCGTGAACGGACAGCCGGCGACGATTGTCGGCGTTATGCCCGACGGCATGCGGTTTCCCGACAACACCGAGGTGTGGACACCGGCGATTCCGACCGAAGCTCAGGAACGCCGAGACGCGCGCTCGCTCCTGGTGTTCGGCCGGCTGACGGACGCTCGGTCTCGGCGCGAAGCGCAGACCGAAATGAACGGCATCGCCGAGCGGCTAGCGGCCGCCTACCCTGACACCAACAAGGATCTTGCCGGCGTCCGCGTGGAAACTTTCACGGAACGATTCGTCGGCGGCGCCGCGCGAACCATGTTCCTCGTCGTGATGGGCGCCGTCGGCTTCGTGCTGCTCATCGCCTGCGCGAACGTTGCCAACCTCCTGCTCTCGCGCTCGGCGAATCGGGTCCGCGAGATCGCCCTCCGCACCGCGCTCGGCGCCACGCGCTGGCGCGTCGTTCGTCAGCTGCTGGTCGAGAGCGTGGTGCTTGCCTTCATCGGCGGGAGCATCGGACTGCTCCTGGCGGACTGGGGCGTGCGCGTGTTCGATGCGGCGGTGACCGATCCGGGGAAGCCCTACTGGATCGACTTCAGGGTGGACTACGTCGTATTCGGATACGTTGCGGCGATTTGCGTGCTGACGGCCATCCTCTTCGGTCTGGCGCCGGCCCTCCACGTCTCGAGGACCAACAACAACGAGGTGCTGAAGGAGGGCGGACGCGGCAGCACTGGCACCAGGCGGGCGCGTTGGCTCAGCGGCACGATGGTGGTCACCGAGCTCGCCCTGACGGTCGTGCTGCTCGCCGGCGCCGGGTTGATGATTCGGAGCTTCATGAAGCTTCAGACATTCGACGTCGGGTTCCCCATCGATCACTTGATGACGATGCGGATGCAGCTGCCCGAGACGAAGTACGCGAACGCTGAGGCCAGAAGGGCGTTTTACGCGCGGCTCGAGCCAGGGCTCGCGGCGCTGTCTGGAGTCGAGGCGGTCGCGATCACCACGACTGTGCCGCCGTTTCGGGCCGGCGAACGGTCGTTTGAAATCGACGGCCGGCCGGCGCGGCAGCCTGACGCGCAGTCGCCGAACGTCGCGACCGTGACGATCAGCCCGCGATTCTTCGAGGTTGTCGGTGTCCGGATGCGCCGTGGACGGGCGTTTCACGACACGGACGGCGCGGCCGGCTCCGAGACGGTCATCATCAACGAGCGGATGGCGTCGCAGTTCTTCGCGGGAGAGGATCCGATCGGCAGGCGCCTCCGATTCGTGCCGCGAGAGCCTGCGCCGGGCCAGCCGGCGCCTGTCTGGCGCACGATTGTCGGCATCTGCCCGTCGATTCGGCACAGCGAGACGAGGGAAATCGAGCCGAGCGCGGTCGTCTACATTCCGCATCGTCAGGATCCTCCGTCGAGCGCGTCGCTGCTCGTCCGGAGCCAGCTCCAGCCGAGCTCCCTCGTGGAGTCCCTGCGGCGGGGTGTCCAGGCGATCGATTCGGACCAGCCGGTCTTCACGATCCAGACGCTGGATCAAATGCTCGAGGAAGAGCGCTGGCCGTTCCGCGTCTTCGGCGTCATGTGGGCGATCTTTGCCGTCATCGCACTGGTCCTGTCGTCGGTGGGCCTGTATGCGGTGATGGCGTATTCGGTGACGCAACGGACGCCCGAAATCGGTGTGCGCATGGCGCTCGGCGCCCAGGCGCGACAGGTGCGGTGGATGATTCTGAAGCTCGGGCTCGTACAGCTCGCCCTGGGCCTGACGCTCGGTCTTGCCGGCGCCCTGGCGCTCAGCCGCGTGCTGCAGGAGATAATCGTCGGGATTTCATCAACAGATCTCATCACGTTCGCGACGATTACGGTGCTGCTGACGATCGTGTCGGTCGCGGCGTGCCTGTTGCCGGCCCGGCGGGCCACACGCGTCGACCCGCTCGTGGCGCTCCGCGCGGAGTAACGCCAGGCAGGCGCTACTTGAGGCTCTTGATATAGAGGATCACCGACTCGAGCTGCTGCTCGGTCAGCACGCCGGCGAAGCTCGGCATGCCCATCCCGGTCCGCCCGAAGCCGGTGACGACCTTGGCGGAGGGTTCGAGGATCGACTCCCGCAGGTACGCCTCGTTTGCGGTCACCCTGACGAGACCCTCGGAGAACGTGCGGTCCGAGCCATACAGTCCCTTGAATGTGGGCCCGAACCTCGAAACGCTCGACTCGTCTCTGGCGTGGCATGCGATACAGCCGTAGCGCTCGTACACGCGCTGGCCCTCGTCGAGACTCACAGGCGCTGACGCGCTGGCGACCTCAGTTTTCGGCGAGAGATCAACGGTCAGGTTTCCGAAACCCTCCGCCGCCGGGTTGAAGGTCGAGAGCTCGTAGGGCGTGAAATACGCGCTCTCCTGGAACACTGCGCCGTCCGATGTGGCGAGCGTCCAGCCGACGCGCATCTGCATCACGGGCTTCATGCCTGGCAGCCCGACAAAGACACTGCGTCCATCCTTCGAGAGATATGCGCTGCTCGGGGCGAGCCGATCGACGCCCGGCGTGTCATCTGCCTTGAGTTGTGGCGAGCCGTACTTGTAAGTGCGCTGGTAGTGCCAGCTCGTCACCGTATAGCTATTGGGATCGGCAGCCTTCCTCGCGTCGAGCGGGACCTCGAAGCGCAGCAGCACGCCCTTGTCCATCGGCACGACCTCGCGAGGAAACGTTGGCGTTGCACCCGTGTAGCGCACGCGGCCCAGCCCCGCAAGTCGCGGTGATGTCGTGCCCCAGCCAAGAACCTGGAAGCCGGCGAGGTAGAGCTGACCGTCTGCCGGGTTCACGGATCCGTTGAGGGGTGGAAACTCGAACGCGCGCGTGATGCTCACGACGGCGGCCTGAGGTTTGGCGCCGCGGTTGTTGAGCATGACCCGGAAGAGCTCGGGGTTGTTGAACCCGATGTGCACGAGCGTGTCGTTGAGCGGTCCCATGCGTGCGCCGAACAGCCACACCTGCGACATCGCCGAGGCGTTCACGGCGTGCGGAATCCAGGTGAGCGGATCGGCAATCGGCGCAGGGTAGACCTCGCGCGGCAGCTTGTCGCTCAGGAAACCGTAGAACTGCCGGTCGCGCACGATGTGCAGCGGCGTGGTTGGAATGTAGTGACCCTGCTGGTCGCTCGAGGTCACGAGGCCGGTGCGCACGTTGACACCGATTTGCGGCTGCCGGAAGCCGTAGCCGAGCACGGTGGCGGTGCGGCCGTCGGCCGAGACGCGCAGGACGCTCCCGTTGTGCTTGCCGATGGTCGTTGCTTCCTGACCGCCCTTGGCGATGACGAACTCGCCTCCCGGTGCGAGGCGTACGGTGCTGGGAAACTCGCGCATGTCGGCGGTCTGCGCAAACGCGTTGGAAAAGAGCTCGTGCACGTCCGCCTCGCCGTCGCCATTGGTGTCGCGCAGGCGCCAGATGCCGTTGCGGTCGAACACGTGCACCTGCTCGTCTTTGATAGCCAGCGTCAGTGGTTCGTGGAGGGCCGACGTGAAGCGCTTCCATTTGATAGGGCCGCCTGGTTGATGCAGGCCGCGGACCATCCACACGTCGCCGTCGAGCGTAACGATCACGCCCGTACCATCTTTGAGGAACTGAATGTCACCGGGGCGTACGTTGCGGCGCCACGGGTTGGCGACCGGCAGCGCGAAGTCGTCCACGACATAGGCGTCCTTCGCGGTCGATGGCGTGGCAGTAGTGGTCACTTCCTGAGGCCAGCGAGGCGCAGGGGCGGCAGTCGGAATGGCCGGCGATGTCACAGGGTCCATCTTCGGTCCGTCGACAACCGCAACGCAGAACTGGATTGGCTCCGCATGCGGCGGCACACTCACCGCCCATACGGGGGCAGGCTCACCGGCCGCGCCGGCCGGGGCACCGGTCGCGATCGACAGCGACTCGAGCGTCGGCGTCACACCTGTTCCGCGGCACAGGGACAGCGATCCGTCCTTCGCTTTGAATCCGAGCATCAGCCACAACGGCTCGGTCGCAGGTCCGATGTGCACATTCCGCACGATCGCCGACCGCCCGTTGCTTTCAGCGACGGTCATCCACTCGCGCACGTCTGTGCCCCTCACGGTATATTCCAGCACCGCGCCGCCTCGGACCAGGCGAATGGCCTTGAAGCGTCCGATCTGTTCCGGCACGGGGCCGCGGCCGACTTCCTCCACGGTGGGTGCGGGCTCGCGCGGATCGTCGAGCGACGGGCGCGCGCCGGTCTGCCATCCCGGGTAGATGCCGTTGGCGACCCAGACGTTGCCAACCGGCTCCGGCGCGGGCGACTGGCCGCCGGGCGTTTTGCGGTCGGGCTCGTGATACGACCCTGGCGCCAGCGCCCTGGGCGTCACGGCGTTTCCCTGCCAGATGGCGGCGACGCGCAGCAGGTCCGTGTCGAACCCGACCCAGTGACCGCGGCCGAGGTTCAGCACGAGCCCGCGCGGTGTCAGGTTCCTCGCCGGAAACGCAGGCCCCGCTCGGCCCGCGTCGAGCACCGACGAAAAGAAGGGAGCATCCGGTTCGATCCATTCCGCCCAGGGGCTGACCGAAGGAGTCACGGACGGTTGCTGGCTGGGTGACGATCCGGACACCAGCCCGCACATCAGCGCCAGAACCGTTACTGTGATCGCCGACCGGCAGGATTTCATCCGCATCATTCTATAATCGACCGCCGTGACTCGACAGCCTCCCGCACCAGCACTCACGCGTCGAGCGCTGCTTCGACTGGCGGGAGCCATGTGTGCGGCGCCCGTACTGCCGCTCGCCGCCTGCCGCAAGGCGTCTGCGCCGGCGGTCGCCGCGTCCCGCCCCACGGACATCCGTATCGTCTCGGTCGATCATCAGTTTGAAGAATTTCGCTACCGCGCACCGTATCAATTCGGGGGACGATCGGTCGATCGGGTGACGATCCTGAACGTGAACTGCCGCGTACGGACGATGGGCGGCGGGGAAGCGGGCAAGGACGCGTGGGGATTCGGGTCGATGACGCTCGGAAACGCCTGGGCGTTTCCCGCCGCGCCGCACGAGGTGGGTCTGGGCGCCATGAAAGCGCTGGCCGACGCGCTGCAGCCGCTGACGACGGCGTGCGACGAGCGGGGCCATCCGATTGATCTGTTCCGTGCGCTCGAGCCCGAGTACTTGCGCGCCGCCGCAACGGTGTCGGCCGCGCGAGCGCTGCCGGTGCCGATCCCGAAGTTGTGCACGCTCGTCGTGGCGAGCGCCTTCGACGCGGCGCTGCACGACGCGTACGGCAAGGCGTTCGGCGTGAGCGCCTATGAGACCTACGGTCCATCGTTCATGCGGCGCGATCTCTCCCACGACCTCGGTCCGGCGTTCAAGGGTGAATACCTGGACCGGTACGTGCCGTCCGCGCCGCGCGCGACGACTCCTGTGTTCCATTCAGTCGGCGCGAGCGATCCTCTGGAGGCCGTCGATGTCCGCACGCGGATAGACGACGGGTTGCCGAATACGCTCGAAGAGTGGATCCCGCGCGACGGGTTGACGCGCTTCAAAATCAAGCTCAACGGCGGCAACCTGGACGCGGACGTCGAGCGCATCGTTCGCGTCGATCGGGTCGTCAACCGTGCGCTGGCCGGTCGAGGCGTGACGGACTGGAAGTACCTGCTCGATTTCAACGAGGGCTGTCCCAACGTCGGCTACCTGCTCGATTGCCTCCGGCGCGTTCGGGAAGCGACGCCGATCGGCTTCGACCGCATTCTCTACATCGAGCAACCGACGGCACGGGACCTCAAACAGGATCGCACCAATGTCATGCACGAGGCCGCGCGCCTGCGGCCGGTTGTCATCGACGAATCGCTGACCGATCTCGAGACCCTGCTGCTCGCGCGCGAGATGGGCTATACCGGCGTCGCGCTCAAGGCCTGCAAGGGTCAGACGCATGCGATGCTGATGGCCGCCGCCGCGCAGAAGTTCGGGATGTTCCTGTGCGTGCAGGATCTGACGTGTCCCGGCGCGTCGTTGATTCATTCGGCTGGCATCGCTGCTCGAGTGCCCGGCAATGCGGGCATCGAAGCCAACGCGCGTCAGTTCGTCCCGAGCGCGAGCGCATCGTGGGAGGCGCGTTTCCCAGGACTGTTCACCATCCGCGACGGGGTGATGCGGACCGGCCAGCTCACGGGCGCCGGGCTCGGGGCGGTGCCGGCGCGCGTGGTGTGAGAGGGGCGCTGACCACAGAGTCCGCGAGTTAGTATGAACGCGCCAACGGGCGGTTCACGATGAACACGATGGCACGATGCCCACGATGAAAAAGAACCAATGAAGCCCATCGTGCTCATCGTGCCATCGTGGCCATCGCGATGAGGCCGTGAGCCCGTTAGCGGAAGTCGACGCGCGATCTGTTTGCCATGAACTCGATACCTGAGAGCCACAAAATGTTTACTCGACGTGAATGGATGCGCGCCGCCGGTCAGGCCGCGCTGGTCACGGCCGTCACCAGGCACACCCCCATCGCCGCGCAACCGGCGCGCGAGTTCTGTCTCTTCTCGAAGCATCTGCCCGAGCTCGGGTGGAGCGACCTGGGGCGAGCGGTCAAAGACACTGGGTTCGACGGCGTGGACCTGACCGTGCGGCCAGGTGGCCACGTCCTGCCCGAGCGCGCGGCTGAGGATCTCCCGCGGGCAATCGAGGCCCTCACGGCGCAACGCGTGAAGGTCCCGATGATCACAACCGATTTGACCTCGGCCAGCGTGCCGGTCGCAAAACCCCTGTTGCAGGCGGCGGCGCGGAGCGGGGTGAAGTTCTTCAAGACCGGCTACTGGCGCTACTCGTCATCGCCGGACGTGCGCGCGCAGGTGGCCGAGGTGGGCAAGGCGCTGGAGGGGCTGGCGGCGCTTGCACGCGAATGCGGCATCGAGATGGGGTTCCACAATCACGCCGCCTACATCGGAGCCGCGCTGTGGGATATCGCGCCGTCCATGGATCGCCTCGACCCTCGATGGGCCGGCTACTATTTCGATCCGCGGCACGCGGTCGCCGAAGGGGGCGGCGGAGCGTGGAAGGCCGCCACGCATCTCGTGGCACCACGGCTGAAGATGATTGCGGTCAAGGACTGCCGGTGGTTGAAGTCGCCGAAGGGCTGGCTCATCGAGAACTGCCCGCTCGGCGAGGGACTCGTCGATTGGGCCTTTGTAGGGAAGGCGCTGCGGGATGCGCAGTTCGCCGGTCCCATCTCGCTGCACCTCGAGTACGAGATCCCAGCCGGCACGCGTCATACGCTCGACGCCGCGACGCGCGACCTAGCGTTCGCGCGTAAGTTCTTGTAGAGACTGCGCGCCAGGAGCCTGCGGGTGAAGACCCGATACCCTCTCAGGGATGCCGAAGCCGGTGAAGTTGCCGAAGATCGTCCGGAAACGCTCGAAGCTGCACGGCGTCGGCGTCTTCGCGGCCGAACCGATCAACAAGAACAGACGGATTATCGACTACGCCGGCGAGCTGATTCGCACGACTAGAAGCGGCGCGCGTGAGGCGCGCTACCTGGCGGAGGGGTGTATCTGGGTCTTCCGCGTGAACCGCACGTGGAGTCGTGATGCGGCCGTGGGCGGCAACATCGCGCGGTTCATCAACCACTCCTGCACGCCGAACTGCTGGTTCGACGTTGTGGACACGACGATCTGGATTCGGGCGTCGCGGTCGATCCGTGCCGGCGAAGAGCTCACCTACGACTACGCGACCGAGGGCGACCACACGATCCCCTGCCGTTGCCGGCGCGGCTGCAAGACCAGGCTCTGACGGGATCTGCCGGACCGCGGTCAGGACGCGGGCGCTGGCGGATCCCGCCGCTGGCTCTTCGTCGACGCAGCGAGCATCTGCGCGAGCAAGTCGCTGCCGCGCGGCACGAGCGTGATGCGCGCTTCCCCCTCGAGCAGCCTCTGATTCTCGAGCACCTCGAAGAGCGCCGCCTCGATCTCGGGGTCCTCGCTGATGCGGTTGAGCGCCGCGCCCACGATCTGTGGCCGCATGGCCGCGGCCTTGGCGAACTCGACCGCTGCGGTCCTCTCGGCCGTGTTGGTGATAATGCTCACCTGGTTCGCGCCGTCCTGCCGGATCGCCGACGTGACCTGGCGAAGGCGGTTCACCACCTTCTCCTCGATCTGCCGGATCATGTCGCCATCCCTAAAATGCACCTTCCGGATGTACACGGACCCTAGCCGGTACCCCCAATCGTGAGATTTGTCCGAGACCTCCGCGCGCACGGCCTGGCTCATCGTGTGGCGCGTCTCGAGCATGTCGGCGAGCCGCATGTTGCTCAGGCAGCGCACGGTCGCATTGCTGACGTTGGCCCGCAGCGACCCCCGCGGGTCGGTGTTCTTGAAGAGAAACGCCACCGGATCGCTGATGTACATCTCGTACCACATGCCGATCCCCATCGGTGCGCCTTCCTCCGAGTTCACCGGCTGGCTGCGGAGGTACTCCTGATCGAGCCGCATGTCGAGTATGTGGCGTTGGCCCAACCAGTTGACGAGGAAGGCCGACAGCCCCAACCGAAACGGCAGGATGTGCAGGCCGGCCTCGTCGATCGTGCCGACCACCTTGCCGAAGAGCACATACACGTGGCACGTGCGCTCGAAGACGATGGTGTAGAGCCCGATCACCCGGACCAGGAACAGCGCCACCGGCACCAGGAGGAACATGACGCCGAAGGTGATGAGCGCGGCCGGCAGGAATTCCATGATTGCGTCGATCATCGCTCGACCTCCAGAATCACGTCGTGCGCCTGGTTATAGAGGCCGAGACGGACGTTGCGCAGGTACGCAGGCAGCGCCCGCGGTCCATTGCGTTTCAGATCGCTCAGCTGTTCGGCGAGCCGGAGAAGCGGCTCGACTTCGCCCTGCGCTTTCAGCGTCTCGATCTCGACCGCACGCTTGGACTGGACGATCTTCTGATCCGCGCCGGCGTGCGCAAGACTGATCTCCGACGACACGTGGTTGTGCGCGGTGTTGATCGCGGCAAGCGCCGACTCCACCTCCGGCGGCGGATCGATCTCGGTGATGAGCGACGCGTCGAGCGTGACGCCATAGCGCGCGGCCGACGACCGGCACTCCCGATCCATGTGATCGTTGAGATCGCGCAGGTTCTTTCGCAGGTCGTTGATTGAAATGCCGCTCACGAGCGTCGCGTCGGTGGGTTGGCTGTCGCGCGGGTTGGTCGCGGCCGGCGCCTCGAAGTTGGCGATGCGCTCGCGCAGGATGGACACGAAATAGCCCATGACGTGCGCGATCGGGTTCTTCACGCCGAACAGGTACGCATAGAGGTTGCGTTCCGACACCTGATACCGGATCTGGCCGGTCAGTCCGGTGTTGAGCTGGTCCTTGGTGACCGCCTCGAGGATCGTGCCGCCGTTGTTCGCCTGCGGCGTCTCCGGGTCGTACGCCATGTTCAGCGTACGCGTGGCAATCGACACCTTGTGCACCCGCTCCCACGGCCACTTGAAGTACGGGCCGCCCGGTTGAATCACCCTCAGCTGCGGATACCGGTATCGCTCCCGCTCGTCGGGCCGCAGCCCTTCTGCGATCGCATCGTCGAGGGTCGTCTCGTCACGGAGCCGCTGCGCGCGGCCGAGCACGGTCTTCACCGCGCGCTCGTTCTGGTCGACCGTATAAAGACCCGCGAGGAGATAACGGACAACGAACCAGGCGATGAAGCCGACGACGATGCCGAAGCTCACCGACATTAGGAAATCCTCCAACGAGGCTGCCGCGAACGCCGGGCGCGTGCAGCGACGGCGGTACGTCTTTCACAATGCAACCATTGGAAGCATCTCACAGATCTCTTCGGTGTTGTCCGTATGGTCCGTGGCTGAACTTCCGTGTTGTCCATGCTATCCGTGGCTCAAGTCACAGACTTCGCACAGAACTGCCACAGCCGTGCCACAAAGTCGTGGTTTACTCGGTTGCGTCGCTGCCAGCGATTGAAGATCGAAGCCGGCCGCCGGTCGAAGAACCGATTGGACGGGAGGAGGCTTCAAAGAGGAATGGTGAAATGCACAACAACAAGATTGGCCGGCGTGAGCTCATCGGGGCCCTGGGCGCTGCGGCAGGCGCGGCAGTCGCAGTCGGGTGTGGCAGTTCTCCCACGAGCCCGACGACAACCACTACGACGACGACCACCACCACGG
>Ga0184612_10000168_pt1 | contig 29469 bp, 26 predicted proteins | sample PLM3_60_coex_FD_133163 | JGI IMG/M metagenome (GOLD analysis project Ga0184612, IMG submission 133163) | Groundwater sediment microbial communities from an aquifer in East River, Colorado, USA - PLM3_60_coex | ecosystem: Environmental > Terrestrial > Soil > Riparian zone | place: USA: East... | reverse complement strand
TCACCGGCTCCAGGAGCCGGCTGGTCTATCGTCCGCTGCCAGAAGACGATCCGAAGGTGCGCCAGCCGGACATCACGCGCGCGCGCACCCTGCTCGGCTGGGAACCCAAGGTGAGCCTCGAAGAAGGTCTCCAGAAAACACTCGCCTACTTCCGCGAGCATGTGTGATCCGCGGCTTCGCCGAAACTCGAGGAGCGAACGCGGAGCTTGCCTCGCCGTAGCCCTGGCGAAGGCGGAGCCTGCCTCGCCGTAGCCTTGGCGAAGGCGGGTTAGTGTCCGAGCTTGACGACCTGCAGACCGTAGTGGAGCGCGGATATCACGGTGATGACGAGCGAGGCGTACACGAAGACGGTGACGACGCCTGATGTGCGCTCCAGGTAGTTGAAGTAGAGCGTCACCACGCCCGTGCAGACGAATGTGGCCGTCGCGATCTTTCCGTAGATCGACGGGCGAAAGGTCCGCGGCCCCACCGCCAGGTTGACGACCGCCACGGTAAGGACGATCGCGACGTCGCGGCTGATCACGAGCACGGTGAACCAGAGCGGCAACCGGTTCGAGAGGCCGATCCCCGGCAGCGTCAGCATCACGAACATCGTCACGAGCAGCAGCTTGTCGGCCATCGGGTCGAGCCATGCGCCGAGCGTGGTCTTCTGGCCCGTGCGGCGCGCGATGAGTCCGTCGAGCAGATCCGTGATGCCGGCGATGAAAAAGCTCACGAGCGCCCAGCCTCTGTAGCCGTAGAGCAGCAGGATCACGAAGGCCGGGATGATCAGCATCCGCAGGATCGTGAGCTGGTTGGCGGCCGTCAGATTCATCGCTTGGCGCTCTCGGCGAGCTCTTCGAGCTTTTTCACGGCCGCCACAGCTTCGGCACCCGTCACCAGCCTCGACAACTGGAAGCTGCCGTCCGAGAGCGGCTGCATCACGCCAGCTTCGACCGTTACGGAAGCGGCCGCATAACTCAAGTGCGCCGGCGGAACGTCAGCGAACTCCCGCTTGGCGCTCCGCCACGACGACGCCAGAGCGGGCTTCTCCGCCGCAATGAGCGACAGCACGCGGCTGGCGGCCTCCGCCAGGTCCCCTCGGCGGACCACAGCCTCGGGCTGGAACGTGTGGTTGGGATAGACCTCCATCACACCAGCGCGCGTGACGGACATGATCCACGGCACAGCCCAGCTGCCCCGAGTGTCGGTCATCACCACGACGTTCCGGCGCGGCGCGCGTTTGAAGAGTTCATCCAGCCGTACGCCGACGAGCGCTGCCAGCTGCTCGCGCGAGAGCATCGTCGAATTCTCGATCGACTGAAACTCGGTCGGCATTGCCGCCAGGGCGAGCCCTTCGCGCAGCGCTTCGACCTTCCGTTCCAACGGCTCGTTCGGCTCGAGAGCCAACGCCGTTTCGTACGCCGCAACCGCCTTGACGGTATCCTTCTGCGCGTCGTAGAGGTCGCCAATCAGTATCTGCGCGCGAACGTCGGTCGGCTCGAGCTCGATCGCCTTCTGCGCCTGGCGGAGCGCCGTGTCCGTGTCGCCCTGCCGGCGCGCGACGTCGGCCACCTCTCGATAAAGGAACGGGCTCTCTGGCGACGCGCCGATCGCCCGGTCGTAGAGGCGCCGCGCCTCGTCGAACCGGCCTGCCTCGGTCGCCTTGCGCGCATCAGCTACGTCGTCCTGCAAACCTCGTACGCGAAGCACCTCGATGCGGGTGCGCAAGGCCCCGAGGGCAGGGTCTGCGACGACGGCGGCCTCCAGGCTCTTGAGCGCCATGTCGCGCTCGCCCAGCCCCAGGAGGGCTTCGCCCCGACCCACGAGCGCCGGAACGTAGCGTGGGTTGGCCACAACCGCGCGATCGAAGTGAGTCGCCGCTTCGTCGAGGTCCTTCCGGGCGAGACCGACGTATCCCAGGCCCGCCTCCGACGGATAGAAGTCCCCCGAGAGCTTGAGCGCCGCATCGAAGTTGCGCTCGGCGGCTTTCAGGTCGCCGGCCTGCAGCCACAACCACCCGGCTTTGTGCCGCTCCTGCGCCGCTGGTGTGCCGAGGTCGCCGACCACGGCCGGAAAGATGTAGTCCGGATACTTCGCGGAGGCCGCCGCCGGCGGCGGCAGCTCGACCTTCTTGGGCCCGCACGCCGCCGACAGCACCAGCACACCCAGAACCGCCGGCACGAGGGCTCTCATGACGCTTTCACTTCCCGATCGAGAAACCGATCGAGCACCCGGCGTGGCACTTCCGCCTCGATCAGCACATGTCCGTCCGCCGATTCGTGACGACGAATGCGACCTACGCGATAGAGATACGCGATGCGGGTGCGGTCCTCGTCGGAGGCCGCATCGAACGCGAGTTGCACGAGTGTGGTGTCGAGCGCGAGCCGCGTTTCGAGGGCGGCAACAAGCTCGTCGCGGCCCTCGCCGGTCAGCGCCGACATTGCGATCGCACCGGGGTAGATGGCCTGGAGCCTTGTGCGCTCGCCCGGGTCGAGCCGGTCGAGCTTGTTGAATAAGTCGACGGACGGCACGTCGGCGGCGCCGACTTCTGTCAGCACGCTCCGCACCGCCGACATCTGGAGCTCCCTCTCGGGATTCGAGGCGTCGATCACATGCACGAGCAGGTCCGAGGCCGACACTTCCTCGAGCGTGGCGCGAAACGCGGCGACCAGCGAGTGCGGCAGCCGGTCGATGAAACCGACCGTGTCCGACACGAGCAGCTCTCGCCGGTCCGGCAGCCGGACCTTCCGTACGAGCGGGTCGAGCGTCACGAACAGCGCGTCCGACGCCAAGGCCTGGTCGCCCGTGAGCGCGTTGAAGAGCGTCGTCTTTCCGGCGTTCGTGTAGCCGACGAGCGCTACCGTCGGTACCGCGCTCTTCTGTCGCCGCTCGCGCAGCTGCGCCCGCCGCCGACGAACGACGTCGATCTCCTTCGAGAGCACGCTGATGCGGTGGCGAATCCGGCGGCGATCCGTCTCGAGCTTGGTTTCGCCAGGGCCTCGCGTGCCGATGCCGCCGCCGAGTCGCGACAACGCGGCGCTCGATCCGACGAGCCTGGGCAGGAAGTATTTGAGCTGCGCGAGCTCGACCTGCAGCTTGCCCTCTCGAGTGCGCGCGCGGCGCGCGAAGATGTCGAGGATGAGCTGCGTGCGATCCACGACCTTGCGGCCGAGCGCCGCCTCGAGATTGCGCAGCTGCGCGGGACTCAGCTCGTTGTCGAAGATCACGACGTCCGCGCGCAGCTCGTCACACGACGCGGCCAGCGCCTTGACCTTGCCGCTGCCGAGAAAAGTCGCGGGATCGGGCCTTGGACGGTCCTGCAGTACGCGCAGAACGACTGTCGCGCCTGCAGCCGACGCGAGGCCGGCGAGCTCGTCGAGGGAATGTTCGGGATCGACCTGGCGGGACGAGCTCCGCGAGAGATTGAAGAGCCCGACCAGCGCCGCACGCTCCCGCCCATCGGACGTCGTCGAGCGCCGAGCCGCCTCCGCCTCCGCCGACGGCTTCGGCGAGCCTCGACGCAGCTCTTGGGAGCGGAGTCGGGCCGGTGAGCGCATCACTTGAGCGATTCTAACACGCGCTCCCAGGCCACTGCGCCTGCGCGAACGAGCCGTGGACCCGTGGCTGCTATCTCAACAATGGTTGAAGGCAGTCCACCTGGCAGCGCACCCGCGTCGAGAATGAGATCGAGCGCCGTTTCGAGCGCAGCAGCGATGTCGGCGCCCGTCACCGCCGGCGGATGACCGGACCGGTTGGCGCTCGTGGCGGTGATGCAGAAGCCGAACGACGCTGCAAGCGCGCGCGCAACCGCGTGCGACGGCACGCGCAGCGCGATGGTCGTCCCACCACCCAGCACCGGCGCCGCGATGCCGCTCCGCGGCGGCATCACGATCGTGAGCGGCCCCGGCCAGAACGTGCTCGCCAGTCGGAGCTCGCGCTCGCCGAAGATCGCCGCCTCCTGCGCCTGCTCGAGCGACGAGGCAATCAGCGGGACCGCCGTCGACGCGGCGCGGCCCTTCGCGGCATACAGCCGCGCGACTGCACTGTCGCGGCGCGGGTCGACCGCAAGGCCATAGAGCGTGTCGGTCGGGTACGCGACAACGCCCCCGCGCCTCAAGACGTCAGCCGCCTGCGCGATGACGGCCTCGTCCGGGACGTCCGCCGCAATTGAGAGACTCAACATCGAGTTGTCGTCTGTTTCCAGGCGCGAGAGAGCCATCCCTAATGCGCTCAGTGTGGTCCGTGTTGTCCGTGGTTCGTGTTGTCTGTGTTGTCCGTGGCCTGTGTCGTCCGTGTCTCGTGTTGTCCGTGGCTACACTTCCTCGGTCGCCGGGGCTGCCGTGGGCGTTGTTGGCGTGATCGCCATCAGGCGCCGGACCAGGCCCGCCACGAACAACAGGGCGAATGTGTCGAGGACAAAGACGGCCCGGAGACTCAACGTGCCGAGCAATCCGCAGATGATCGGACTGGTCGCCAGACCGATGAGCGAACCGGTCGTCAGCAGGCCAAACCCTGCGCCGCGGGCCTCCGACGGAATGACGGCGCCCGCCGCGGTGTAGGCCGCCGTGCTGGCGGCACCGATCGCCAGCCCGAAGACGGACGTGCCGACCATCAGGACTGCCGTCCCGGCGGCGAACACATAGGTCAAGGTGCCAAGTGCCGCGATGGCAGCCGACCCGGCGATCACCGCACGTGCGGACGTGCGCGACAGCAGGCCCCGGGCGAGGTGGTTCCCGATGGCGCCGGCGCCGGCGGAGATCGAAAACAGTACGCCGGACAGTATCGGCACCCTGTCCATCGACGTTCCCAGCTCCGCGACATACAGCGGGAGCACGGGGCCGAAGCTGCGGTCGACGAACTGGAGACCGAACACGACCGCGATCAGCAGGACGAAGTTCTCGAGGGCGAGCACGTTCCGAAACGTGATGCGGCCTTCGCGCTTCGCGTCGATCGGCACGTGGGTGCGGCGTTCGTGATACATGGTGAACACCAGGACGAGCGCCACCAGATAGAACCCCGCCGTGACGAGGAACGCCCGCCTGAGCCCGACGATCTGCGCGACCGTCCCGCCGATGACCGGCCCGAGCGCGGGTCCGATACGCTGTGCGGTCTGCACCGTGCCTATCGCGAACGCCATCCGATCTCTCGGCGCGGCATCCGCGGCCATCGTCAGCGCCAGCGCCCCGTAGCCCGCAAAGAGCCCCTGGACGGCGCGAAGCGCGAACACGTGCCATGCCTCGGTCACGAACCCCATCGCCGCCATGACGATCACGAAGCTCGCAAGCGATCGCTCGATCATGATCTTGCGGCCGACACGGTCGGCAAGCCGGCCCCAAAGGGGAGCCATCAACGCGGTGATGGCCGGGGTCACGCCCAGGCTCAGACCGGACCACAGCGCAATCTCGCCGATGTCAGTCACCCCGAGCTGTTGGAAATAGAGGGGGAGGAACGGCATCACGAGCGTGAAGCCGGTGAAACCGATGAAGGTTGCGGCCGTGACGGCGAAGAGGTTCTTACGCCAGGACAAATCTGATTGCTATCTCCTGATCACGGTCTACGGTTGTCCGTGTTGTCCGTGGCCTAGAATCTGACCCTGACCACTCGCGACTGCTCGATGTGGATGGTATCGATGAACCTGACCCTCGCGGGATTGGTCTGCATCACGAGCGACGTCGTGCGCGTGCCGTCGCCGAAGAAGCGGACCCCTTTGAGGAGCGCGCCGTCGGTGACGCCGGTCGCCGCGAAGATGAGGTTGTCGCCCGACGCCAGGTCTTTCGATGTGTAGATTCTTCGAAAGTCCGCGATGCCCATGGCTCTGCACCGCTCCTCGTGTTCCGGTTTCGTGACGACGAGCCGCGCGAAAATCTCACCGTTCAGGCAGCGCATGGCTGCTGCGGTAATCACACCCTCGGGCGCGCCACCCGTGCCCATCACGGCGTGCACACCGCTCCCCACGACCGCTGCGGCTATGCCTGCTGACAGGTCGCCGTCCGAAATCAGACGAATCCTGGCCCCGGTCGCACGGATATCGTGAATGAGCTGCTCGTGACGCGGGCGATCGAGCACGATCACGACGAGGTCTCTCACGTCCCGGTCGAGACACCGCGCGATGGCGCGGAGGTTGTCGGCGACGGGTGCGTCGAGGTTGACCGAATTCTTCGAGCTCGCCCCGACCACGAGCTTTTCCATGTAGAGGTCCGGGGCGTGCAGAAGCCCGCCGCCCTCGGACGCCGCGAGCACCGCCAGGGCGTTCGGCGCGCCGGTCGCGCAGAGATTGGTGCCTTCGAGCGGATCGACCGCGATATCGACCTTGGGGAGGCCCGTCGCTGTGCGGCCGTCTTTCGCCGCAATGCCGACCGTCTCGCCGATGTACAACATCGGCGCCTCGTCGCGCTCCCCCTCCCCGATGACGATCGTTCCGTCGATCGGAACGCTGTCGAGGGTCTTCCGCATGGCCTCAACCGCGGCCTGATCCGACTTGTGGCCGTTGCCCTGCCCCATCGTGTGCGCACAGGCGATGGCCGCCTGCTCGACGACGCGGAGGAACTCGAGAGACAGGTCTGAGTTCATGACTGGAACTTCGGCAGCTCGCAGCGCGTAGGCCGGTCTTCCCTGAAGCCCAGCACGTAGTCGGCCTGCATCAGCTTGTGAATCTCGCGCGTGCCCTCGTAGATGACGGCGCCTTTGCAATTGCGATAGAACCGGCCGACGGGATACTCATCGGAGTAGCCGTTCGCCCCGTGGACCTGGACGGCGTCCCCGGCCGCCCGTTCGGACGCCACTGTCGCAAACCATTTTGCCAGCCCGGTTTCGCGCGTGTTGCGCCGGCCCTGGTTCTTGAGGAACCCCGAACGCATCCAGAGCAGCCGGGCGACCTGATAGTCCGACTCCATCTGCGCGATCATCTCCTTGACGAGCTGATGCTCGGCAATCGCGACGCCGAAAGTGTGCCGCTCTCTGGCGTAGCGCGCGCTGGCGTCCCGACAGGCGCGGATCAGGCCCGTCGCGCCGGCAGCCACGGTATAGCGTCCCTGATCGAGCGCGAACATCGCGATTTTGAAACCTTCGCCGGGCTTGCCGACGACATTCTCCTCCGGAACCTCGACATCTTCCATTTTGAAGAAGCCCGTGTTCCCCGCGAGGATGCCCCACTTCTCCTTGAGCGTTCCGCTCGAGAAGCCCTTGAAGCCTCGCTCGATGATGAACGCGGTGATGCCCGATGGGTCACGCTGTTTCTTCTTCTCGACGTCGCTCCACGCGAACACCAGGAAGTTGTCGGCCACGTCGGCGAGCGAGATCCACATCTTCTCGCCGGTCAGGACGTACCGATCTCCTTTCTTCACCGCGACGCTCTGCATTCCGCGAACGTCGCTGCCGGCCGCGGGCTCGGTGAGCCCGTACGTCGCCAGCTTGCGGCCCTGCGCCTGGGGGACGAGATAGCGCTGCTTCTGATCCTCGCTTCCCCACGTCAGCAGGGACAGGCAGTTGAGCCCTGCGTGCACGGACATGATGACGCGCAAAGACGTGTCGACGTACTCGAGCTCCTCGCTGATGAGGCCCAGGCTCACATAGTCCATCCCGGCGCCGCCGTATTCCGGAGGCACCGAGCATCCGAGCAGGCCGAGCTCGGCCATCTGCGGAACAATCGCCGGATCGAAACGATGCTGCCGGTCCAGTTCCCGAATCCGCGGCGCGATCTCGCGCGCACCCCATTCGCGTACCGACTGCTCGAGCAGCCGCTGCTCCTCGGTCAGATCGAAATCAAGCATGAAGACGTCCTTGAAAGGGATAAAGACGAAAGATGAAAACAGAGCATTCTAGCAGGGGTCTGGGATGAGGGGCCCGAGGCCAGAGGTCGGAGGCCAGGAAATGCATGCTGATCCTATTCGAGCAAGCATGTCCAAGTCCTGATCGTTATGTTCTTCCTGGCCTCTGCCCTCTGGCCTCTGTTCTCAGACTTTGCTGATCTCCACGACGGCGTATCTCGCCAGCCCCAGTCGCTCCGCCGCGCTCACGGCGTTGGCCGCCAGCTCCAGGTGGTCCGAACTGCCGAAGAGCGCGCAAACCTCGTCCGACGCAATCTCGGCGTACGTCGACACAAGCCGCCCGACCGGCGTGCCGCCGGCGAGGATCCGGAACTCGCCCTGCTTGGCGAAGCCTTCGAAGGTCCGGCGATCGATGTTGGTGACGAGGTTGCCGAACCGATCGACGGTCAGCACGACGCCACGCAGGCTCGACTCCGTTGCCTCGGGGAGCGGGATGTCGATCCGCTGAAAGTCGGTCACGGTGCGCCCGAGGGCCGAAAGCTGCGTGCCCTTCGCCAGCCACGCCGCCGCAGGCGCGAATCGATCCCGCCCTTCGAACGTCCGCGTGACGGTGGGTCTGGCGTATCGGCGCTCCGACAGCTCGACGACGCGGCGCGGCGGCGTGTCGCGCAGGACTTCGGTCAGCACGCCGTTGTCGGGCGCAACGAATCGGTAGTCTCCGGCTTCAGCCGCAATGCCGCGCCGTGCAGATCCGACGCCGGGATCGACGACGGCCAGAAACACCGTGCCGGCAGGAAAGTAGCGATAGGTCGCCGCGAGCTGCAGCGCGCCCTCGAGCACGTCGTGCGCAGCGATGTCGTGTGTGATGTCGATGAGGGTTGCCTCCGGGCAGATTCCGAGGATGACGCCTTTCATCGTGCCGGCGTAGTGATCCCGGGATCCGAAGTCGCTGAGGAGCGCAATCACAGGGCGCATGGCCAAAGAATATAGGAGAGAGGAGGAAGGAGATAGGAGAAGCGCCAGTAGAAGGGTCGCAGAGAAAAACATGGACAGCAGCGCCTGCGGCCCGAGCGCGGCGCGAAGTCGCCGCGCGAGAGCGAGCGGGGGTGGGGCCCCGCGAGCATTGAATAATGCAGACTGTTCAGCCGGACGCTATTCCTGTCGCCCGGCAGCCGACTAGCGGCGCCGGAGGAGCATTTCGCGGATATTGCTCTTGAGCAGGAAGGAATCAGAGACGACGAGGCCTTCGAACATCCGGATGATGTCGCGATTCTGCAGGGTCCGTTTCACGCCCCCGACCCCGGGGTGCATCCGATGTCGGAAACTGCTGTCGTCGACGATCTCGTACTTGGTGAACGACACGTGGTCGGTCCTGGACGCCGTGCAAAAGAGGCCCATGACCGCGCCCCCCGGGCGCAGCATGCGAATCACCTGGCGCGACAGCGCCTGGGTCGAGGCCTTGTCCAGGAAGTCGAAGATGTCCCAGCACAGGATGCCGTCCACGGTCGCGTCGGCATGCCGGAAGCGCGTGTTCAGGACGCCGGGCAGGGCATCGAGCGTGCCCGCGCGGGTATGGCGGTCGAGGTCCGAGACAAGATCTTCGATGAATAGCTTGCAGCCCAGGCGCTCGCCGAAGAACTCGACGTTGGTGCCGATAACCGGACCGAAGTCGAGCAGCACCGGGGACGGCCGAGACGTGAGCGCGGCGAGAAATTTGGGGAACGCCTTGGACCCGATGACCGGCGCGTCGCCGGTGGCCGCAGGCACACCTTTGGGTCCTGCCTGGGTCGGTTCCAGGCGCTTCCCGCCCCACTTCAGGAGATCGGACAGCATTGGACCAGGGATCTCGACAACACGACTGAAGCGACCATGCCGGGCGCCCAACGCGCCCGACATCATCACCATGTCATGTTTATCCTATATCGGACTGTGGCTACCCGGTCGTTATCGAGACGCGCCGGCCGTCGCACCGGAGGTCGAGCCGGACGTCGAAGCCGGTGCCGGCTGGCTGGCCCCCGCGGCGGATTTCTGGTTCTCCTTCTGCTCGGCCGGTTTCGCGCTGGCCCCTGCGCGCTGCATATCGATGCTGCCGCGGAAATGCGCACCCTCGGCAATGGCGACCCGCGGAGCGGCGATGTCACCGTCGACCGATCCGTTGTCGCGGATGTCGACTTTCTCGCTCGCGGTGACGTTGCCTGTGACCTCACCAAGGATGACGACCGACTTGGCGAACACCTGGGCCTTGATCTTGCCGTTCGGCCCGATGGTCAGCACGTTCTGCCGAAGCTCGATCTTGCCGTCGACCTGGCCTTCGATCGTGAGGTCCTCGCTGCCGCTGAGCTCCCCCTTGATGACGACCGATTTCCCAATGTTCACTGTTGTCCTCTCCATTCCTCGCTGGGGCTCACTGGGGGCACTGTGCGTCCGAGCCGCTTCAGCAGCCGGCGGCACGACCGTCGGTGCCGGCGTCGATCCCGAACCGGCCGGTACCGTCGGCTTCACCGCTTCATCCCGTTTCCACATGGGTAATCTCCAACTATCCGAAAGGTTGACCTCGCAGGGTGTCTCTTGCGTCTCCGCGGCTGGGCAGCCCGGCCAGTATACGAAAGGGTATCCGGCTCTGTCTAGTCCTTTTATTGCTGAGACTTAGGGGCAAATGGTAACATTACTGCTCACCGATGCGCGTCTATTTCGATCATAACGCCACCACCCCGGTCGACCCCTCGGTCGTCGAGGTCATGGTGCGGGTGCTCCAGTCGGAAAGCCAGGAGTTCGGCAACGCGTCGAGTATCCACCACTTCGGCCAGCGGGCGAAGGGCATCCTCGACGACGCGCGAACGGCTGTGGCGGATCTCCTGAAAGCTGAAGTGTCCGAGGTCGTGTTCACGAGCGGCGGGACCGAATCTGACAATTTTGCCATTAGGGGAGTCGCCGAGGCGCTCGAGGTGACCGGACGCCGGCACCTGATCGCCAGCGCGATCGAGCACGAGGCTGTTCTCAACACTTTCAAAGCCCTGGCCCGGCGCGGCTGGACCACGACGCTGCTCCCGGTCGGCACGAGCGGCATCGTCGCGCCGGAAGCCCTCGAGGCGGCGATGACCGACCAGACGGCGCTCGTCTCCGTGATGCACGCCAACAACGAGATCGGCACGGTGCAGCCGATAGCCGACCTCGCGCGGATTGCGCATGCGCGCGGCGCGCTCTTTCACACCGACGCCGTACAATCCGTCGCGAAGATCCCCGTCGACGTCCGGGCGCTCGGTGCCGACCTGCTGTCGCTCTCGGCACACAAGTTCAACGGACCGAAGGGCGCCGGCGCGCTGTGGATCAAGCGCGGCACTCGAGTCACGGCGATCCTGACGGGCGGCAAGCACGAACGAAACCGGCGCGCCGGTACCGAGAACGTCCCTGCGATCGCCGGCCTCGGTGCGGCGGCGACCCTCGCGAGCGGCAAGCTCACGGCGGAGGCGGCGCGCCTCTCCGCGCTCCGGAATCGGCTGGAAAACGAGATCCTGGCCCGGATCCCGCAGACGGCTGTCAACGGCGCACAGGACCAGCGCGTGCCGAACACGACGAACATCAGCTTCGGCGGCGTCGAGGCCGAATCGCTGCTGATCGCACTCGACCTCGAAGGCGTGGCGGTCTCGACCGGATCCGCGTGCTCGTCGGGAACGCTGGAACCCTCGCACGTCCTGCGAGCCATGGGATTCCCCGCGCACAGGACGCAGAACTCGATCCGCCTGAGCCTCGGCGCCGGCAACACCGACGAGCAGGTCGACTACCTGCTGGGGAAGCTGCCGCAGATTGTGGAGAAGCTCCGCGCGCTGACGGGGGCGAGGCGCTAGAAGCTACCAGTTTCCGGCTTCCAGCTCCCAGCTGAGGGCCTCGAGTTGCTCGACCGACCGACAGAGATCAGAAGGGTTTTAGCTGGAAGCTGGAAGCTGGAAGCTGGAAGCTGGGAGCTGAACGTATGCGCATCGTCGTAGCAATGTCCGGCGGAGTGGACTCTTCGGTGGCCGCTGCCCTTCTGGCGCAGCAGGGCCACGAGGTGATCGGACTCTCGATGCAGCTGTATGACCAGCGCGAGGGACAGATCCGCTTCGGCACCTGCTGCACGATCGACGACCTGCACGACGCGCGGCGCGTCGCGGCCCGCATCGGCATCCCTCACTACATCGTCAACTTCGAGCGCCAGTTCGCCGACCAAGTCATCTCGAACTTCGTGCGGGAGTATGCGAGCGGGCGGACGCCGATTCCGTGCGTGCACTGCAACGGCGACCTCAAGTTTGCGACGCTCGCCGAGCGCGCGACCGCGCTCGATGCCCGGTACGTCGCCACGGGCCACTACGCCCGCGTCGAGCGCGACGAGGCCACCGGCGAGTACCGCCTGATGCGCGGTCTCGACGCGGCCAAAGACCAGTCCTACTTCCTCTTCACGCTCGATCAGGCGCAGCTCGCCCACGCCATGTTCCCCGTCGGCGCGATGGACAAGGCAACGGTGCGCGACCATGCACGGGAGCTTGGGCTTTCCGTCTCGGAAAAGCCCGACAGCCACGAGATCTGCTTCGTGCCCGACGGAGACCACGCGGCGTTCCTCGAACGGCAGGGCGCGCACGTGCCGGGCGGCACGATTCAGAACGTCGGCGGCGAGGTGGTGGGCCACCACGACGGCGTACATCACTTCACGGTCGGACAGCGGAAGGGTCTCGGACTCTCCTCACCCATCCGCCTGTATGTCGTCGGCATCGACGCGGCCGCACAGACTGTGACCGTCGGCCCTCGCGAGGCGCTGGAGCGGCACTCGCTCGACGCGTCCGACGTCAACTGGATCGCTGGATCGCCGCCGCCTCCCGGCGCGCGCGTGACCGCGCAGATCCGACACCGACACCCCGAGGCCGCCGCATCGCTCTATCCAGGCCCCGACGCGACCGTGCACGTCAGCTTCGACGAGCCCCAGCATGCCGTCGCGCCGGGACAAGCGGTGGTGTTTTATATCGGACAGACGGTGCTTGGGGGAGGGTGGATTGGCAATGCTGAATGCTGAGTGCTGAATGCTGAAGGGGATTCAGAATTTCCTTCAGCATTCAGACTTCAGCTTTCAGCATTTCTTCCTGCGGTATTCCATCGAGGTACTTTTCGGCGTCGATTGCGGCCATGCAGCCTGAGCCGGCGGCGGTGACCGCCTGACGGTACACGTGGTCCTGCACGTCGCCGCAGGCGAAGACGCCCGGGATGTTCGTGCGCGTGCCCGTGTGGGTCTTGATGTAGCCGTTCGGGTCCATATCGATCTGGCCCTTGAAGAGCGCGGTATTCGGGGTGTGGCCGATGGCGACGAAGACGCCGTCCACCTCGAGCAGTGTCCGCGCGCCGGTCAGGCTGTTCCGCAACACGAGCGCCGCGACCACACCCATTCCTGCGTCCCGCACGTCTTCCACCTCGGTGTTCCACTCGAACGAGATCTTCGGGTTGGCGAACGCCTTGTCCTGCATGATCTTGGACGCGCGCAACGTGCTACGGCGATGGATGACTGTCACGTGGGAGGCAAACTTGGTGAGGAAGATGGCCTCTTCCATCGCCGAGTCTCCCCCGCCGACGACGGCGATGGGTTTGCCGCGGAAGAAGAAGCCGTCGCAAGTGGCGCAGGTGGAGACGCCGTGGCCGATGAGGGCGCGTTCCGACGGGAGGCCGAGGAGGCGCGCCGTCGCACCCGTCGCCACGATGATCGCGCGGCTCTGATAGGTGGCGCCGGCGGTCTTCACCATAAACGGTGGCCCGTCCAGGCTGACCGACTCGACGTTGCCCTGGATGAACTCGGCGCCGAAGCGCTCGGCCTGGGCGCGCATCTCCGCCATCAGATCCGGGCCCATGATGCCGTCCCGATATCCGGGCCAGTTCTCGACAAGCGTCGTCAACATGAGCTGCCCGCCCGCCTCGAGCCCTTCGATGACGAGCGGCTTGAGGTTCGCTCGCGCCGAGTAGAGCGCCGCGGTCAGGCCGGCCGGACCGGAACCAATTATTACAACGCTTCGCGTCATGTAATTCTGAATTCTGACTGCTGAAGTGAATGCTGAATCACTTGATACCTGCGAACTTCAAACCTAAGTTCAAAGTTCGCAACTTCAAAGTTCAATTCAGAATTCAGCAATCAGCATTCAGCACTAGTCAGACGTGTTTGTCTATGAGCTTCTTGAGCGCGGTCTTGTCGGCCAGGCCGACGATCTGCTCGACGATCTCGCCGCCCTTGAAAATCAACACCGTCGGAATCCCCATGATGCTGAAGCGCGACTGGGTCGCGGGGTTTTCGTCGACGTTCAGCTTGCCGATCACGACGCGGCCGTCGTAATCCGACGCGAGCTCGTCGATCGTCGGTGCGAGGCGCCGGCAGGGACCGCACCACTCCGCCCAGAAATCTACGACGACGGGTTGGGCGGCCTTGATGACGGATTGCTCGAAATTCGTGTCGGTCAAGGTCTGCACTTTATCGCTGGCCATCCTAATTGTTCCTTGTCTGCAATTCTGAATGCTGAGTGCTGAAGTGAAGGCTGAATAAAAGGCTGAAGTGACTGTATTCTAAGACAGTTTGTTCAGCATTCCCTTCAGCATTCAGAAATCAGCATTCAGCATTGCCCTGTACAATTTGACGTACTTCGCCGCCGAAGCGTCCCAGGAATGGTCCTGGCGCATACCCCGCTGCTGAATGGCGGCCCATCGACCGGGGTCCCGAAAGGCGGCCAGCGCCCGGCGGACGGTTTCGACGAGCGCCGCGGGCGTGTAGTCGCGGAACTTGAATCCGGTGCCAGCCTCGGACGGCGCATCGATATCGTCGACGTCTTCAACGGTGTCGTTCAACCCGCCGGTGGCGCGCACGATGGGCACCGTGCCGTAGCGCAGGCTGTACAACTGGTTCAGGCCGCACGGCTCGAAGCGGGACGGCATCAGGAACATGTCGGCGCCCGCTTCGATGAGGTGCGCCAGGCGCTCGTCGAACCCGATCGTAGCCGAGACGCGATCCGGATACCTGGCCTCGATCGCCCGCCAGGCCTCCTCGTAGCCGCGCTCGCCGCTCCCGAGCATGACCCATGCGGCGTCGGGGGCCATCAGCTCCGCCGACGCGGCCACGATGAGGTCAAACCCCTTCTGATCGGTCAGCCGTGAGATCAGTCCGATCACAGGACGCTCGAGCGCGGCATCGTCGGACGGTAGTCCGACGGTGGTCAGGAGCGCGCGCTTCGCGTCGCGCTTCCCACGAAGGTCGTCAGCGTTGAATGACGCTGGCACGAACTCGTCGGTGGTCGGTGTCCAGCGCGAGGTGTCGATCCCGTTGAGGATGCCTACCAGGTCGGCAGATCTCCGGGCCAGCACGCCTTCGAACCCGAACCCGAGCTCCGGCCGCACGATCTCTTTGGCGTAGCCGGGGCTGACCGTCGTGATCTTTTCGCTGAAGTTGATCCCGCCTTTCAGGTAGCTGATGTTGCCCCAGAACTCGAGCCCCTGCACGTCGAGGACTTCGAGACCAAGCCCGATCGTGGGGAGCGCCGTCGCCGGAAACACACCCTGAAACGCGAGATTGTGGATGGTAAAGACCGCGGGCACGCCGCCGACGAACGGGTCGGTCGACAGATGCATCTTCTGATAAACCGGCACGAGCCCCGTCTGCCAGTCGTGGGCGTGGATGACCGAGGGCCGCTGCTCGCGCAGCCGCGGATACTCGAGGGCCGCGCGACTGAACACGGCGAATCGCACGGCATTGTCCGGGTAGTCGCCGTCGGCCGTGCCGTAGAGTCCCTCGCGATCGAAGAGCTCGGGCACGTCCACGAGCACGAGAGTGACACGGTCCCCCAAACGACGCTCGTGGTACGCGACCGGCTGCAGGCGATCGCCCAGGCGCAAGCGGGTCTGCAGACGTTCGGCTCCATCGACTGCGACGCCTCTATAGCGAGGCAGCACGAGGGTGACCGAGTGGCCCAGCTTCCCAAGCGCGTCAGCCAGGGAAGCCGAGACCTCCGCGAGCCCGCCGGTCTTCGCGAACGGGTGCGCCTCTGACGCCACCATCAGAACCGACAGTGGCCCAGGCACCTGGACCTCGGAGTCCGCCGCGCTCGCGACGCTCGAATCAGTCGGAATGGCGGATGCGTTCTTTACCGCCGGGCGGCGCGCCGCGGGCCGCTTCCTTTTTGTTGCCGGGGGTGGAGGCGCCTCGGACGTCGTCTGCTCGGCCGGTGCCGGCGCAGACTCGGGCTTCTGAAGCTCGGGGATTGACAGCGCGGACTCGCTGGCTGACCTGGCGGCGGGGCGCTTTTTCGCGGGCGGCCGCTTTCTGGCGTTCTTCTGTTCTTTCTTCGGTTCTGGCATTCAACTCTGGGCGCTAAAACGGGGGTTACACAAACGCTCAGTTTAGCACGCCCGCGCTCTTCGCCGCGAGGCCCGCACAAGCTCTGCTAGAATCCCGGCAGTGAGTGAACCCGAGGGACTTCCCCCGCCCCCTTCCCCGTCTTCTGCCCCAGGCCCTTCCACGCGCCCGGAGTCGCGCGAGATCGCCGAGCTCCGGCGGTTGAAGCAGGATCAGCCGGACCTTTCGGCGGCGGCCGATCTCCAGATCGAGCTGCTGCAGCTGCAACGGCGAATTCAGACGCGCGTGCCGCTGCCGTCCATCAAGCTCGAAGCGGACTATCTCAAGGGGCTCCTCGCCACCGGACCGATCCTGCAGTTCGAACACCTGCCGGTCGACTGGAGCGACTTGAGGTTCCTGTTGCGCGCGACGGCCACGGCCATGCGAAACCACGATGCGCTCGAGGATGCAGACTACAAGCGGGCGGAAGAGCTCGCGCGGCAGCCCGAGCGGTTGCCCGGAATCGTCCGGACCTGGTACGAAGCGGTGCGACCGGGCGCCGAGCCCATGAGCCCCGAACTGGAAGGGCTCGAGTCTGTGCTGCAGCAGGCGATGCGCCCGTTCCTGACCCGCGCGGGCGATGCCGTGATGGCCCGAAGTGACCTCGCCGCGTGGAAGCGCGGGAGCTGCCCCCTTTGCGGTGGCGAGCCGGACCTGGCGGTCATCACCGCAGCGGCGGACCGGCTGCTCATCTGCGGTCGCTGCGCCGCGCGCTGGCGCTTCGAACCGCTCACCTGCCCCTTCTGCCTCAACGCCGACCGCTCGCGCATCACGTCGTTTGCCAGCCGCGACGGACAGTACCGCCTCTACGCCTGCGACGTGTGCGAGCGCTACGTCAAGGCGTACGATGCCCGACGCGCGTCACGGCCCGTCATGCCCGTGGTCGATGGAGTGGCGACACTGCCGCTCGACGCGGCCGCGATTCAGAAGGGATATCGATAGACACCCGGAGCGCGCTCCTCGGGTCTATTGCTCTTGAAGCTGCTGATCTTTGCGGAAGAGGTCGGTGGTCTTCTGCGACAGCCAGTTGAAGAGGTGGCGGGTCTCCCAGAAGCGCCCGGGGTTGGAGTTGGCGCCAAGAACGACGACCGCGACCTGGTTGCCTTGCGGCAGCCGCAACAGCGTGACCAGGCAGTGGCCCGCCTTCGAGATGAAGCCGGTCTTGCCGCCCATCACCGTGACATCCCCGTCGATCACCAGCCGATTGGTGTTGTGGATGCTGATCGTGCGACGGCTTGTGGGCACCTTGTATTCGGCCATCCGCATGATGGGCGCGATGCGCTCGTCCGAGGCCGCGTAGGTGATCAGGCGGGAGAGATCGTAGGCCGACGAGATGTTCTCGGCTTTGAGGCCCGAAGGGTCGGTGAACGATGTGCTCTCGAGGCCGAGCTCGACGGCTTTCGAATTCATGCGCTCGACGAACGTAGCCGTCCCGCCATGCGACAGGCGCGCGAGGGCGCGCGCGGCGGCGTTGTCCGACGCGATGAGCGTGAGGTGCAGCAGGTTGTCGAGGGTCAAGCGCTCGTTCGCGCGCAGGTAGGTCGTCGACGCCGCGTAGGTGTCGCCGCGCTCGACCGTCACGGTCTGCGAGAGGTCCGGCTGATCTTCGAGGAACACGACGGCGGTCATCACCTTGGTGATGCTCGCGATCGATCGCTTCTCCTGCGCGTTCTCCTGCCACAGCACTTCACCCGTGCTGGGATCCATGATGATGGCGGCCGCCGCACGGATATCGGGCACGAGCGCGCCCGTCGCGTCGGTCTTGAAGCGCGGGGTCATCGCGGTCTGCAGGGCGCGCATCCGCGTCTGCTCGCGGGCTCGCGCGGCTGCTCTCGCTCGCGCCAGCCGCGCCCTGCGGGCGCTGGACGCGCTCGCGGAATACGTCCTCTTCGCGGTCGCCTTCTTTGCGGTGACGGGGGATTTCTGCGCAGGAGCGCCCTGGACCGGCGCGGGTGCAGCCAGACCTACGCCTACCAGCACCAGCGTGCAGATGCGGGCCAAGTTCATCGGGCGGATCAAACGCACGAATCCTCCGTCACGATACCGGCTGGCTGGGGGCAACCGTGCAGGTGAGATTGTGGAACACCTGGAAGTTTAACAGCAAACTCCATAGTTCGCAACCATTTATGTGATCGATCCGACAGAATGCGCCCCAAATCTGCATCTGCCGGGCTTCTCGCCCTGCGCGTGAGGTCAGCTGTTCAAATCGAGTGCCATCGACTGATCACAGAATTCGCGCTCTCCTGCGGCCTCGCGACGGCGCTTTTGACGGGCTCAGCGTGGGATTCTTGCGTCCGCCGCCGATCTGCTGAACACTACTGCGTCTTTTCACGCAACCCGCTTCAAAGTTCGAAGTATCGCGCCTTATGGAGACAGAAGTCCGTCATCACGCAGAATACGCCTCGCTCAGGGCAAACGATCCGGGAGCGCGGCACCGCCCGGATGCTCTTACTCCCGTTCGTGCTCACCGCCTGGGCCGCCGTCGCGGTCGCCACCTCAGCGGTGACTACCGTCGCCATCAGCACGCTCGTCCCGCTCCTCGTGCTGGCGGCCGGCTTCGAAGCCGCGTTCGCCCTCTATATCAATGTCGAACGGATCGGCCGCTACCTTCAGGTCTTCCACGAGCGCGACGCGGCGGTCGGCTGGGAGCGCGTCACGATGGAATTCGATCGCCGGTTTCCAGGTGGAGGTCCCGATCCGCTCTTCGCGCGCCTGTTCATGACCGCCGTCTCGGTCAACTTCCTTCCGGTCACGCTCGGCGGAACGACGATAGAAATCGTGGTTCTCGGGGGACTGCACTTCGTTCTGATCAACCGCATCCGTCTCGCGGAGAACGCGGCACGCGCCCAGCGCGCCACCGACCTCGAGCACTTTGAGACGCTGGCGAGCGCTCCGGCCGTGGGCCGCCCGTCCCGCGATTCGTCCACAGTTCTGTAAGCCACTGTCCCGTCCGGCGTCCACTCGCGATGCCGATCCAACCGGTTGGTCGAAGCGATTCAACTGGCACGCCGAAACGCGGGCGCTGATCGAGCGTGCGGCGCCGATCTGTCGCGCACCGAACGCCAACGGCTTTCCTTAGCAGACACGTGGAAACCTCGGAGAAACCTGCGGTGTCTAAACGAGTGTCGCGTCGCGCGGTGCACTGGAGTGCCTTCGTGTCCGTTTAGGTACAGGAATTGCTCACATTTGCGGCAGAAGGACAAACTGGCGGCGGCGTCAGCAGCGTTTGCAGCGTCCCCCGTCGGTCCATCAGCAGGATTTTGGGATGATGAGCCTCGTTCGACTCCTCGGCTTCACGAATCTCTCGTGCGGTTGCGTGACCGGTCACTACCGGGAGCTCGCAACCAATCGTGAGATTACGTACGTTGAGGAGAAGGGCTCGTCCTGCGATCATCACGACCATCGCCGGAACCACACGCTGGCGCCGGCCCGGTTCAGGATGAGCGCAGTGACGGCCAAAGCCTCCTAGTCGGGCTGTCATCGAACTCGCCTTGGCGTGCGCCGGGGCCGTGGGTTCTGTTTGCGTATAGCAAAAGGACCTGCGGCCCCTTTTTTTCTGTACACTCTCTCGCGATGCCCCTCGCCTGGACGCCGGCGCACCTCCCCAAGGCCCACACGACACTCGAAGCCGGCGGCGGCGTCACCCTGCGCTTCTACCATGGCGACTGCGTCGAGGTCCTCCGCGCCTTCGAGCCCGGCGCCGTCTCGGCGATCGTCACCTCGCCACCCTACAACCTTGGCGTGTCGTACCGGAGTTACAACGACTCGCTGCCGCGCGCGAGCTACCTGGAATGGAGCGACGCCTGGATCAAAGCGGCCTCGCGCACGCTGACGCGCCACGGGTCGCTCTTCCTCAACGTGGGAGCCAAGCCCACCGATCCGTGGACGGCGATGGAGGTCGCTCAGACGGCGCGGAAGCACCTGCAGCTGCAGAACACGATTCACTGGATCAAGTCAATCGCGATCGATCAGGAGACGGCTGGGGCCTCAGCGGGCCTCGACCGGGACCTTGCGGTCGGTCACTACAAGCCTATCAACAGCGATCGCTTCGTGAACGACTGCCACGAGTTCGTGTTCCAGTTCACGCCCGAGGGCCGCACTCCGCTCGACCGCCGCGCGATCGGCGTGGCGTATCAGGACGAGTCGAACATCGCCCGGTGGCGCACCGGCGGCAGCAACCGGCGCTGCCGCGGGAACGCGTGGTTCATCCCGTACGAGACGATTCAGAGCCGCGACAAGGACCGCCCGCACCCGGCGACCTTCCCTCCTCGTCTTGCCACGTACTGCCTGCGCCTCCACGGCCTTTCACGCCTGCGCCTTGTGATGGATCCCTTCCTCGGCCTGGGGAGCGCCGCCGTCGCGTGTGCCGAGCTGGGGGTGAACTTCGTGGGGATCGAGATCGACGAGCACTATCTGGGAGAGGCGATCGAGCGTGCGCGCAGCACGCTGCGCGCACGACGCAATGCTGAATGCTGAGTGCTGAATGCTGAAGTGAATGCTGAATTCTTACTTTACTTCAGCATTCAGCATTCAGCATTGCACCGTCAGAACTGAAAGCGAACCCCCAACTGCACCTGCCGGGGTGCTCCCGGGTTATTCGTGCGAATCAGCTGCCCGAACGTCGTTGACGTGGACACCTGGTCAGTCAGCGACAGGAAGTTCGGATTGGTCGGGGCGCCGAATCCGCAATCGTCCGGTGCCGTTCCTGCGCAGTAGTTCGTCACGGCCGTGCCTGTCAGCTGAATGTTGTCCCAGTTGAAGATATTGAAGAAGTCGGCGGTCACGATCATCTTGCGCGTGCCCGCAAAGTCCAATCCCCACTGGACGCGGAAGTTCACGTCCTTGAACGGCTCGTTCCGGAACGCGTTTCGCTCGAACGGCTGTCCAGGCCCGCTATAGGGTCGATCGGCGCCGCCGCGGCTGTTGTTGATATCACGCCCGAACGTCGCGTCGATTGGCACGGCCGACAAAAACCGGAAGCCGCTCGATACGTCGAAGCCATACGGCCCGAAGAACACAACATAACCGTTGAACTGGTGCCGCCGGTCGAGACGGGCCGGACCCCATTCCGGCGACAGATTGTACGTGTTCTCGTACTGTACGCCTCCGGCGTCGCGCTCGTTGTCGTCGTCGGACATCGACTTGCTGAGCACATAGTTCACGCTGACGAGCCCCCATGGCTTGCGGACACGGTTGCTCAGCGTGAGTGCCGTGAACTCCGATTCGGCGCTCGCCTCACGCAGCTGAACGGAGCCGAGCAAGGTATTGGGCCGCACTGTCGGAAAGATCGGCCGCTGCGCGGGGTCCGTCGGTCGGACTTCCGGCACGCCAAGATTCAGCTCGCGGTTGCGCTGCAGATAGTCGGTTTTGACATATGTGAAGTCCGCGGCAACCGTGACGCCGGGCAGAATCTCACGTTCGGCGCCGGCGCCAGCATGAACCGCCCGAGGGTTCTTGTAATCCTGGTCCACCACGAACGGTTGCGCGCCGAAATATGGATTCACCACGAGGCCCAGAGCGCTCGCGATCTGAGTGATTTGGTCCGTCGTCAGAATCGGCAGGTTGTTCAGGGCATAGCTGTTCAGATTGATCCCGATGAGCGCCATCTGTTTGGCTATGGTGTTATTCGGGTTTCCAGTGACCGGGAACGGAAGCCGCACGGACAAATCGCCCGGCGGTATCCGGAAGTTGTTCATCGGCGCGGCCCAGAGCAGCATCGGCGTGCGCGCGTAGTAGAGCCCGCTGTAGCCGCGCACCACGGTCTTGCCGTCGCCGCCCGGATCCCACGCGAAGCCCACGCGCGGGCCAAATTGACTCAGCTGATCCGGAATCTGCGTCGGATCGGCGGTACGCCCGAGCGGGAAGGTAAAGTTCCGCAGCGCGCCCAGCATGAAGTCGTTGTTGGCCTCGGGCGTCGGGTTGAACGCGCCTTCCCATCGCAGCCCGTAGTTGAGAGTGAATCCATTCGTCACCCTCCACGCGTCCTGCACGAAGAAGGCGAGCTCGTCGGTCGCCAGGCCCAGCTCCAGATTTCCCAGCTGCTTGTCGTAGGTCGCGGCCGTCGAGTCGAAGCGCTGAGCGGTGGGACCACCCGCGGAGAGCAGCTCGAGTGCGTTCGTCGCTGTTCCGCTCAGGTTCCAGGTCCCGAACTGATTGAATCCGAACTTCTGGTACGCGTCGACGTGGTTGAACTCGAGGCCAGCCTTCATCGTGTGCCGGCCCACGACACCGGTGAGGTTGGCGGCGGCCTGCAGACGCCAGTCGCGTTGAATGTTCTCGCCGAGGAAGCTGACGGTGCCGTAGTTTCCGACGGCGTTGGTGACAAGCGGTGTCTTCTCGTTCGCATCCCGTGGTCTGCGCTCCTGCGAGTACTGGGCGCGCCCCTCGAAGAGCACGTTCGATCGAATCGTCGTCGTGTACTGACCTACGAAGGTATTGGTTCTGTCCTTCTCCGTGCCGTTGTTCGACAGCGCGCTGATGGTCGTGTCCGCCAGGGCGTTGCCGGTCGCGTTCGCGTTCTTCGCGTCGTTGTCGCTGAAGCTGTAGCGCAGGCTCAAGCGGCCGCTGCCGGAAAGCTGGTAGTCCGTCCGTCCCAGAATTGCGAGCGCGTCGTTGGTCGTCAGGAACGGCGTCTCGAGGGAACGGTAGTAGTCGTAAGCTTCGGCGTTGTCGGCCGTGCGGGCGATCCCCGTCAGATTGAACACGACGGCGCGGTTATTCTCGAATTGCTGGGACTCGACGGCTGCAAAGTAGAACAGGCGATCCTTCGTGATCGGGCCACCGATCGAACCGCCGTACTGCTGCTGGGTGGGCGCGGCGTTCTGCCCGAAGGCGTTGCGCTCTGCCAGATCCCGGTTCCGGTTCACGTAGAAGAGCGACCCGCGCAACGCGTTGGTCCCGGATTTCGTGATCGCGTTGACGAGCCCTCCCGTCGAACGACCGAACTCCGCCGAGTACCCGGCTGCGACGACCTGGAATTCTTGAACCGATTCCTGGGGCACGGTAAAAGCGTTGTTCGACCGCTCTCCCCCGCGAATGCCGCCGAAGAACGGCTGGTTGTAGTCCGCCCCGTCGACGCTCACGTTCGAATTGATGCCGCGCTGGCCCGCAAACGACAGCTGACCGCGCTGCGGATCCACCTGCACCGTCGGAGTCAATGTGATGAAGTCCTGAAAGCGACGGCCGTTGATTGGCAGATTGGCAATCGCTTCGGCGTCTACCGTCGTCGTGCGGACGGTCGCGCTGCTCTCGAGAATCGGCGACGCAGTCACCGTCACGGTTTCGGCGACGGAGCTGACCTGCAGGGTCTGGTTCAGGGTCAAGCTCGAACCGACCGTGATTCGCACCGGCCGCGTCACCGCACCGAACCCTGACAGTTCGAAGGTGACATCGTACGAATCCGGCGGCAACAGAGGCAGCGAGAAGAGCCCCTCCGTGTTTGTGACGGCCGTGCGCAGAACGCCCGTGTTGGGACTCTTGGCGGTCACCGTCACGCCGGGCACGACCGCACCCTGCGCGTCGACGACTCGGCCGCCCACCTCTCCCGTCGTGGCCTGCGACTGCGCACGCGCCGTCGCGGCGACGCCAAGACTGACAGCCAGTCCAAGAATCAGTGTCGGCACAATCCGACGTAAGTTCTCTTTCATCGTTCTCCTCCGCTTCGATCGCGAAGTATAACAGATGGGCCGCAACGAAACTGTGACGCTACGGGTGAAAAGACGGGGAGAAAAGGCCGGATGCCGAGCGGCATCCGGCCCGATCCTGCTATTTCGATGGGGCGATGCCGCCGCTGCGTGACCGTAAGGTATACGCCTTACGGTGCATGACGTTCAGTCCTTCTCGTGTGACCTTGACGTCGATCGACCGGTTCTTCTTCATTGGATCCGGATTATTGGAGTAGTACCCGATGACGTAGTAGTCGCTCGTCTCGGCGTCGATGCGCTTCAACGCCTTGTCGAAGTCGTTCTGATTGACGGCCGCGTAGCCACCCGTGAGCTCGGCGATCGTCCGCAGGCTGTCCTGCGACGTGCGGACATACGCCTGCCATTCGACCATGTCGACCTTCTCGTCGAGATCGGGCATGCCGACGAGCCCTCTGGGATCAATCGTGTACATCGTCACGTTCGCGCGGTTGGCGTTGCGCGTGAGCCAGGAGAGGTCCGACACGAGATCGGCCTGGTAGAACTTGTTCCCCTGGGTCTGGAACGGATCGGTATCGCTCTGCGGGTTGTTGCCCGTCCCTTCGGTTGAAGAAGGATCGGACTGGTTCGTGCCGTAGCGTTCGGCGTTCTGCTTCTTCCGCGTGTCCTGAAACGGGTTGAAGTCGTACCCGTTGCTCACGTAGATGAACGCCTTCCGCCGGTTGTGCACCTGGGCCAGGTTGTTGATGATGTCGTTTGCCGTCGAGAACGCGACGTGCGCTCGATATCGGACTTCGGGCGGTCCCTGCGCTCCCTCGGGCACGTCGAGGATGTCTTTCGGCGCGAGGCCCGAACCGGTGATCTTGTTGATCGCCTGATCGAGGCGCTTGCGATCGTACGTCAGCTCAATCGACAGCGACGACGGCCCGGTCGACACGATGCCGAACATGTCGCCTTCGTGGATCAGCTCTTTCGAGATTTTCTTGAAGAGCTCGCGAATCCGACCGGTGTTCCGGAAGTCGAGGTGCAGGTCGTCGACAAAAATCAGGAAGATGCGCCCAGCGGCGTCGTTGGTCGGCCGCGCCGGCGGAAGAATGATGCCTTCCTGCGGCGGCGGCGGGGGCGGCTGCGCGACGTTGTAGACGCGTCCACCGTGCGTCAGCGTGAACGACACCAGCTGCTGCTTCACGCCATCTTCGTAGATCTCAAATTCCTCTTTCTTCAGGTCCGCGATGAACTGTCCGCGGCTGTCGCGGACGATCGCGTCGGTGGTGATCAGTTCGACGCCCGTGCGAATCACCTGTTCAGGGTTCGATTGCGCCGGCGCCTGAGGCTTCGCGGGCGGATTCTGGGCGCGAACCGCTGCGCCCGTTACGAGCGCGATCGCGAGCGCGCAAGGCCACATCAGTCGAGGCAGAGTGTTCACGTGCATGCTCCGATTATACAGAGAGTTGGCGTCAGGACTCACCGGATGACGAGTCGTCGCCACCGTCGTCATTTGCTGGGGAATCCAAGGGTTCTCTCGCAGCCCCGCCCGCTTCGGCCGGCTCAGCCTGATCTGGCCGGCTTCCCCGCCGCCTGCGGCGCCGCTTCTGGCCGATCACTTCCCGCAGCGAGGCGAATACCGATTCGTACTGTTCGAGGCCCTGGACCACTTCTTCACCGGTGACCCATGAGTCAGGGTTCAAACGATCGGCCTGCGCCCTCAACTCGTCCCGGCGCACCGGATCGGTGGTCCGCTCAGAAATCCGCGCAAGGATCTCCGCATACCGCGCGCGCAGGCGCTCCACGCCTTCGGCGCCGAGCTTCGCGTGCGCAGGCGTCGGGACCTCGGTCTCCGGCGGCGCCGCCGCGTCATCGGAAAACGGCTCGACTGCGCCGGGCATTGGATCGAGATCGGCGAATTGATCGACCGCCTCCGGCTCGGCCCCGATCGACGCCGCCTCGATGTTCTCGCCCTGCACTGGCGCTGGCACGACAGGCGGCTGAACCGATCTCGATGGCGCCGCAGCCTGGGGCGGTTGAGGCCGGCGGCTGTCCGGCCGTTGTCGTCTGGCTTCGACCGGCGGTCGCGGCTCGGTCGCTGGCGCCCCCTGCCCTTTCAGGATTCGCGTCCAGTCGAACGCGATCCCGGGGTTGAGCTGTTCGATCAGACGGATAGCGTCTTCGTCGAGCGCGGCGCGTCCCACTTTTACACCGGGCGGCGTGCGAAACCAGTAGAGCACGCGCGTCCGCGACCTTCCTCGCCGGCGATCACTCTCGACGACGAACGTGTTCTCGAAGCCGTGCTTGTCGCGAGTGAACCGCAGATACGGCAGAGCTACTTCCTTTTCTGAGAGCGTGCCGGAGCAGCCTTGCGGACCGACGCCGCACTTCGCGACGGGACTGGCCTCTTGGCTTTGCGCGCCGGCGGCGCGGGGCGCTTCTTCACCGCACGGGCCGCAACGGCTGGCTTCTTCACGGGAGCCGGTGCTGCCGCAGTTGGAGGAGCCACATCCTTCGCGGGCCGCGCGGGCGCGGCCGGCCGAACCGGTGGCGGCTCGGTGCGCGCAGACGTGACGATGCCTCGCGGCTCGCTCGATCGACGCGTATCCTCGGGCGCCCGGTGCACGAGCCGGAAATGCGTCTGATCGCCGATGGTGTGGAAGCTCCAGATCTCTGAGACGTTGACCTGGTTTTCGGTCGCCAGCCGGCGCGCGATGTCCACAGATCCCAACGGCACATAAAGGTGAAACGGGGCGCGCGCGCGGCCGAGATGTGCCCACTGGGACCGCGCTTCGAGATGATTGACGGATTCCGAGGTTTCCACTTCGACCGTGCCGAGCAGCCTGCGGCTACGATCCGCCGAGGTCAGCACCAGGTCGGGGTAGATCTGAAGCTGGCCAATCTTGATCGACGTGCTCTGGTCCTCGCCGATGTTCGCAATGACCTCATGTTTCCGCTTCAACTTGACCTGCAGGAGCCGGATAACGCGATCGTGTTCGAGCTGCTCGCGAACGGGACGCACCAAGATCGGGCTCACTTGACCTCCGGGAGGCGAAGGACTGCACGGAAAACCTGCAGGGAAGCGGCCAATTATAGACAGGTTGCCGGCCAATTGTATAGCGGTTGTTACAGGAGATCGCGCGCCCGTCGTCATCCATTTCTTGACGTGGATGTCTTTTCCCATGAGAATGATGCAGTGATTTCGTCCCTCGAAAATCATCCTGCCGAATCTGCCACCCGCACGATCCTCATCGTCGACGACGACCGATCGGTGGCTGATACGTTTGCGCGGATTCTCAAGCTCGAAGGGTTCGAAGTCGCCACGGCCATGTCTGCGGAGGCCGGAATGGAAATCGCCGACAGCGTGGCGCCCGACGCAATCATCCTCGACATGAGGATGCCGATCACAAACGGACTGCAGTTTCTCCGCCTGATACGCACCAAGCCACATCTTGTTGAGGTGCCGGTCGCTATCGTTACGGGCGACTACTTTCTGGCAGATGCCATACAGAACGAACTGCGATCGCTTGGTGCCTCGATCCGTTTCAAGCCGATGTATCTGGAAGACCTGCTGACCCTCGCCCGCACGATGGTTTCCTAGATGGCCTCCTGACGTGTCCGATCGGTTTCTCCGGGCATGCCGGCTCGAGCCGGTGGACGCCACGCCGGTCTGGTTCATGCGTCAGGCCGGCCGTTACCTTCCGCAATACCGTGCGCTCAGAGCGAAGTACTCTCTGCTCGACCTTTGCCGGCAGCCGGACCTGGCGACCCTGGTCACGCTGCAACCGCTCGAGGTGATTGACCTCGACGCCGCCATTCTGTTCTCGGACTTGCTGCTCCCCTTCACGCCAATGGGTCTCGAGTTCGACTTCGTCAAGGGCGAAGGGCCGTCGATCGCCAATCCCATCCGGTCCGCCGCCGACGTCGCGCGCCTCACCCCGTTCGATCCCGCGGCGCTCGGGCACGTGCTCGAGACGATCCGGCTCCTGCGCCGCGAGCTCCACGGGCGCGTGCCCCTGATCGGTTTCGGCGGAGCGCCGTTCACGCTTGCGGCGTACGCCATCGAAGGCGGCCCGTCGCGCGACTATCTCCGCACGAAGACGTTCATGTACGAGCAGCCCGCGAGCTGGCACCGACTCTGCGGGCTCTTCGCCGAGTCGATGACGACCTACCTGCGCGCGCAGGTGACGGCCGGCGCGCAGGCGCTGCAGATCTTCGATTCATGGGCCGGCGCGCTCGGCCGTGCCGACTATCGCGAGTTCGTGCTCCCGCATACGCGGCGACTCTTCGACGGCCTCGCCGACGCCGGCGTGCCGCTCATTCACTTCGCCGTGGGTGCCACCGCCATTCTGCCGGATCTGGCCGAGGCCGGCGGCCACGTGATCGGCGTCGACTGGCGCCAGGGCCTCGACGAAGCCTGGACAACGATCGGCGCGTCGCGCGGCATACAGGGCAATCTGGATCCCGTGCGACTCTTCGGCCCCCGCGATCGGCTGTTGGCTGCGGCCGACGACATCCTGCACCGCGCAGGGGGCCGTCCCGGACACATCTTCAACCTCGGCCACGGCGTGCTGCCGACCACGCCCGTCGAAAACGTGCAGGCACTGGCAGAGCACGTCCACGCGAGGACGCGGGCACGACCGCAAGACTAATCGCGCTTCATCCTTCACACTTCCCTTCTATCTTCCTTCTCCCTTCACAATTCACTTCAGCATTCAGCACTCAGCATTCAGAATTGCTTCCCGTGGTGGTCATCATTGGCGCGGGGGTTAGTGGTCTGTCCGCCGCGTACGAGCTCGCGACGCGCCACGTTCCTTTCGTCCTGCTCGAAGCGTCCGATCGCACGGGCGGTTTGATCCATACGGAACGCGTGGACGGCTTCACGATCGACACGGGCGCCGACTCGATGCTCGCGACCAAGCCGGCCGCGATTCGGCTCTGCGAGGAGCTCGGCCTCGGCCCCCGATTGATGGCCTCCACTCCCCCACGCACGGCGTACGTGCACGCGCGTGGACGTCTGCACGCGCTGCCGTCGCCGTCGATCCTCGGCATCCCGACGACGTGGTCCGGGATTGCGACGTATGGCCTGTTGCCACCGACCGCGCGCCTGCGCCTTGCGTGGCGCATCGGGATCGGACAATCGAGACCTGACCCCGGCGACGAGTCGGTCGCCGATTTCTATCGACGTCGGTTCGGTCCCGCGACGGTCGGCCTCGTCGCCGAGCCGCTGCTCGGCGGCATCCATGCCGGCGATGTCGAGAAGCTATCGATCGCGGCGGTTGCTCCACGGCTCGTCGCGGCCGCGCGCAGCGGTCGGCTGCTCCACGCTTCCTCAGCCAGCCTGGCGGGTTCAGCCGGCGTGGCGGGCGGCGAGGGACTCTTCAAGGCATTGCGCGGCGGCATGAGCGAGCTCGTCTCGGCAATTGAGGATCGATTGCCTGCCGGCAGCGTGCGCGTGCGAAGCGGCGCCCAGGTGGTCTCGTTCGCCGAAAGTAAATGGAAGGTCGCTGGCGAAGCCGGGACGCTCGACGCGCGCGCCGTGATCCTCGCGGCGCCGGCGCACGCTGCCGCTCGCGTCCTCGCCCAAACCGATCCGGTCCTGGCCGGCCTGTGCGCGGAGGTGCCGTACGTGTCGACCGTCAGCGTCGCCCTCGCCTGGCCGCGCACGAGCGTCGATCATCCGCTCGCCGGCAGCGGCTTCGTCGTC
>Ga0184612_10000167_pt1 | contig 29479 bp, 25 predicted proteins | sample PLM3_60_coex_FD_133163 | JGI IMG/M metagenome (GOLD analysis project Ga0184612, IMG submission 133163) | Groundwater sediment microbial communities from an aquifer in East River, Colorado, USA - PLM3_60_coex | ecosystem: Environmental > Terrestrial > Soil > Riparian zone | place: USA: East... | reverse complement strand
TTGCAGGTCATCGGGCTCGATGCCCTTGCGGGCCGAGCTCCTGCCGAAGCTTCTGAGAATCTTTTGCCCTTCCTCGGAGAGCGAGAAGTCGATGAACAATTTGCCCACGTTCGGATGGGGCGCGTATCGCCCCAGGGCGATGGGCGTAACCCGGCTGATTACCGGGTTCGCTGGAATCGATTCAACCGGCGCGCCACGCTTCTTTGCGGATTGAACCAAGTGATCATAGTTGTTAACCGCCAGAGGCGCCTCTCCTGATGCCAATACTTGTGTAATGAGGGTTCGCCCTGGCCGGAAAGAGAGATTCTGTTTGGCCAACCCGCGCATGAGCTGCTGTCCCTTTTCTCGACCCAAAACCTGCAACATGCTCGCGTACCACTCGGTCTCGCGGTTATCCATGAGCATTTTCCCCTTCCATTTTGGATCGAGCAGATCGTCGTAACTCTTGGGAAGATCAGCCGGCTTTAAAAGGTTAGTATTATAGGCAATGATGCTGGCGTTGTGGTAAACACTGGTCCAATATCCCTCTTTGTCCTTAAAATCATCTAGAAACGTGCGCCGTTCCGGCGAATCATATTTCTGAAATAAATTCTCCTTGGAGATTTCGTAGAATTGAAAACTGGTTGCCGATATCACGTCAAAGAGGTGCGCGCCGCCGCGGTGTTCCTGCAGTACCTTTACGACCACCTGCGTGCTGCCCAGGCGAAACAGCTTGGGTTCAATAAACGGGTACTTTTTCTGAAACGCATGCACCATCGCCGTTCCATCCCTGATGTCCGTAGTGCTGTAGTAAACGAGAGTTTTTTCTTCTTTAGCCTTTACGATAATGCTTTCCCTGTCCTGAGCAAACGCACAAAAGCACCCCAGGATCACCAGAACCCAAGCTGTGTTGACCGTAAGTGCTTTAGACCAAGAAATCCCCATTGATTCCTCCTTGGCTTTGGTTCGAATTAATCGTGCTTTTCTTGAATCGGCGTCACGACCGCGCAGCCTTCGCCGCCGCTGCCGCGCTCGTGCCCGCGAGCCTCCCGAACACAGCGCCTTTCATCAGCCCCGATCCACCCGGGTAATTGTGATAAAAAGAGCCCCCGGTGATCTCGCCCGCGGCGAAAAGCCGATTGATTACATTGCCACTGGTATCGAGGACCTCCGCCTTATCGGTAATTCCGATCCCCCCGAATGTAAACGTGATTCCACACGTGACCGGGAAAGCATAATAGGGCGGTGCGTCCAGCCGTTGCGCCCAGTTCGATTTTGTCGGGCTTATTCCCTTAGTACACTTTCCGTCTCTTTTGGAGGGATCGAAGGGAGCATCGTTTACGGCATTATTGAAGTCGTTGACGGTCTTAACCACATTCTCCCAGTCCAGTCCCGGCAGTTTTTTGGCCAACGCTTCGATGGAGTCCGCGGAAACGTGAGAGCCGCGATTGTATTCCGAGCGCAAGAGCGGGCGAACCTTGTTGTCAAAAATCTGATATGCGGTTCGCCACGGTAGCCGCAGAACTTCCCTGCCGTACTTTGCATAAGTATAGCTAAAGAAATCTTCCCCTTCGTCTACAAATCGCTTGCCGTTGATGTCGACCATGATCCCGTAGGGATAGGAATAGCGATGTTCGTAAGCAGCCTCGACCGCCGGCGCCTCGGCATCCACTAAGACGGCGTGACATCCGCTCCAATGACCGGTGGGTTGAGCGCCAAACGCAAGAGCCAGATTGAGCGCTTCCCCGGAGTTGTAGCGAGAGCCTCTCACTTTCACCAAGTCCCAGCCCGTTCCGAGATACCTAGCGCGCATTTCCGGATTGGCTTCAAAGCCTCCGGCAGCCATCACCACCGCGCGGCTGCTCAGATCTCTTACGCCGTCTCGGGTTTGAACTCTCACTCCAGCGATTGTGCCCCTTTGATCGGTCAAGAACCCCGTCGCCTTGGCTTCATATATAATGTCGATGCCTTGCTTCTCCGCGGTTGTGAAGAGCATTTCCACGAGCCCCAGGCCGCCGTCGTTGATCGATATGACACGACCCGAGGGGAAGCGGATCTTGCCGCCGACTTTCACGGCGTGGGTGCTTGTCGAAAGTATCCATTTCACGTTCATTTCTGTGAGCCAGCGCACGGTTGCATAGGACTGGTCCACTAGAATATTCGTCAATTTCTTGTCCGCCGCATACTCGGTCACCTGCATCACATCTTCGAAAAAATCCGAAGCGGTGTAACTGCCCACCTCGAGTTTCGACGCCTCTTCGTCGGAAAGCTCGGGCAGCATGGGTCTCATATCGTCGAGGCCGTTGTACGAAAATCGAAAACCCCCGCCCGAAAAACGCGTATTACCCCCCCGGCTCGCCTTGGGACATTTGTCCAAAAGAAGAACCTTCGTTCCCATTTGTTGGGCAGCGAGGGCAGCCGACAATCCGGCGTTGCCCGCCCCGACAACAATAACGTCATAATCTGGTCCAGCCATCGGCAACCCTCCTCTTAAATATAAAGATCATCAGAGTTCCATTCGTTCAAATAGTTCAAATCGTTCCAAACGTTCTGAGCTCCAACCCTTTCGCCCGGAGGGCTCGCTCCTCTGACATCGATGCGAACTTCAACCAGAGACGGTCAGGTCTGCAAGCTCGTTTATATCTTTCATATGTTCGAGGTTTCGGACGGCATGGAGCAGCTCTTTCGCCCGGTCCCTGGAGAGCACCATGCTCGCCAGACCGAGAAACTTATCCTCGAGCTCCTGCCGCGATAGCGGATTCTCCGGACTGCCTCGCGGATGAAAAACCTTAGCCGAATATGTTTGTCCGTCTTTCGTCTCCAAGCTGACCTTTCCCAGTCTCGTGGTCGGATAAATCGCCTCGGATTCCTCATCGTGCACGACGTTGACTTTCTTAGCGACTTCGATGACATCTCGATCACTGAAACCATTGTTCATCGCGTCGAAGTAGCTCCGGAAATCGTTGCTGCCCTTCACCAGGGTTAAACCCAAGCTGAAATGACTGCTGAATTGGGCTCCGGTGATGTCCTTGGGTTCAGGGCCCACGGTGCCAACGTGACTCAAGGCGCGGTTCTCGACCCCTACGGTGATCTGCTTCACCTCTGCCGGCTTGAGCGGATGCTCCTGCAAAATCTGTCTTACCGCATCGATCTCGGGGATGATGGCGCCGCAACAAGCATAGGGCTTGATCCGAGTCGCCTGCATATAAAAGTCGCTGCCTAACGAGTCGGTCAGTTTTTCCACCATGGGACTGCTGGAAAATGCCTGGAGACTGCCGTTCTTACCCTCGAGAATCGTCGGCGGCGCCGTGAAGCCTTTCTTGGCAAGATAAGCGGCCCTGATTCCGGCCATAGCCGCGATGCCCGCGTGGAGCCGCTTGATGTCTCCACCCGTCTGATCGTACTCCGTCGTCCCCGAACAATGGGCGCCGGCGATGCCAAGAGCAAAAGTCAGCGATTCTTTATTCAGGTTCAAGAGCTTTGCAGCTGCGGCCACGGCTCCGAAGGGTCCATATACACTGGTGGAATGAAATCCCCGGGCCGCAAGACCTCGGACGGTAAATGCAAACCCGACTCTGATAACGGTCTCCGCTCCCAACGCGAAGGCGCTGAGAAATTCCGCACCGGTGGCACCAACTTTCACGCCCACCGCAAGGGCTGCGGGAAAAACGACGCACCCGACGTGGGCGCCGCAAGGCGTGCAGTAGTCATCCAGCTCAAATCCATGGCCAAACGTTCCGTTCACCAAGGCGGCATACTCAAGCGCAGTGCGATAGGGAGTTCCCACCACTCGCGACTCGCCGCTGATTCCCATATCCTGGACGTATTCGAGCACCTTGCGGTTCCAAGGCAACGTAGAGCTGGCCAACGCCACCCCTAATTGATCCGTGATCAGTTCCTTGGTTTTTTCAATCACCGGACCCGGCAGGTCCTGGTAATTCGTTTTGGCAAGATACTCTGCTAATTGAACCGTCGCGCCGGCTTGTATCACGTTATCTCTCCTCTCCGTTCAATCCTTTAACAAGGTGATTGTTCCTAGTGCGCCAGGATTTGAAACATTTTTCCTAGTTCCCTAGCTTCCTCGAGGCGCCAGGCCCAGTCGAGAAAAGATTGACACCGCTCCGCCCCTATCAGGGGCTCGGCCAACCTGACGAATTTCTCCTCGCCTTCTTTGTCGGTAAATGGATTTTGCGGATGCCCCTTTGGATAAGTGACATGAACTTGATGTCGCTCCCCCGAGAAAGTTTCTGCAGTGATTCTACAATTCCACTTTGCCGGATATTCTTTGGTGAACTCAGGATCTTCGCGCAGCTGAACTTTAGACATGAGTTCGATGACCTCAGGATCCAAAAATCTCTGCGAGTCGAACGTCGCCGCCGTAATATCTCCATCCAGGAGCGCGGCGGCCACGCAAAATGGCACGCTGTGATCGGCCGTTTCGCGAGACTTGGGCGTCCATTTCTCCGGATCCGTTGCTCCCCTGCCGAGCAGCCGCTTGTAAGATTCCACAGTGATCGACTTGATCTCCTTGGGTGCTAGGGTTTTCCTAAGCCCTAAGGCGGCCTGCACCGACGCCTGCGCGCTGTAAAAGACCGGCCAACACTTTAAATATACGATACCCGCTCGCAGTGGTTGTCTGCCGAGATCGGAAAGCTCCAGAGGTCCCGTGACCTGAGAGATCAATCCGTTCTTGCCTTCAAAACAGAGGTCAGGCCCCGTCACACCGTCTGCGGCGAGCATCGAGGCGAAAACTCCGTTTCGACAAGCGTTGGCCGATGCCAATCCTTTCCACATCGAAAGCTCCCCGAGGCGTGTCTGACCCAAAGCACTGTTGCAAACCGCCGCTAAACTCAGGCAGTGTTTGAGTTTCTCTTCCGGCAAGTTGATCACCTTGCCGGCACCCAAGCCCGCTGCGAGAGCAGTAAAGGTGACGTAGTCCCATCCCCTTTCCCTCAACCCCACCGCATCGGCAAGACTGCAAAGAACTTCGTAAGCGCGACTGCAATGGCGGTTACGAACGCTTCGCCATTCGCATGCGTGGAATCGGCGGCAGCCAAGACCGCGCCGATGGGTGTCGCTGGGATGTGGACCATCTTTGCCAAAGTAATCGTCATTTAGGTCGAGGCAACGAATCATGGCTGTATTGGCAAACACCGCGAGGTCCGGTGTAGTCTTTGCGCGCGTCCCGATTACTCCGGCTTTCGTGCTGCTTTCCACATTTGATGCGATATTTCTCGCGATCCGGGATGTCTCAACGTGAAAGGCGCCGAGCGCGCAGCCAATCGTATCGATGAAGCGCCGCTTGACCGCGTGGAGAACCGGCGGCTCTATGTCTCGAAAGCGCAACGAGCCCACAAACGACGTTAGGCGTTCTTCGGTTTTATCCATCAGATCACTACGGGTGGTTCTATCTGAGCTTGAAAATTTCTTTCCAGATTTTTTCGTACTTCGGGTATTCCTTAATATCGTCGACTCCAAGCGGATAGAGCTTCTCGGGCCGAATAGCATCCACCGGTTGCACCTTCGGGTGAGCCGGCGCCCTACCGCCTTCCGCGTATACCTTTTGTCCCTCCGCGCTTGCGGCCCAGCGCGCAAAGAGGATCGCTGCGTTGGGGTGCGGAGCATCCTTGAATACTGCAGTCGCATTGATCGAGCCGATCCCCTCGCTCAGTAAGAAATTTACCGGTGCTCCCTTTTTCATGCGTCCAGGAAATTGGTGCGCGTAGCATGTCACGCAGACCGCAGCTTGCCCGGCGGACAGTAACTCGGTGAGCTGGGAGTGCCCTTTGTGAAATTCCACATTGTTGGCGGCAATCTTTCTTAATAACTCGCTGGCTTTCTCATCGCTCTTGAATTTGTGTTTGGCAAGGCCCATGAGAAACTCGTAGTCTCTCGGTTCGGCAACCAACCTGCTTTTATACTTCGGGTCAGCCATATCTTCGATTTCTCTAGGCTCGTCCGCCTTTTTGACGAGGTTGGTATTCCAGGCAACCACGATGAACTGCAAATTTGACGAAACCCAATAGGAGCCTTTCATAGTCGCCGGATAATCCCCGGCCTCCGGTAGCGTAACCTCCAATAGCAGCTTTTGATTGTGCATTTGAATGGCGGTTTCCAGAGGAGCCTGAAAGATATCACCAACTGTTTTCCCTCCGCGTGCCTCTGTTACGGCGCGAGCAACTAGGTTATCGGATGTGATATCGACATGATTTATCTTGATGCCCGGGAACTTTTTCTCAAATACCGGCAGGATTTTTTCAGCGTTGACCTGGGCAAGAGTTCCGTAAAAGTTAACCATACCTTCCTTGACAGCCTTCTTGTACAACTCCTCCAGACTCTGAGCTTGAGACGATGGGATGAAAGCGGTCCAAGCTAGCAGCACAACAACGGTGCACGGAAACCCTTTCGATCTCGTTGGCCGAACCATACTAGTCTCCCTTTCTCAGTCTCCTTCGAACACTGTTGGTTTATCGCGCAGAGTAGCGAAGCCTATGAGTCTTTTTCAGCAGGCCGTTAAGTGCTTGTCAGCATCGGCACAATGCTTGAAACGTCGTCCTCGAGCTCGATCCGTTCGATTTTCTCGACGATTTTCATCAGTCTCTGCTCCGGCAGCACTTTCGATCCCAGTCGAAGGAATTTGTTCTGCACCTCTTCTCTTGAAAGAGGGTTTTTCGACGTTCCCTTGGGCGAAGATAGCTGCCCTTCGATCACCTTGCCGTTGGCAAGAGTCAACTTCATGTTGCAGGCAAACCTGCGTTCCCCCGTCGCCGTGGGGTCGGCAAACAACTCAATTTTTTTTCCGATCTCCAACAGTTTCGCATCATACCAAACGTTGGGATCGAGATAGAACTCGAGATCGTTACTCCGTTTCAACAACCTAAGCGCCAGAGAAAACCGCAAGCTGAACTGCGCTTCGATCACCTCTTTGGGCTCGTAAATACTGCCGCCGTGCAGGATGACCCCTTCGTTGACCCCAACCTCGATTTTGCGAACGTCTGCCGGCCGTATCCTTTCCTTCTCCACCAGGTTGTCCCGAAGTTCGATGGGCGAATGCTGGCTGGCATTCACCGGGAATCTCTTGATCGCCGCGTGCGCGACTGCATACTCTGAACCCAGTGTCTTCATGAGTGGTTCCGCTTTTATTTCGCCACCGAAAATATTGAATATGCCGCGCTTGCCTTCGAAAATGGTCGGCGGGCCCGTGAGACCCAATCCCGCGAGCATTGCCGAACGCAACCCCCCATAACAAGCGAGGCCGGAATGCATTCGTTTCACTTCGCCGCCGCTCTGATCATATTCCATCGTGCCACTGGCGTGGCTCCCCGCGATGGCAAACGCATGGGTCATTTGGTTGGGATCGAGCTTCTGGATTCTTCCTGCCGTCGCTGCCGCTATGAATACGCCGACAACGCCCTGTGCGTGATAACCCCGCCGCATCATTCCCGGCAGCAGACCCCGTCCCACACGCCAGCCCGTTTCGTATCCGGCAGCGATCGCGGCGATAAGCTCTTTACCCCCAACGGGTGTTTTCTCTGCCAATGCGAGCGCTACCGGCAGGCTGGCGGCGCCGGGGTGCCCGCCGCCCTGGTCATAATAGTCATCCAGCTCGCAACCTTGGCCGAAGGTTCCATTGACGAACGCGGCGTCGTCCACCGGCGCCTTGTCGCCGTAGTTGACGATGGTGGCCGGACCTCCTTGCTTGTTCTCCTTCACAAGTCTGTAGACGGCTTGGTTCCAATCCACGGCGGAGCCGAGTAATTGGCAACCCAGTTGGTCCAGCAACAGGTCCTTGAGCCTATGGATCACTTCGGCCGGCAGCTTCTCGTAATCCATGCCACATACAAACGCACTAAGTTTCTGGGCAACCGTTTCCTTTGAACTCATGGGAGTGACTGCCTATCTTCGATGGCCGCTGCTCAATACCCTAAGCTCGTTTGCCTTCCGCTCGGCTATCGAGTGCTTGCCGAATCGGACAGAAATCTCTTCGGCCGATTTTCTGACTAGCTGGGCGAGCTTGTCGCGTCCCTTAGCCCGCAGCCTAAAGGGTGTGAGCGTTATTGTCAGACTGTGGCGAACCTTGCCGTCGTAGTCGAAGATGGGCGCGCTGATAGCGCAGAGGCCGTCCATCACTCGTTCGCCGCAGCTGAATGCAAAACCTCTTCTTTTTATTCTGGTAAGCTCCGCGGATAGCTTTTGAGGATCGGTAATAGTGCGAGAGGTCAGCGCCGCTAGAGGTTTAGCCGAATTCAAATATTCTTTGATCTCCTCGGCGGGAAGATAGGCGAGCAACACTTTCCCGGAAGCACCGCAATGGGCGGGGAACGGATCTCCAATCAACACCGTGTCGCGCAGCACCTGTTTGCTCTCGACCTTCTCAACGCACACCCGCTTGCCATCCCTTAGCTCGTGTAAGGTGGTGTTCTCACCCGTCACATCTCTCAACCGCTCCATGACCGGGAGCGCGATTCTTCTTACGTCCAGGCCTTCTTTGGCTACGGATGCCAGATAGAAAACTCCCGGCCCCAGCCGATAAAGCTTCGTGATCGGATCCTGCTGCACCAGCCGGCGCGACATCATCGCCTTCAAGAGCCGCCGCGTCGTACTGGGTGGGAACCGCAAACGCCGGCTGATTTGAAAAAGCGATTGTTCGGGAGAATCAGGCTGAAAAGAGAACAGCAAATCTAAGGCTTTCTCTAACGCTCGCGCTCCCAACGCCTCGCCACGTTGTTCCATAATATGGAAGCACCTTCTACAACAACCCCGAACTTGATTAATATATCCGCTCCGATCAAGTCAAGAGCCTGTCTGCCGACACGTGCATTGACAGCGCAAAGCGACAAATGATACGGAGCAACACAATGATTTGGAACCGGCGAATTTAAATCTTTTCAATGACGCCTCATTGGCAGAACAAGAAAGAGGAAACAGATGCGTATAGCCGCGGTAAAACCAAATGATCTCGCCGTCGTCAAAGATGACGCCTTCATTCTCATCGGCGATGCCCTGGCGGAGCAAGGGCTATTGCCGAAGGGAGCACCGATGGTCGATTTCATCGCTCGCTATGACTCGGTTAAGCATTCTCTGGGAAGCGCGATCGCTAGAGGCAAAAAGGTCTCAATTGATTCCAATCTGCTGAAGCCACCGGTGGAAAGACCTTCGAAGATCTGGGCGGCTGCTTTTAACTACAAGAGAGGAACCAGCGATCTCAAAGACGCCGCGGGCCGAGGAGAGACCCTAAAGTTTACACCGGATCAAATTCTGGAAATGACATTCCTGAAACCCTCTTCGGCGGTCATCGGGCCGGAACAAGCCATCCTGATTCCGAAAGGCGAGCGGACGGTCTATCCCGAGCTGGAATTGTGCATCGTCATCGGTAGGGAAGCGAGGAATGTTTCCAAAGCGCAAGCGCTCGAATTCATCTTTGGCTACACGGTGATCTTGGACGTGACGGCCCGGGGCGCAAACCCGCCGGGAACCGGGATCGGCTCCTGTCGCTCGGTGCGTAAGGGATTTGAAACTTTTGCGCCCATCGGCCCGTGGATTACAACCCGCGACGAGATTTCCGACCCACAAAATCTCATGATGCATCTGTGGATCGACGACGAGCTGCGCCAATCCGCCAACACCGGTGGAATGATTAATGGCGTGGCCGAGCTGGTGAGTTTTCTCTCGGCAGTCACGACCCTCTTTCCAGGAGACTTGATATCGACGGGTAACCCGGACTCGCCCGCCTTTCAACGCAAGCTTGTGGCCGGCGAAACGCTCAAAGCGGAGATAGAAAAGATTGGCGCCATGAATTTGTTGGTGCGAAGCGCATAGCATGCGAACGGCAATCACTTGGATCACGCGAATATGGGCGCTCCCTCTCGTAATGGTCGCGCACTCATCGGTCCACGCACAAGAGCGTGGGCAATCCGTGATTCTCCAAGTGCCCAGCGTCAATGTCCAGCAGATATACGCTTACGGCGAGCAGCGCGGGTTCTTTAAGCACGAAGGGCTGGATATGCGCATCGTCGTCATCAAGCCGCATTTGGCCACAGCGACGCTTCTTTCAGGCGATACCCAGTTTACCGCGCAATTCCAGACTGCCTTTTACGCGGGCCTGCGCGGCGCGCCGGTCAAAGCGCTTTTCATCGTTCATTCAAGGCCGGGTTGGTATATCGTCGTTAGACCTGAGATCAAAACCGGTAAGGACCTGAAAGGAAAATCCATCGCCGTCTCAGGCCTCGGGACTTCGACGCAATATGTAGCTATGAAGGCGGTTGCTCACTTTGGCCTCAATCCACAACGAGATGTCACCTATCTCGGGGTAGGCGAAGATCAGGCCAAGCTGAGTGCCTTTAAAAGCAGTGTGGTTCAGGCCATTCAGATCGGCGCTCCCTGGCATATGGAAGCGAAGAAGCTCGGTGGCCGGGAGATTTTATTCGTAGGGGACATCGTTGAGTTACCGACGTCCGGGCTGGGCACTTCTGACAAATTCCTAAAGGAAAACCCGCAGCTCATCAAACGCATGCTCCGCGCTAGTCTAAAAACGCCGCGGGACATCCGCGAACACCCCGCCGATTTCGGCGAGTTCGTGGCCAAATTCTTCAAAATGGATCGCGAGCGGTCGATCTTAGCGGCTGAAACCGGGGGCAAAACCATCAGTCCTGACGGTCTCTTGAGCGACGACGGATTGAAAAATCTGATCGAAGCCGGTACTCAGACGGGGGCTGTCACTGGAACTGCGAATCCCAATAACGCCATAGACTTCGGTCCACTGCGAGAAGTCTTACGCGAATTCGCGACACGATAGTCCGAAGCAAAAAACAAATAGCGAAAGTGAGCGAACCATGAACTTAGGCGAACTAGAGCAATGGTTAGCGGAACGCAATCTGGGCGGTCACTGGAACCGGCATGCCGAACAAGGAGCGATCCGGCCTTTTCGTTGGCGGTGGAGTGACATTTATCAAGGCTTAATGTGGGCCAATGAGCTGGTGCCGATCGAGAAAACCGGCAGAAGAACGATCACCCTCAAAAATCCCGGCCTAAAAGCAGGAATGACCCACACGATTCATATGTCAGTGCAATGCGTGCTGCCCGGAGAGATTGCCTCGGCCCATCGCCACAATTTTTCTGCGATTCGCTTCATTATCAAGGGCTCTCCAAAGGCGTACACCGTGGTGGAAGGCGAACAATTGCCCATGCAAGAGGGTGACTTCTTGACCACGCCGAATTGGACTTGGCACGACCATTACAACGGTGCCGATGAACCGGTCTACTGGCTGGACGGATTGGACGTTCGCTTGAGCGGCATCGGCGCAAGACTTTACGAAGAATATTCTCGGGACCAGCAGCCCGTTGAAAGACCACAAAATTATTCGGCGAAGATTTTTGGCCATGTCCGGCCGACTTGGATCAAGATCGAACATCCGACTCCGCCTTTTCTTTACCCTTGGGCAGAGACTATCGCCACTTTGGAGGCCCTGAAAGAAAGTGAGGGCGACCCGCACGATGGTATTTTGCTGAGATACACCCACCCGGTTCATGGCGGTCCGACCTTTCCGACATTTTCCTGCGAACTGCAGATGCTGAGACCGGGCGAGAAAACCAAGGTGCACCGGCATAACAGCAACACAATATATCAAGCCTTCCGCGGCGCCGGCCTTACGCCGGTGGAAAAAGAAAGCTTGGAATGGAAACAAGGCGACATCTTTGTCGTTCCGGCGTGGCATTGGCACAACCACGAAAACCGCTCGGAGAGAGATTCAATCCTATTTTCCATGACCGACGCGCCGACTTTCAGCGCGCTCGGTCTTTATCGCGAGGAAAGCGCGACGTAGGTAGCAGGCTGCTGAAAAAGACTCATATGCTTCGTTGCGCTCAATCGCCTCGCTCCAACGTACTGGCTAAGTACGCCTGCGCTCGTCGACTTTTCGCGCGCCTCGCCTCTAAGATCTTTTTGAGCAGCCTGCAAACAGAATTTTTCATCAATTGCTATAGGATAAAAATCCGCTCGCGACCGATGAAAATTTATTCGCTCATTGTCATTTTAGCACTGGCGCTCCCGGGCGCGGTTTCGGCGCAACATCAGCTAAGCAAAGCGATTGTGCAAATCCCCAACCTCATGGGACCGATTCACCAGTTTTTGTTCTACGGACACTTAAGCTTGCTCAGGGAAGTGCATCGTGAGCTGGGATTAAAATAAAGCCTCTGGGGAACAGTGATGGATAAGCCAACGATAAAGCAACCCGCAGAAGAACGACGCTAGAATGGAGGTGCTCAGGATGAAAGCAAGAAAAAGTAAGTTCAGAGTCTTCGCTGAGGCTGCTGCTCACTTATGGTTCGGCTATCTATTGCTCCAGCCCAGTTGGGTTTTTTCCCAGGTCCCGTTCTATCAGGCGAAAACTATCACCGTGATTAGTGGCCAGGAACCGGGAGGAACGGGAGACATGAGGCTGAAAGCCCTCCTGCCTTATCTCAAGAAACACATCCCCGGGCAGCCAAATCTTGTGCCTGAATATATGCCAGGCGGTGGAGGTCGAAAGGCGGCAAACTATATTTACCGGACAGCTCGCGCTGACGGACTGACCCTCGGATTCCCTCCGGGCGGCTTCATTATGTTTGCCGTTCTGGGTGAAACCGGGGTTGACTATGATCTCGAGAAATTCAGCTTTTTTGGCAGTCCAGAGTCCAATGATCACTACGTCTTTCTAACCCGACGGGAGGCTAATCTGAACAGTATTGAGAAGCTTCAGAGTGCCAGCGGGGTTAGAGTTGGAGGGCACTCGGTCGGCCACACTATATATACCCTGGGGCGAATGTTCGCATATCTCCTGCGGCTGCGAGAGCCAAAATTCATCACCGGCTACTCCGGACCGGAGCTGTACGCAGCCGTCCAGCGGGGTGAACTGGACGCCAGGGTAGGCCGGGTCGCGACAATATTACAGCGCAACCCGGAGTGGGTTGAGAAGAAGATGGTGGACTTTCAGGCGATCTTACAGATTCCTAAAGAGGCTAAACATCCGCGCTTCGCTCATGTGCCAGAAATCGAATCCTTTGCCAAATCGGACAAAGAGCGGAGATTGCTCGAGATAAATCGCGCCTTCATGATGACCGGCGCCACCTTCATCACCCCTCCAGGTGTTCCCGAGGCACGAGTCCAGATCCTTCGTGAGGCAATCGGCAAAGTCTTTAAAGACCCCGAGTTCTACAAAGCCTATACGAAGATGGTAGGCGAAGAACCTTCTCCGCTTATGCCCGAAGAGTTCGACAAGGTCATGAAACAATTGCCACGCGACCGAGAGGATGTAGAACTTTTTAAAAAAATCGCCGGCGCCGGCCCTCTGCCTACCCATTAAAATCTTTCGTTATGAGAACACACTGTGGCCCGATGAGTGCCGGCGATTAAAGCTATGACCGAAGAATCCAAAGTGCCGGTTCTGATCTGCGGCGGTGGCCCCGTTGGTTTGGCATTGGCTATAGAGCTTGGGTTGCGCGGCGTTGAGTGCGTGCTCGTCGAGCAAGGGGATGGCACCGTTCCGGTGCCCAAGATGAGCCAGTTGTCCACTCGCACCATGGAATTCTGTCGCCGCTGGGGGATCGCGGACCGGGCAAAGGAGGTGGGCTGGCCAGAAGAACATCCGGGCGACTTCATCTACGTCACCAGCATGATCGGTGATGAGCTGTTCCGCCAAAGATTTGCGCCCTACGCGAAACAAGGTGACCTCCGCTACACACCGGAAGGACCGCGCCAATGCCCGCAAATTTTTTTTGATCCCATCCTGCGGCGACACGCAGCCTCACTGCCCTCAGTGACACTGTACCATCGCACTCAGCTGGAATCTTTTGACGAAGACTCCAACGGCGTTCATGTGCGGCTCGCCTCTTTGGAAACCGGCCAAACCGAAACGATCAGTGCTGACTATCTCGCCGGCTGCGATGGTTTTGACGGTCCTGTGCGCAAAGCGTTGAAGGTTGAATACGAAGGTTCTGGGATTTTGAGCTACAGCGTAAGCATATTTTTTAGATCAAGGGCTCTTGGCACTTTGCATAATAAAGGTTGGGGAAGATTTTACCGGTTGGTGGATGCTTCCGGTCACTGGTCCGATCTCATCGCCATCGACGGGCAAGAGCTCTGGCGGCTCACATGCTTTCACGTTGATCCCGAGACGGACATAAACTCCTTCGATGTCGAGGGCTCGCTCATTAGAGCTGCCGGCACCACCTTTCCACACGAAGTTCTCTCGGTCTTACCCTGGAAGCGGCGCGAGTTAGTAGCTAGAAGCTATGGGCGAGACCGCGTCTTTATCGCCGGCGACGCCGCCCATCAGATGTCCCCCACCGGCGGTCTTGGCATGAACACCGGCATTGGCGATGCAGTCGATCTCGGCTGGAAGCTAGCCGCGGTGCTTCAGGGCTGGGGCGGACCGCACTTGTTGGAGTCCTACGAGATTGAACGCAAGCCGGTGGCCTTCAGCAGCGTAACCGCTTCGAGTGAGACGTATCTCCATGAGACCTCTTTGCCGGCCAATCTGGTAATTGCTGAAAACTCCGCAGAAGGTGAACGGGCACGCCGGCAATTCGCCGAAGCTCTACGCGGCAGGCGCGGACAAGGCAACGAACGGCTTCACGAAGGCGTCAAGCTAGGCTACTCCTACGAGGGGTCGCCGATCATTTGGCCTGACCAGGCTAAAGCGCCTTTGATAAAAGGTGGCGACTTCATCCCGTCATCTCGCTCAGGAGCTCGCGCGCCGCACTCTTGGGTCAGCGAGGGATGCTCTACGCTTGACCTGTTTGGCGAAGGGTTTGTGCTGTTGCGCTTCGACCAAAGCACTGACGCATCCACTCTCATCGCTTCTGCTGCCGCTCGCCACGTTCCGCTCAAGGTTGTTGATATCAACAATCCCGACATCGCCGCGCTCTACGATCGCAAGCTGGTTCTCGTGCGGCCGGACGGCCATGTAGCTTGGCGCGAGGATGCATGTCCCGATGATGCGTTCGCTCTTATCGATAGAGTGCGCGGCGGCGGTAGCCTGTGACAAAGGGTTTGCACTGGTTATACGTTAAAGTTTTCGCTGCTTGCGCAAATTCTTCAGGCGGTCGATTATCACGAATGCGCCATCCGACGAAAGACTTTCTCACCACGAAGGTCGCGAAGGACACGAAGACCAGATAACAGAGAGGACATCGTATTCGGGAAAAAAGTTTTCTTCCTTCGTGCTCTTCGTGTGCTTCGTGGTGATGACCATTTCTTTTTTGGTTGCGCGTTTGCCGCGCTACGTAAGTAATTAGCGTCGTGTCTCGTGTTTTGGGGTTCAACCCGAACTTTCAACTAGGAACTCGCAACTCGGTATTTATTTATTAAGGAGGCCTCCGTGGAAGAATCAAATCGAACAAAACGCCGCGTTATCGGGAGAGACACCATACGGTCCCATCTGGTCCTAGAGGTAGCCTCGGAGCTCGTCGACCGTGCCGAGTGGCCATACCGTCAAGCCCGAATCACTCTGAGAGAACAGGGCGGAGAGGTTTGGCCAGTCTGTCTGTTCGGCTGCGACACTCCCGCAGCCATCGACCAAGTGGCTCGCGGTGAAGTCCAGGTGGCCATCATCAATCCGGCCGGGCCTCTCGCTTTAGCGCTACGGGGGACGGGACCTTTCCGCAGCGCCATTCCCCTCCGGGCCATAACGGTGATTCCGTCGCCGGATCAGCTTGCCTTTGCGGTGACCGAACGCACCGGTTTGAAATCTTTGCATGACATCCGCGAGCGCCGGTTCCCGCTAAGGGTTTCAATGCGCGGGCAGATGGATCACTCTCTTCATCTGGTCGTCAAAGAGGTTCTCTCGGCGGCGGGCTTTTCGCTGGACGACGTTGTTTCTTGGGGCGGACAAGTGCGCTATGACGCGGGCCTCCCTAACACTCCAACGCGGCTCGGTGCCGTGCAGCGCGGCGAGGTCGATATGATCATCGACGAAGCCGTGCGCTCGTGGATGGATGCCGCGACGGAATCGGAGATGCGTGTTTTACCGTTGGACGCTCTGCTGTTAGAGCATTTGGAAGGACTCGGCTTCCGCCGGGCGGTGATCTCCAAGGCGCGTTACACCAAATTGAAAGAAGACGTGCCCACTCTCGACTTCAGCGGCTTTCCTGTCTACACCCATGTAAACGTGCCGGATGCCATTATTACTTCGATTTGTTCCGCCCTCGAGGCAAGAAAAGAAAAAATACTGTGGCAAGAAGAAGGTCCCTTACCCCTGGACCGCATGTGTCGTGATACGCCGGAAGGGCCTCTCAATATTCCCTTGCATCCCGCTGCCGAGCGATTCTGGCACGAATGTGGCTATCTACCATAATATACGCTGGGAAGCGCTCATTGACGAAGCTGGGCAGTTATTGCACTTTAGTCTTCAAATTCCCTTAGGCCAAAGTCTCGCGCGCTCGAAGCCAGTCGCGGTACTGCTGATCTCGCCGCATCGAAAGATATTCGATCCAGTCACATCACAGAAGCGATTCAATGATGAGCGGCAACCTAACTGAACTGCCAAAAGACCTGCCTGTTCCTGTGGACGACGGCGCTGCCGCCCACTTGAAAGGCATGAGCCTTGTGAAGATCGCGCTGTCATCGACGGATGGAGCGAACGTTGAACTGGCCTCGCTACCAGGTCGGTTCGTGATCTACATCTATCCGATGACAGGGCGGCCAGGAGTTCCATTGCCGGACGGCTGGGACGGGATCCCCGGCGCGCGCGGATGCACGCCTCAGTCCTGTAACTTTCGCGACCATCATATAGAACTGAACGCCCTCGGTGTTGGTGTTTTTGGGCTCAGCACTCAGGACACCGAGTACCAACGGGAGGTCCGCGACCGCTTGCAGCTTCCCTTTCAAATGCTCAGCGACAGCTCCCTACAGCTAAAGAGCGCTATGCGCCTGCCGACGTTCCGTGTTCATGGGCTTGAGCTGTACAAGCGATTGACGCTCATTATCGAAACAGGAAAGATTGAAAAGGTCTTCTATCCAGTCTTTCCGCCAGATAAGAATGCTGAAGAGGTTCTTGCTTGGCTGAAACAGCACGCCCCAACCCGCCACGCCCCCGAGATCGAACGGTAGAGAGCAGCATCGAGGGATATCAATCTGCAACTGGGCACGGGAAACGAGAGGAATAAAACTTCAAAAGAGTCTTCTGTCATCTCTCCATAACGATACATTACGTATTAAATAGCTCTCGAGGAGACCACGTGTCCGTAGTTGAATTTGAAAGCACCCCGAATCGTACACTCCAGCGCTATTATCCATGGGTTGTCATCGGCATCGCTTTTTTGACCGTCGGTGTGGCTTTTGGCATGCGCAATGCCTTTGCGGTCTTTTTGATCGCAGTCATCGAAGAGTTTCACTGGAGCCGCGGATTGGCATCCGGCGCGCTCATGCTTGGCTCGGTAATGTGGACCCTCGTCGCGCCGGTCATCGGGATTCTTCTTGATCGAGTCGGCCCGAGGGTCGTATTACCCGCCGGCTCGATCATTATGGCGCTTGGCTTCGTAATCAGCGGGATGGCTCATAGCGTCGTGGAGTTCTATATCGGCATGGGAGTCTTTATGGGTGTTGGATTCGCGGCGCTGCCAATGACCTCTCAAGCCACCTTTTTATCCAACTGGTTTATTCGCAAACGAGGCATGGCGATCGGGACGGCCGCTTCTGGAATCGGTTTAGGGATACTTATAGTCGTGCCTTTGACGCAGCGGCTGATCGCGATGTATAGCTGGCGCACGGCGTTTTTCATCCTTGCGAGTGTGTTGGCGATAGTGGTAGCTCCTTTGAATTATTTCTTTCAACGCCAAAGACCGGAGGAGATGAATCTCAAGCCCGATTTCGGCGACTCGCCGTCGCGGCCATCAGTAGGACATCTGAAGGCTGCGGGCCTCGACGGTCCGAGTCTAAAGGAAGCGCTGCGAAGATGGCGTTTTTGGGCCTTGGCTTTCGGCGTATTGGCCGGCGCGATCCCGTTGCACATGGTGTTAGTCCATCAAGTGGCTGCGGTAAGTGACGCCGGGTTTTCTAGAGAACTGGCCGCCTTCGGGCTGGGACTGATCGGGCTCTTCACCGCACCGGCGATGATCTTTATGGGTCTGTTAGCCGACCGGATCGGCCGCCAATGGTCCTACTTGCTCGGCTCGGCAGCATTGATGTTGGGCATCTTCCTGTTGATGATGATCACCGACGCGAGCAGAAGTTGGCTGTTCTATGCTTTCCCGCCTTTTATCGCCTTCGGCTTTTCGTCCCGGCAGTCGCTGTATCCCACCATCGCAGCGGACCTGTTTCACGGCAAGTCCTTCGGTTCGATTATCGGCGCCATCGCCCTGTTTATCGGCGCCGGAGCGGGAATCGGGCCTTGGCTGGGCGGCATGATTCATGATTGGACCGGCAATTATTATTGGGCCTTCTGTGTCGCCCAGGCGATGACCTTGGCTTCGGTAGGTTTTATATGGATGGCCGGTTCCCGCGATCACTAACGAGATCTCTCTAAATCACGGAAAAATCTTTGACTTCGTTTAGCGGGCTGTGATAGCTGGGGCGCTATGTCCAACCCAACAAAGCAGTTTACCGGAGAAATCGGCATCCACTATCCCCTTCATGTTCTCAATCGCTACTCTTTGCCAGAGTTGATCGGGCTCGCAGAGACTGCGTGGCAGACGATGGGAAAATTTGGTTTCAGCCAGGTTTGGACCAACGACAATCTGGAATATCGCAGCGTGTTAGCGAGTTCGGCGGCGATTGTGGCGCGGTTGCCGGTGAAGCTCGGGACTGCGGTCACCGTTCCCTATTTTCGTAACCCCGTTGATCTGGCCATGGCCTTTGCGACGATGTCCGAGCTCACGAATGGACGGGAAATTTCCCTCGGCTTGGGGCCGGGATCGCGGTCGATACTCGCGCATCAAGTGGAACGGGTAAAGCCGCTCGTCATCATGGCAGAGTTGGCGACTGCCTTGCGGAAATTATTTTCCGGCGAGTCGCTTAGGAGTAGCGAGATTCCTGTTCTGGCCTCCTATTTTCATATGAACGCGGAACAATATGCGCTCCGCTTCAAAACCCAATCACCTATCCGCCTCTACTACGGTCCGAGTCTCCTCAAGCCCGTGGTGCTCGATCTCATCGCGCGCCGCTTCGACGGTGTGATCCTGCAAACTCTCTACGGCATCGCGGATTTGGAAGCATCTCTGGCGCGTCTTCAAGAGGCGCGGACGCAATCCCCGCTGGGTGAGCCGCTGCGCAAAGTCATGCTGCTCAATGCCTCGATTTCGCGGGACGGACGGGCGGCCAGACAACACGCAAAAAGATTCGTGTCGCATATTGCGTCCGGCTGGCCGGACGAAGTTCTCAAAACGAAAGGGATCGACCCGCAGGCGATTCAAGCAGTGCGGCAAGCCTATGCGGAAAATCGCGGGGTTGATTATGCCGCCTCTCTCACACCGGACGAAGCCGTGGATCGTCTGATCATCGCCGGCACGCCCGCCCAGTGTACCGAGCGGGTCGCCGAACTATTTTCACTGGCGGCCCGCGACGGATTTACACAGATTACGCTTGGCGTTCCTCTCGGACCGGATATTCCAGAAGTAATCGATCTCTGGGGTAGGGAAATCCTCCCGGCGTTGCGCTGAGTTGCTTCTCCGGCATCGTTTAACTGCTGCGAGTTCTTCGCGGCAAGTCAAATAGGAAGTCGTAGGTGGAATCTAGTGTGTGTTTCCGAAATTCGTTGAATAATTTGGGCGTCATTCCGGGCAAGCTGGCGATAGCTAGCGCGACCCGGAATCCAGGTGTAGGGGCGGATTTGAAACCCGCCCCTACCAGTTCCGCTTTCGCGGGTATGACGGTAGGGCGCTCGCTGATTTATTTTGCGAACTTTAGTTCAGGACACTAGCACCCTGGGGAAAACTCTTCGTCGACCCTTCGACGGGGCCCAGGGGGAACGGAGGAAACCGGAAATTCGAACGATTTTCTGTTCATCACACCGCCGAGCGCACGCGGCAAAGATAGGAGCGGTGCGGCAACGAGCCGCTGATCGGATCGCAAGCATCCGAGCCGATGAGCAAACTTGGATTGGCTGAGCCCACGCCGTAGGCATCGTAGCCGGAAAGTTTGAGATCTTTGCAGTCCTGCCACCATCCGTGTTGACAGCACACCACACCAGGTGTGATGGCATCCGTGACTCGCGCTTTAGCCCGAATTGAGCCGCGCGGGCTTTCTACAATCATCCAGTCTTTGTCCTTGATGCCGTAGGGTTTTGCTGTCTCCGGATGAATATCAGCCGTTGGCTCGGGCGCGGCTTTGCGCAGGCTGGGAAGGCCGCGCAGCTGGCTGTGGATGTAAGTGGTAAATTTTGCGTTGGTCAGCACGAGCGGATATTCAGCCGCGATATCCGGGCGGCTGACGGGACTTATCAGAGGTTCGGTATATTCCGGCAGCGGCGGAAAGCCGTGCGCAGCGAAGCTATGAGAGTAAAGCTCCGCTTTTTTATCCGGTGTGTTAAAACCACGCGGCGCTCCTTTCTCGGTCGGCACCGAATATTTTCCATAGCGGGGAGCAGCGCTCAGCGTGATTCCTCCGGCGGACGCTTTAACTTGATCTAATGACAGGCCGGTGGTCGCCAGCTCATACTCATAGGCGGCTTCGATGTCCCCATCCCAGAAGTCACGACCGAAACCCAGTCGCTTGGCCAACTCAAAAATGATCCAGGTATCGGAGTGCCGTTCCGCCAGCGGGGCCACCACGGGCGGCCGATATTGTAGATGAAGTTTGCCTTGCGGCCTGTGTTTGAAGTCGTTTGCCAAATTGCCCATTTCGAGAAAGCTTGTGGCCGGCAGCACATAATCACAGAGTTCCGCCGTCGGCGTCATGAACAATTCTGCCGCGACGGCAAAATCCACCGCGCGAAACGCGGCTCGCGCTCGCTCCGAGTCGCCGGTGGACATAACCGTGTTGGAGCCGAAATTCAAAAGCGCCTTGACCGGATAAGGTCGGTCTTCAAGAATGGCGGTGAAAATATCGTAAGCCGCGCAATTGCCCGGTTTGGCCGGCGGCCCGAGCGGTTTTCGTTCGCGTCCGATTCTTTGCTCCGCGGCTTCTCGCGGCAGAAACTCTTTGCCTGAAACCGCATTCACTGGCGCCTTAGGGAAAACTACGTTTCCGCCAGGTAGATCGAAATCACCGAGAAGAGCGTAGAATGTCGCGATGCCTCGGCTCGTTTGCGTGGCGTTGGTGTGCTGCCCGACGCCGTTGTACATATACATGCTGACGGGGCGATTCTCTACGAGCAACCGCGCGGCTTGCCTAACCTTCGGGGCAGGCACGTATGTAATCGCGGCAGAAGCCTCCGGACTGTAGCGCGCGGCGAGCTTCGCAAGCTCGGCAAATATCGGCCGGCAGAGGATTACGCTGCCGTCTTTGGTTTTTACCCGGCGCTCGCCCAAAAGGGCGGGCCGCACAGATTGCGCTTCAAAATTTCCCACTGAAGGATCATAGACAACGGGAGCCCCGCTGGTTTCGTCCCACGCGACGAATCTTTGCGGCGATCCGTCTGTTGTTAGATCCGATTCCGTCAAAGCTGTCCCGGTATCCGCTCGAACGAGAAACGAACCGTTCGTCCATTGACGAACGAAGGCTTCGTCGTAGAGCTTGTCCGTGATCACGACATCGATCAGCGCCAAGGCCAGCGCGCCGTCCGTGCCGGGCCGCACTTGAAGCAGTACGTCCGCCTGCCCCGCAATCCCAACCCGGCGCGGATCCACGGCGACGATTTTCATGCCGCGCTTCCGCGCCGCAACAATATCATGAGCGAGAATCAACGAAGTGGAGCTTGGGTTATGACCCCAGAGCAGAAAGGCGTTGCTGTGCGCCAGATCGGGCGTAGGCAGTTCTACCCCGAAAGTGTAGGTGAAGCCGGTGTCCTTGTGCCAATTACAGACGTGAGTTGTCGAAACCCAGTTGGGACTTCCAAAGCGATTGATAAAGCGCGACAACCAGCGCTCCGCATCGGAAACCGAAGTTCCGCCCCCTGTGCCTTTCGCCAGCGCCACGGCGCGAGGACCATAAGTTTCGCGGACAAAATTCAACCGCTCCGCGATGTCGTGCAACGCTTCATCCCAACTGACTCTTTGCCATCCGGGATCGGGATCGTCCTTCGGTCGTGTGCGCTTCAGCGGAAAATTGAGCCGGTCAGGATGATAAACCAGCTCCGGCGCCGCCTTGCCCTTGATGCAAAAAACGCCGCCGTTGGGGTGATCGGAATCTGCTTCGAGCCGCACCACTTTCCCGTCCGTTACGGTTGCGATTGTGGCACAGTGCGCCGTGCAAAGCGCACAGTATCCCCGGACGGTATGTGAATTGTGGGCGAGATCCGCCATAGCGATTTCGAGAATACTTGAAACCCCGCGTGCTGTCCACGGCCAATGGCAAACCGCCACGGGGAAGAATCGCGCCCCGAACCCCCGCGCTATTCCGCGATCATCTTGGATAAGCTTGCGCGGGTACTGATGCAGTGCTCGGAGAGAGCTGCGGGCGGGTGAGCACGTCGTCCATGGTGCCGCCGATCAGGATCAACAGCCAGAAAAATCCGGCGCCGACGAACACCCAGGTGAGCCGGTCGCTGTAGCGGACATGCATGAAGTAGAGAATGACCAGCACCGCTTTGCATACCGCGATGGTGAGGGCGGCCATCTCGTGCATTCCCTTGCCGAGATCGACAAAGGCGACGGTGGTGGTGAGCGCCGTAAGAAAAAGCAAAGACGCGAAAACCAGGGCGTAGGTTCTTACGGAAACGACCGGCTGGGAGCTCATAGATGGCGTCCGACCAAATAAAGTAAGGGAAACAGAAAAATCCACACGATGTCGACGAAATGCCAGTAAAGACCGGTCAGCTCGACGGGAGTGTGATAGGCTGCCGAGAATCGGCCCCGCCTGGCTTTAAAGATCAGCGCCGTCAATAGGCCGATGCCAATAATCATATGCACGGCATGCATGCCTGTCATGGCAAAATAAAAGGAAAAAAAGATTTCCGCCGGGCGCGCTAGCGAAGCTTCAAATCTAAAAGAACTGCCCGGCACTAGATGCTCCTCGAATTTGGTGTGATACTCGTAAAACTTGATGCCCAGGAACAGCAGTCCCAAAACGATGGTGAGCAGCAAGAAAGCAATCAGTGGTTTCCGTCTGGCCGTTTCCGCGCTATGAACAGCCAGAGCCATAGTGAAGCTGCTGCAAATCAGCACGGCTGTATTGATGCCGCCCAGCAGGACGTCGAGGTGGTTACTCGCACTGGCAAAGGCCTGCAGGTACCAGTGCCGGTACACGAAGTAGCACGCAAACATGCCCCCGAAGAACATCACTTCCGTGGCGAGAAACACCCACATGCCGAGCCACGAGGCCTCGTGCTGCTGCTCGACATCCTCGAAGTGATGTTGTCGAAATGCTTCTACTTTAGACATGGGCCGGCTTCCCCAACGAATAGATCTCTTCGGGATCCTTTTCGTAAGCGTAAGCGCCTTCGGTCACTATCGGAGTCCGTTCAAAGTTTTCCGTGGGAGGCGGTGAGGGAGTTTGCCATTCGAGCCCTCTGGCGCGCCACGGATTTGCCCCGGCAACGGCGCCGTAGCGTAAAGACCAGACCAGATAAAGCAACGGCAGCAGATAGCCCACGGCCAGGATTGAAGCGCCGGCCGTCGACATGACGTTCAACACTTGAAACTCCGGCGGATAGACGTGGTAGCGCCGCGGCATCCCGAGATAGCCGAGCACGAACTGCGGGAAAAAAGTTAGATTGAAACCGATAAAAATAATCAGCGCTGCAAGCCTGGCCCAGATTTCCGGATAGGTTCGCCCGGTCATCTTGGGCCACCAAAAATGAATGCCGCCGAGATAACCCATCACGGCGCCTCCGACCATGATGTAATGAAAGTGGGCGACGACAAAGTAGGTATCGTGCACATGGACGTTGATGCCGAGGGTGGCGAGAAACAAACCGGTCAAGCCGCCGATGGTGAAGAGACCGATAAAGCCCAACGCGTAGAGCATCGGTGCATCGTAGGAGATGGACCCTTTGTAAAGAGTGGCCGTCCAGTTGAAGACTTTGATCGCCGACGGGATAGCGACGACCATGCTCAGGAACGAGAATACCATTCCGGCATGCACCGATTGTCCGGAAACGAACATGTGATGTCCCCAAACCAGGAATCCGATCACAGCGATGCCAAGGCTGGCGAAAGCGACAACACTGTAGCCGAATATCCGCTTGCGTGAAAAACAAGCGATCAGCTCGCTGACGACACCCATGGCCGGCAGAACCATGATGTAGACCGCGGGATGTGAGTAAAACCAGAACAGATGCTGAAACAACACCGGATCTCCGCCCAAAGCGGGATCGAAGATCCCCAGGCGAAAAATCCGTTCAAGTCCTACCAGTAACAGGGTAATGGCGATGACCGGAGTACCCAGAACAAAAATAATGCTGGTCGCGTAGTGCGCCCAGATGAAAAGCGGCAGGCGAAACCACGTCATGCCGGGGGCGCGCATTTTGTGGATTGTAACAATGAAGTTGAGCCCGGTGAGAATCGACGAGAAGCCGGTGATGAAGACCCCCACCACCGTGAGTACGACGTGGGTATTGGAATAGATGCTGCTGTAGGGCGTGTAGAAAGTCCATCCGGTGTCCACGCCGCCGGCGGCCGCCGCCATGAGAGTGAACGCGCCGCCAATAATAAAAATATACCAGCTCGCCAGATTCAGCCGCGGAAAGGCGAGGTCCCGCGCGCCGATCATCATCGGCACCAAAAAATTCCCCAGCACCGCCGGAATCGACGGCACCAGGAAAAAAAAGATCATGGTCACGCCGTGCATGGTAAACAATTTGTTATAGGTCTCCGCCTGGACCAAGTCTCCCTGGGGCGTCATCAGCTCGATCCGCATCAACGTGGCGAACAAACCGCCGATGAAAAAAAACAAAGTCACGGATAGGAGATAGAGCCAAGCGATGCGTTTGTGATCGGTGGTGAAAAGCCACGATCGAATGCCGTAGTTGACGTTCAAATAATGCTCGCGCCGCTCGATTTCAGAGAGGTTCATTTCTACGATGTCTTCCTTTCCGCTGTGTTCAAGGATTTGATATAGGCAATGAGCTGGAGCAGTCCCTCTTCACTCACCAGGCCCTTGAAAGTCGGCATGATCGGCTGATATCCGGCAACGATTTTCGCCCGCGGGTCGAGGATGGACTCACGGATGTAATTCTCGTCTGCGGTCACCGTATTTCCCCCCTGGAGCTTCACCGTCTTTCCGAAGAGGCCCGCGAGAGAGGGACCCTGGTTGGTGCCGCCAGCTCGATGACAGGTTTCACAGCCGAATCTTTTGAACAGACTGGCTCCTTGATCGATCATGGACACGCCCGTGGCGCCGCCGCTGAGCCATTTTTCAAACTGGGCTGGTTCCAGCGCCACCACCCGCCCGATCATCCCCGAATGCTGGGTGCCGCAATATTCGGCGCAGAATAGTTGATACACGCCCGCCTTCGTCGCTTCGAACCACACACTGGTATAACGCCCGGGAAGCACGTCTTGCTTGACGCGAAACGCCGGCAGATAGAAATCATGGATCACATCCTCCGACGTCATCATCAACTTCACCGGTTGCCCCAGCGGTACATGCAGCTCGTTTATCTCGCTTTGCCCCGTCGGGTGCTGCGCCTTCCACATCCACTGCCTGCCGACGATGCTGATCTCCAAGGCATCGTCCGGAGGATTATAAATGTCAAAAAAAATGATCGCGCCCCAGACAAACATGACCATAGTCAAACCGAACGGGATCACGGACCACGCGACCTCCAGCCAGAGCTTTCCCTCGATGGGCTCAGGCCGTTCATCCTCGGCGCGACGGCGATATTTGACGGCAAAGACGAAAATGGCCAAAAAAATCAGCGCCACGAAAAAAACCGACACCGCGACGAGAAAAAAGAACAGCGCATCCACTCGTGACGCCATGGTGGATGCTTGCTCAGGAAACAGGGGGAAACCAAGGTCCATGGCTTCAGGTACTCTCCCTGGGCTGCAATCTGCGATTTCGATCCCGCCGGAGCATGAGAACGATAAAAGTGGCAAGCGCGAGCACGGTGGCCGCCGCCGCGAGACGGATTATATTCGTGATCAGCAAACTGTACTTTCCGGTGGCAGGATCGTAGTGATAACAAAAGAGCAAAAGCTGGTCGATGGGCGAACCGATCGTGTTGGCAGAAGCTTCGATCAGGCCCAGACGCAAATCTCGCGGCGAAAATTCGATGCCGTAGAAATAGCGCGCGACCTTGCCTGCCGGCGTCAGAAGAATAATACCGGCGGCGTGGCCAAAGCGGTCTTTGTCGCTCTCGTAATTGTAACGGAAGCCCACAGCTTCCGTTAAACGCCGGATGGCTGCTTCATCTCCGGTGAGAAAATGCCAGCCGTCTCCTGCACCTGGACGTGAGTACTGTTTGACGGTATCGCTCTTCTTTGCCGCCGCTAAGGAGGGGGTGTCCCGGAAATCGAAGCTTAAGGTGACGACATCGAACTGGTCGCTGATGTTGAAAGCTAACGGGCGCAGGCTTCTCACCAGACCCTCGAGCACCAGGGGGCAAAGGTCCTCGCAGCTATAATAGACGAGGGACAAAATCACCGGCCGTCGGCCAAAGTACTCCTTGAGACGAACCGTTCTTCCTGCCTCGTCGCGAAACTCAAGGTCCAGCGGCACCTGTGTTCCCAATTTCTGTTCCAGATCGACGCCTCGGAGCGCGACCGGCCGGTCGTCGTGGGCAGGTAACGGCGACGCCCACAAGAAGCTCAGTGCAAAAAAGAGCGCGAGGAAAATGTCATTCCGGACGCGAGCCGAAATCGACCCCCTCTTTGTCTCCCCCTTAGCAAGCTTAGCAAGGGGGAGATTTAGTAGGGGTTCCGGATTCCTTTCCCGCCTCCGAGACTGTGTCGTAATGTGATTCTGAGGCGTTAGCCGAAGAATCTGTGTTGTATAATGTATTGATTGCATGAGATTCTTCACTTCGTTCAGAATGACGAATGCAGCGTTTTCATCAATGCAGACATCGTCTCTCGCGGGAATGACGATCCAAACCATATCATCGGGTCCCCTCCTTTTGCTTTCGTGCGGGCAAGTCCTTCTTAGCCAGAATCTCCATTGCGCGGTCCACGGGGATCTTCACGATACCCGCATCCTTATCCACCCACCCGTAACTGTTGAGCGCGGCCTCTTCGGCCGCTCGCAACTGGCGCAGCTCATTCGGCGCACCGACTTCCAAGCGCGGCTCCGGCGTCACTTCGCGCTCGCGCGCCAGGCGTGGAACCGGGGTTTCTTGCCTGGCATGCTGGAGCGCTCTGTAATGCACGAACAAGGACGTTATGACCACCGCCAGGCCGACTGCGATCACCAGTCCGATACCGAAAAGCGCGATGTAGCCGGGCTTGAGGTCGCTTAGCTCGTAGCCGGTTTGCAAATCAGTGCTTTGATCGCGGTGAGGATCGGATTGCGCCATGTTCAGGCTTCCTGCGCTTGTTCCAAAAGTTCCGCAAAGCGCGGATCATGCAGCGGCAGCAACGAGCGCGCTTTTAAATAGCCGATGAATGCGGCTAGCCAAAGCCCACCGATGCCCACCGGCGCCGCGATGTCCAGCCAGTGGAGGTGGAATTGCGCCGGATAAAAAGACGGCGCTACCATCCAGAGAATGTCCAGCCAATGCATGAAAAGGATCGCCCCAGCGACTGCCGCCAGTGTGCGCGAGTCGCGTTTGGTGTTCCGCGAGAGCAGCAAGACGAAAGGGAGCGCAAACTGGAAGAGTATCAAGGCGATGGCAACCCACTCCCACCCTCCGCCGATGCGGTGCAAATACCACGGGATTTCTTCGGCGAGATTTTCCGACCAGATCAACAGGAACTGAGAAAAATTCAGGTACGCCCAAAACATCACCAGAGCGAGCAAGAGATTGCCGAGATCGTGCCAACGGTCCGGCGATACCACCTGGGAGAGGGGCTTCTCGCTTGCCAAGAATCGCGTTGCCAGGATCGCCAAGGCCAAGGCCGCTAGTCCAAAGGTCACCATAAAAATCATTCCGAAGATGGTCGAGTACCACTTGGGCTCCAGGGACATTAGCCAATCAATGGCGGCAAAGCTTACCGTCAAGCCATAGAGCACGAGACCGGGTCCGCTGAGCCGCTGCAGTCTCAGGGTCAGCGTGTCGTCGGCGATGCGGTCCTGTTGAAGCGACCATGTGACGAGCAAGCGTCCCAGGACGATCCAAACCGCGAAATACGCCACCGTGCGGGCAACAAAGAAAGGAATATTGAGATAGGCGGCTTTCTGTTGCAGCAGTGGATCGGCCGCAACGACTTCCGTTCGCGCCCAAGGATAAAGATCCGACAACCCAAAGAACAAGGGAATAAACAGCAGGGCCATCAGCGGCAAGGTTTGAATCGCCGCTTCCAACACCCGCTGGATCATAAAACCCCATCGTCCACCGACGAGATGATGCAGCATGAGCAGCGCCAAGCAGCCCACCGGAATGCCGATCCAAAAAATATATGCCGACAGGTAAGCGCGGAAAAAAGACGGCGGAAAGATCAGCGCTCCACCGGCACACAGCACCGCGGCAATCAACCCCACTGCCAGCGACCGCTTCTGCATGAGATCCCAGCGCATGGGCCTATCACCGTTCATGGTTTGATCCCGAGTTGTTGACGTTTATCCTCCGGAACATCGGCTAAGGTTGCCTGCTGGCTTAGCTGCAGGGCGCGGATATAGGCCACAATGGCCCAGCGATCCTCAGGCTGGATCTGCTGCGCGTAGTCCGGCATTACGCCGAAGCCGTTGCTCATGATGTCAAAGAAATAGCCGGCCGGCGCCTGCCTTAGCCGGTCGATATGAAACGAAGGGGGCGAGCGGTAACCGCGCCGCACGATCATCCCCTGCCCTGTGCCAACCCGATCATGGCAAGGCGAACAAAAAATATTGAAGCGCTGCTGCCCCCGCGTCAACACTGCAAGCGTCACCGGAAAGGGAAACGTATCGACTAACTTCCCCCCCTCTTTTCCTGCGTATAAGTGTTCATCGCTGCGCAACTGCCCTCTGGCCACGGTGCCTTCCACAAGCGGTCGCGCAGCGCGGTCGTCGCCAAAAAAAGTGCTGCGGCCGAGCGGCTCGTATCTGGGTTGATCCGCCATCTTCTGCTTGCAGCCGGTAAGGGCTGCTAAACCGAAGGCCATCCAAATGGACAGCCATAGATTTAGCCTTGATGAGATGTGCTTTTGGACCCGCCAAAAGCGCCGCCGCGCGGGTAATGCGTCCCTAAGCAAGAAACCAACACGAAAATTATTAACTTCCTCTCCCTCGAGAGGCTGTGTCGCAATGTCATTCTGAGGCGGTAGCCGAAGAATCTGTGTTGTGTAACGTATTGAATGCATGAGATTCTTCACTTCGTTCAGAATGACAAATGCGGCATTTTCATCATTACGACAC
>Ga0184612_10000166_pt1 | contig 29506 bp, 26 predicted proteins | sample PLM3_60_coex_FD_133163 | JGI IMG/M metagenome (GOLD analysis project Ga0184612, IMG submission 133163) | Groundwater sediment microbial communities from an aquifer in East River, Colorado, USA - PLM3_60_coex | ecosystem: Environmental > Terrestrial > Soil > Riparian zone | place: USA: East... | reverse complement strand
TAATGCCGCTCTCCCAATGCCCCTTGGTAAGCCGTGTGCGGGAAATCCGCATGCACGGTTTGAACGGGGGTCTTACTCCACAGACCGCGCTCACGCGGTTTCGAAAGTAGGATCTACCAGTGAAGCCCACAACTGTCGTGGAGCTGGTCTGGGAACACGATCTTGTCCTGAATGGTACGTCCGGCGGCGCGACGATGACGCTCGACAGTGCGTCGGCTGCGGGTCCGTCGCCCATGCAGGCGCTCGGGTTCGCGCTGGCCGCCTGCATGGCCATGGACGTCGTCCATGTGCTCAGGAAAGGGAGGCACGATCTCCGTGGATTGAAAGTCGGGCTCGTCGCCGAGCGGGCTGAGGAAGAACCCCGTCGTTTCACCAACGTCGCGCTCGAGTTCGCCGTGATCGGCGACGTGCCCCCCGAGCCGATCCAGCGCGCGATCGATCTCTCCCGCGACAAGTACTGTTCGGTCTGGAACTCTCTTCGTCAGGACATCGGGCTGAAGGTGACGTTCGCGGTCGTGTCAGGACGCTAGTCCAGGCCATGAGCGACGGGCGTCCACGCCGCGGCTACCTGGACGTGCTGCGCGGACTCGCGGTCCTCATCATGATCGAGTCGCACCTCCTCGACAGCTGGACTCGTTTTCCGGACCGACAGACCTGGCGGTTCGCGTATGCGATGGTCCTTGGCGGCTTCGGTGCGCCGCTCTTTCTCTTCCTCGCCGGCGTCGCCGTGCCGCTTTCCGCCGGGTCGAAGTTCAGGAGAACGGGTGACGTCAACGCCGCGTCCCGCGCCGTCGTCCGGCGTGGCCTCGAGATCTTCGGGCTCGCATTCCTCTTCCGGCTTCAGTCGTGGGTGCTCGGGTGGTCGTCGCCGCGGTACCTCCTCAAGGTCGACATCCTCAACATCATGGGTCCCTCGATCATGGCCGCCGCGGCCATCTGGGGGGCGCTTCGCACGGCGAAGGGCCGGTTTGCGGCGTTTGCCGCTGCCACGCTGGCGGTGACGCTCCTCACGCCGATCGTGCGGAACGTGTCTCTACTCTCGCCGCTCCCCGACGCGATCGAAGCATATCTCCGCCCTGTCGGGGGGCTCAGCAACTTCGTGTTCTTTCCGTGGGCCGGATTCGTGTTTGCCGGTGCCATCGTCGGGCTCGTCCTCGATGCAATACAGACGCGTCGGCAGGAGCACCTCGCGAACCTCGGGTTCGCCCTCGTCGGTACTGCCGTCGCGGTGACAGCCTACGACTTGTCGTTTCGTCCGAGCTGGTATTCGCAGTCGCACTTCTGGACGACGTCGCCGGAGTTCTTCTTTATGCGGGTTGGCATCATGACAGCCGCGATCGCTCTGGCGTATCTCTGGGAGCTGCGGCCCGGCGGCGCGCACAGGTGGAGCCCGCTCCAGCAGCTCGGCCGGACGTCGCTCTTCATCTACTGGATTCACGTCGAGATCGTCTACGGCCTGGTCTCGCTGCCGCTGCACAAGCGTCTGTCGTGGGCGCAGTCGTGGGTGGCGCTGGCCGTGTTCTGCTTCCTGATGCTGCTGTGCTCGATATACAAGGACCGGGTCGTTCGCCGTTGGACGGCTCAAGGCTCAGGGCTCCGATCGTCTGGTCCACCTCGACGCGGAGTAGTGAAGGATGACGTCGTAGGTCGGCCGGGTCCTGCCATCTGAAAGACGGGCGCCGCGCGGCGAGACGGCGGCGAACCGCGTGCCGTCGCCGTCGACGTAGTTGCACGACAGAGCGACGATGGCGTGCGACGCAAGAGGCTGGACCTCGCCGGCGTCCGAGACACCGTCGCGATTGCGGTCGTGCCAGATCGCGAGGTGCTGCAGCTCTGCGCCGGACAGCTCGCCGTCGCCGTTGTCGTCGAGCGCCCGCATCGGTTCGTAACCGTTCGACCAGAACAGCCAGAAGGTCACGTCGCCGAACCACTGCAGGGCCGACGTGATCGTGCCGCGGTCGTCCGCATCGTACACGAGCCAGCCTGCATCAGGCGTGATCCAGGTCCATTCGCGAGGTCCTGCACCGTCGGCGTCGAAGCGGACTCGCGCAAGACGATCCACGATGCTGTGTCCAGCCAGATCATCCGTCAGGGGAATGGCGACCGGTGTGATCGCCCGCGGACGCGCGTCGATTTCCGCCTGCTTCGACCGCAGGTCGCTCACCTCCGCAGCATCCCGATCCTTGTCGAGGAGCGGGATGAGATACCCGGCGGCCTCGTGCGTGAACAGCCGTTGAGATGGCATCAGGGCTTTGATCTTCTGCTCCCTGGGCCAGGCCTGCTCGATGACGCGGCGATACTCGCTGATGGCACCTTGCGTGTCGCCTGCCTGCTGCAAGGTCCAGCCATGCCCGAGGCGCGCCGTGAGGTTATCGGGGGCGAGCGCGAGCGCAGCCTCGTAGTGTCGAATTGCCTCCTTCAGGTGCCGAGCGGCGCGGGCAGCCTGCTCGGGAGAGGTGGCCTGGCGAACGGCACTCGGAATCTGGCTCGACCCGGGTGGGTATGACGGGAGCTCGGGCTGGTCCGGCTTGACCTGGGCCGCTGGGAACTCGTCGACCTTAAGGGCGAAAGCCATGGCAAGGAGACGCGCCAGATTGATCAGCGTCTGGACGTTGGCCGGGTCCGCCTTCAGTTCCCGCTCGAGGTTCGCGATCAGTCGCTCGGTCGGGACCTGGCGGGTCTCGATCCGCATGTAGATGGCCGCCAGATGAGCCGATGCGACGAGGAGCGCAAGAGCTCCCGCGAGGAACGCGCGGTGGGTCATGGCAACACCTCAGCTTCCAAGTACATACCAGTCAACCAGTTAGACGTCGTCGCGTGGCCGGCGGCCGGGCGCTTGAGATTCTGGACGCGACACAATATAAAATCGCACGGTTCTCACGTGTTACAACCGGCGTAAACGGTCCCTAGACTTCAGGACTCTTCTGCCCATGATCAGCGTCGCCGCCATCCGGATGCAGCAGTTCGGTGTCCAGTTCTACCAGGCCTCCCTCACCGCCAGCGACATCGACAAGCTGGTCCGGTTCGAGGTGCTGAGCTATGGCGAGCAGGCACAGCCCGTGCGCGGTGGCCGCAAGAAGGCCCCCGCCCCGCCGACGAAGGTGAACTGGGACCTGCTCGAGCGGCGGATCGCGGCAAGCGAGAAGGCCTATCAGCGCCAGATCATCCGCAAGAAGATCGACGAGCTCGTGCAGTACTACGAGCAGTGCCGCCAGGCGCGCGACCTGCCGTCGATTGCCGGCGCGGTCATCATCTCCTGCGACGAACCCCTTCGCTTCGAGCCGATCGAATCAGGCTCGGGGCTTGGCATGCTCAAGGTGCCGGAGCGCGAAGGGATCCTCAGAGCGATCGACGGTCAGCACCGATTGCTGGCACTCCACGCGGACATCGATCATTTCGGCGAAGAGCCCTTTACCGTCCCCGCGGTGATCTTCGATCGGCTTCCCGAAGATCACGTCGTCCAGATGTTTGTGACGATCAACGCGAAGCACACGCGCCTGAACGCGTCGCACCTCGTGTCGCTCTCGGGGCGTCAGCTGTACCGCGACGAAAGCCTGGCAGCGGCACACGACATCGTTCGTGCCCTCAACGATCGCGAGGACTCACCCCTCTACGACGAGATCAAGCTGCTCGGCGTCGGCAGCGGCCGCGTGGCGCAGGCGCCGCTCGCGCAGGAGCTCAAGAAGCTCTTCGCGGCCGAAGCGTTTGGCGCGGGCCGGAAGGGTGACGCCTTCCGCGAAGAGTCGAAGAAGTTCTTCGTCAACTACCTGAAGCAGGTCGCGCAGGTCTTCAACGCCGCGTGGAACGGGCGGAAGTACAGCATCAAGAGCGCGGCGGCGCTTCGCGCGTTCATCAAAGTCGCGCCGGACGTGGTGCGCCGCCTCGACCAGGAACACGCGGACCGGACCGACTTCCGGGCGATCGGTCGCGTCATCGCTCCGTGGGGACGCCGGATCGGCGACCTCCGCTTCGAGACCGAGGGCGCGTGGAAACGGTCCGGGACGACCGTCGATTCGCTCGCGAAGGAACTGCGGTTGGCGTTGCAGTATCCCGAGGGTGCGGCGGTCTGACGGCGACGGGCCAGAGCGGCTCCATGTGTGGCGCCGCGTGCCCGGTACAAGAAAAAAGGGCATCGCCGTCATTGGCGATGCCCCCGGTATTTGCGGGCGACCCGGCTCCCCAGCAACTCACGGCTCCCTGCCGTAAATATTCAGGCCGCCTGCGTCCGGGCGTAGAGCAAGTGGTATGCCCGACGGTTTTGACGCGATTTCTATTGGGTTTTCGCCGCGTTCCTGGGCCAGGGCTCCCTGCCAACGCTCTAAATCGTCACACGGATCACATTTCTGTATTTGACGGCGTTCTCTTGATCGTTTTGGCCTTGGTTTTGGCCGTTACGACACTCGAAGCTCAGCAAAATGAGCCCACAGGCACGCTCCGCGGCGTCGTCCTCGATGCGGCAACGGGCGGGCCGCTGAGTCGGGTGCTGGTTGCCGACGTCACTCGTGACCAGAGTGGGATATCCGTCGTCACGGGAGCCGAGGGGCAGTTCGAGCTGACCGTGCCTCCCGGGCCCCGCCGACTGCGCGCGTCGGTTGTGGGGTATGCCGTCGCCGAGCGACAGGTGACCGTCGCGGCAGGCGAGGTCGTGGACGTCACAATCCCACTGGCCGGGGGCACGGGTTACTCGGAAGCTGTGACCGTCAGCGCCGACCGGTTCCGGTCGGCGGATCCAGGGGCGCCCGCCCAGCAGGTGCTCGGCAGCGCCGACATCCAGAATCTCCGGGGCGTCCTGACCGACGATCCGCTCAGGGCCGTTCAGGTGTTGCCGGGCGTGGCGACCGGCGACGACCTTCGCAGCGAGTTCACCGTCCGCGGCAGCAGCTTCCCGCACATGCATCTGACGCTCGACGGCTTTACCACGCCGTACCTCCTGCACGCCATCCGCGCGGTGGAAGACGAGTCGAGCTCGGGCTCGGTCGCGATGATCAACAGCGACATCCTCCAGGACGTCGCGCTCGTCAGCGGCGGCTACGTGCAGCGATCGGGGAACCGCACGGGCGCGTCAGTCGAGTTCAACGTGCGCTCGGGATCGCGCGAACGGCCACAGGTCCGTGCGGCGGTAAGCGGAACGAGCGCGTCGGTCGTGGTCGAGGGGCCTTTCCGGGGCCGCCGCGGCGCGTGGCTGGTGTCGGCTCGCCAGAGTTACCTCGATCTGGTCATCGAGCGGCTCGTCAACGACCAGGTGCAGTTCGGCTTCTCTGATGCACAGGCGAAGGTCGTCTACGATCTCAGCTCGTCGCAGCGCGTGCAGCTGACCGTCCTCGCTGGCCGTTCGCGCCTGAAGGAACCCGAAGAGGAAGTCGACGCCAACGACCTCTACGTCGGCCTGAACAGGTCGGCCATCGGCATCGGCAGGTGGCAGTGGAGTGGTGCCCGCAGCGTCTTGAGCGCCGGCGTCATGGGCGGCGTCAACCGCTTCCGCAACGAGACGATCAACGGCGCCCAACTCGACAACGGGCACGAGCAGCAGCTGAGCGCGCGCTTCGACGCGCGGCATCAGCTGACGGAGGCGATCGAGCTCGAGGCCGGCGGCGAGGTGGACCTCCTTCGCGAATCGCGCCGGCGGCAGCGCCCCATCACGTCGACCACGTATCGCGTCGTCAACGATTACTCGGGCGAGGGGACACGGCTCGGCGTTTACGGGTCGGCCCGCTGGACCGTCGCGCCGTGGCTCAGCATTCTGCCGGGCGTGCGACTGGATCACTCGAGCCTGACCGACGACGCGACGGCCTCGCCCTGGCTGCAGGCGGTGTGGCGCGTGTCGCCTGGCACGTCGGTTCGCGGAGCGACCGGCGTCTATCAGCAGTTCCCCGGATTCGAGCAGGTGATTGGCGCGTGGGGCACTCCGGACTTGAACCCCGAGCGCGCGACGCATCTCGACGTGGGCGTGGAGCAGGCGATCGGCGAGTCCGCCCGCGTGCAGGTCACGCTCTACGACCGGGAAGAGCAGGACTTTCTGCGGCGCGCGGGCGCCGAAACGCGGCTGGTCGATGGCCGGCTCGTGCCCGCGTCGAGAACCGCCCGCTACGAGAACCGGCTCGAAGGCTCGTCGCGGGGCATCGAGATGATGCTGCAGCGCCTCGACGCGAATGGGTTCTCCGGCTGGATCTCGTACTCCTACGGCCGCCACCGGTATCACGATACGCTCAGCCAGGAGACCTACTGGGGCGACCTCGATCAGCGGCACACCGTCAATCTGTATGGGCTGTACCGGATGTCTCCGCGGACGAGTGTGAGCGGGAAGCTCCGGATGGGCAGCAATTTTCCGGCGCCCGGGTACTACACCGAATCGGGAGGCCGCTATTTCGTGGCCGAGACGAAGAACGAGGTCCGCCTGCCGTCGTTCGCGCGCCTCGACTTGCGCGTCAACCGCACGTTCACATGGTCGACCCGGCGCCTGACGCTCTTTGCCGAGGTCATCAACGTGTTGAACCGGGAGAACGTGCGCTACCATCCTCCATCGATCGACGGCCGTACGTTCGAAGCCCGCCGCCTTTTCGAGTCGCTCCTGCCCGTCGTCCCGTCGGCGGGGCTGCTGTTCGAGTTCTGATGTCGGTGGGAAGTCCATGACACGACTTGCGTCGACTCTCCTCTTAGGCCTCCTCCTAGTGGGCCTCCTCTTCATGTCCATCCCTGCGCGTGCGCAGCCGGCAAGCGATCTGCGCGAGAAGGTCAGGGGTTGGGTGACCGCTCACCAGGCGCAGATCGTCAAGGAGCTCGTCGATCTGCTCTCGATTCCCAACGTTGCCTCCGATCGTTCCAACATCAGGCGGAACGCCCAGCACCTTCGTGAAATGCTCGGCGCGCGCGGCTTCAAGGCGGAGCTGCTCGAAACGAGCGGCAACCCGCTCGTCTACGGCGAGCTCGCGGTGCCGGGTGCGACGCGCACGCTGCTGCTCTACAGCCACTACGACGGCCAGCCGGTCGATCCGAAGGCATGGAAGCAGGCTGATCCGTTCACGCCCGTGCTTCGCAGCGCGCGCGTGGATCGGGGCGGGACCGATATCCCGGCCGTGGCCGGTTTGAAGGAGTTCGATCCGGAGTGGCGGCTCTACGCGCGGTCGGCGTCCGACGACAAGGCGCCGATCGTCGCGATCTGCGCGGCTATAGACGCGCTCGCGGCGTCCTCGCTCGGCCCGACCTGGAACGTGCGCGTTATCCTCGACGGTGAGGAAGAGGCGAGCTCGCCGAGCCTCGTGCCCGCGATCGCGAAGTACCGCGAGAAGCTCCGCGCTGATGCGATGGTCATTCTCGACGGCCCCATTCACTCGAGCGGACGTCCGACCATCGCGTACGGCGCCCGGGGCATCGTCACGCTGAACCTGACCGTGTTCGGGCCGAAGGCCGGCGTCCACAGCGGCAACTACGGGAACTGGGTGCCGAACCCCGCGCAGCGTCTGGCGTCGCTGCTGGCCACGATGAAAGACGATGACGGACGCGTGCTCGTTTCTGGCTTCAACGACGGCATTCAGCCGCTGTCGCCGGAGGAACGAGCGATGGTCGAGGCAGTGCCGGACGATTCGGCCGACATGCTCAAGACGTTCGGGATCGCCGCGCCATCGACCGCGTTCCCGCGGCTCCAGGACGCGCTGCAGTACCCGACGCTGAACGTGCGCGGGCTGGTGAGCGCGCACGTGGGTGCCGGGGCGCGAACGATCATCCCCGACCGCGCGACGGCCGCCATGGATATCCGGCTCGTCAAGGAAACGCGCCCGTCCGATCTCGTGGAGAAACTTCGCGCGCACGTGCGTGCCCAGGGCTACGTGCTCGTCGACGGCGAGCCGACCGACGCCGTGCGGGCGACGCACGCGAAGATCGCGGCAATCGCCGTCTCGGAGTCTCCGACCAGCGCTTTCCGTACGTCGCCGCTCGACCCGCAGGCCAGACGCATCGCCGACGGCATCAGGAATGTGTTCGGCGCGTCGCCCGTGCAGCTTCGCACGCTCGGCGGAACGGTCCCGATCGCGCCCTTCATTGATGCGCTCGGGTTTCCGGCGGTTCTGGTGCCGACCGTCAACTTCGACAACAACCAGCACGAAGAGAACGAGAACCTCCGGCTCGGTCATTTGTTTCAGGCGATCGCCATAGTGGCCGCGATCCTGCGGAGCTGAGGGCAGAGAGTCTGAAGTCTGACTTCAAACTTTCCGGGACTATGTCTATGGTCGACCTCAACAGCGACGTCGGCGAGTCGTTCGGCGCATACCGGATTGGCGCCGACGCCGATGTGATGCGGAACATCACGTCGGCGAACGTCGCGTGCGGGTTTCACGCCGGTGACCCCGGAGTGATGCGCCAGACGGTCCGCCTGGCCCGGGAGGCCGGCGTGGCGGTTGGCGCGCATCCAGGCTTTCCGGACCTGGTGGGATTCGGGCGTCGCGAACTGCGCGCTTCGGCGAGGGAAGTCGAGGATCTGGTGCTCTACCAGATCGGCGCGCTCGCCGCGATCGCGGCGTCGGAAGGCGTTTCGCTCGCCCACGTCAAGGCGCATGGGGCGCTCTACAACATGGCGGCGCGCGACCGCGCGCTTGCCGACGCCATTGCCCGCGCCGTGCTCGCCTTCGACCGCGCGCTCGTCCTCTTTGGACTGCCCGCGTCCGAGCTGCTGCGGGCGGGCGAGGCGGCCGGTCTGCGCGTTGCGTCCGAAGGGTTCGCCGATCGTGCGTACGCGCCAGACGGTTCGCTCTCGCCGCGGACGGCTCCGGGGTCGGTCATTCACGATCCTGAGGAGGTGGTCCGTCGCTCGCTGCGAATGGTCACCAGCGGGCAGGTGACCGCGACCGACGGTTCGACGCTGGCTTTTTCGGTCGACACGCTCTGCGTGCATGGCGACACTCCGGGTGCCGCCGAACTGACGCGGCGGCTGCGCGACGGACTCGAGCAGCACGGCGTCCCCGTCCGTGCGTTCCGCCCCCAGGTCGATCGCGCATGATGCCGCCCGCTCCCATCGCCGCACGAACGCCCGCCCGCCTGGGCTTCCTTCGATGGTGGAGTGACGGAACGCCGGACGCGCACCGCGCGCTCATCGCGGCGGGGCTCGGCTGGATGCTCGACGCGTTCGACGTGATGCTTTACGCGCTGCTCCTCACGTCGATCATCGCGGACCTCGGCATCTCGAGGCAGACGGCTGGCGCGATCGGTTCGGTCACGCTCCTCGCGGCGGCCGCCGGCGGTCTCCTCTTTGGCGTCGTCGCCGACCGCTACGGGCGTACGCGCGCGCTCATGGCCAGCGTGCTCATCTACTCGGTGTTCACCGCCGCGTGCGGCCTCGCGACGACCGCAGCCCAGCTCGCCGCGTTTCGGATCCTGCTCGGCATCGGCATGGGCGGCGAGTGGGCGAGTGGCGCGGCGCTGGTGTCCGAGACGTGGCCGGCCGAGCATCGCGGCAAGGCACTCGGACTGATGCAGAGCGCGTGGGCGATCGGCTACGGCCTGGCGGCCGTCGTCACGATGATCGTGCTGCCGCGCTGGGGATGGCGGGCGGTGTTCTTCGCAGGTGTTCTGCCCGCGTTTCTCACATTCTGGGTACGTCGCCACGTGCGGGAGCCCGAGCTGTGGCTGCGCACGCGCGGCGCGACGCGCGTCCGCAGCCGGCTCGGTGACGTGTTCCGCGACGGTCGCGCGGGCGTCACGATTGCCGTAACTGCCATGAACGCGTGCACGCTGTTCGCCTGGTGGGGCTTCAACCTCTGGCTCCCGGGCTTTCTGTCGATGCCGGCGAGCTCAGGCGGCGTCGGCTTGTCGTCGACCGCGATGTCGTGGTTCATCATTGCGATGCAGGTGGGCATGTGGTTCGGCTACATCACCTTCGGGTACATCAGTGATGCCGTCGGACGCAAGCGCGCGTATATCGGGTACCTGGTGAGCGCCGCGGTTCTCATCGCGGTCTACACGTCGCTGCGCGCGCCGCTGGCGCTCTTACTGCTCGGTCCCTTCGTGGCGTTCTTCGCGACGGGTTACTTCAGCGGCTTCGGTGCGGTGACCGCCGAGATCTATCCCACCGACATTCGAGCGACAGCTCAGGGCTTCACGTACAACCTCGGCCGCATCGCCAGCGCCGCGGCGCCCTTCACCGTCGGCACGCTCGCCCAGACACGGGGGTTCGATGTTGCGCTCTCGACGACGTCAATTGCCTTTGTGCTGGCAGCGCTGCTGTGGTTCTGGATCCCGGAGACACGCGGGCGCAAGCTGATCTGAGATCACGGATCAGGGGAGATGACGAAGCACGGGACGCGGATCACGCGGATTCCTGGCGCTGAGCTGGTCCGGCGCCGGCCTCGGCCGGCGCCCTGGATGGCAGGACTTCCTGCCATCCAGAGCTGCGCGTACCGCAGCGGACCAGCGCGTCGCCAGGGTTCAGTGTGATCCGTGTTGTCTCTGGCCCGTGATATGTCGCGATCCGCGTGATCCGCGTCCCGTGAAACGTGATCCGTGATCCGGTGGTGTCTAAACAAATATGAGCCGTCTCAGGACCATCCTGCTCGCCCTATCCGTGATCAGCTCCGGCTGCCTGGTCTTGAGCGTCAACCCGGGCTATGACGAGACGACGATCGGCTGGGAACCGAACCTCGTCGGCCATTGGGTCGACACGGATGACAAGGCGACTCTGCAGATCGACCGAGGCGAGTGGAAGTCCTACCGCATCCACTATGTCCACCCCATCGAGACCGGCGACCTCACGGGGTATCTCACGGCGATCGGGAACGAACGATATCTCGACGTGATGCCGTTGCGGGGCGAGGACCGCGGCGCGTTTCTCATCCCCGTGCACGCGCTGCTGCACCTGCGGCTCGACAGCGACCGCCTCGAGCTGAGGCCGCTGTCTTACGACTGGTTCAACGCCCGGCTGCGGGCCGGCCGCCCCATTCCGGGGCTCAACGCCGCGTTCGATCAGAAAGAGAACGCCTTGCTGCTTTCGCCGGTCCATCGTCTTCGAGACTGGCTGCGCATACAATCCGTCGACGGCCCCGCGTTCGGGGCGTCGGCGACGTTTGCACGGAAGGCCAATCCGCGTTGAGGCAGAGGGAGGTCCGGATGCGCTGGCTCATAGTGGCGACGGCCGTGGTGGCAACGGCCACGACGGCGATGCAGCCGGTCGTGGCCCAGAACCGCAGCGAGGATGAGTACACGCGCTACGAGCTTCTCGCACCGGAGACCTCGTCCTTCAAGATCATCTACGACGTGACGGCCGTCTCGCCTGGCGCAAAGTTCTTCTTCAATCCGATCAGGCAGGGCAGCGTGGCCACCGATGAATCGGTCTTCGACCTGACGACGGGAGCCCCTCTGAAGTTTCAGGAGGTGAGCGGCGCCGAAGCCCGCGAGTCGGGGCTGGCGAATGCGAACCTCGAGGGCCGATACATCCGCGTCGAGCTGGCGAGGCCGGTGCCGCAGGGCGGAGAAGGACGGATCCGCATCATCAAGACCTACAAGGACCCGAAGAGCTACTACCGCGATGGCACCACGATCGTCTTCGATCGGCCTCTCGGCATCAAACGCAACGCCGTTGTCCTGCCGCCCGCCTACGAGCTGGTGTCGTGCAACATTCCCTCGCAGGTGATCGAGGAGTCCGACGGGCGCGTGGGTATCAGCTTCATGAACGCTTACCCCGGCCAGGCCCCATTGGTATTGCGTGCCAATCCGCTCGCGAAGCGTCCGCCGGCGTCGGCAAGTTCCGTTGGCGTGCTCGCGCGCGCGAGCACGCCTGCCGATCCGAATCCGCCCCTGCCGCCGATGGAGCGCGTGCGTGTGGCAGAGCGCGCCTTCCAGGATCGCGAGATCGTGTACTTCCTCAAGAGCCCCGAGACTCACGCGTTCAGCCTGTACCACGACTACACGGAAGCCCGCGAAGGCACCGACAAGTACATCAACGTCGTTCGCCAGGGCAGTACCGTGTCGGATCCGTCTGCGAGGATCCTCGACACGGGCGAGGCGTTGAAGACCGAGATGCTGAAGGGACAGGCCATCACCGACGCCAGGCTCGACATCGGCGAAGCCGTGCGGCCTGACTCCGAGGTGGTGCTGATCAGGTTTCCGCCGGTCAAGAAGGGCCAGAGCGTGCGTCTCCGCATCGAGGAGACCTACACCGATCCGGCACGCTACGATCTGATCGATGGACAGTTGATGTGGCGCCGCAGCTTCGGCCGTCCCAGGAACGATATCGTCTTGCCGGCAGGATGGTATTTGACGGCGAGCTCGATTCCCGCCACCATCTCGCAGACGGAAGACGGCCGTGTCCGGCTCTCGTTCATCAATTCGAGGCCGGATGCCATCGACGTCTTCCTGAAGGGACGGCGGAAGTAAAATGCTCAAGGGTACCCGCACCGCGCTCATCAAGAAGATTCAGCCCGTCAGTATTCACGGTCAGATCTCGCTCGACGTCTACTTCGTCGATCCCGAGGACCCCCAGGGTCAGGTCAGCCTCGCCCGCCTCGGCGCGGAAGCCATGCCCCGCCACCTGGAGCCTGGCGATCGGGTCGACCTTCACTATCTGGTGGGCGTGGTGACCTCGATCACAAAATCGTCTGGATAAGCAGGCCTTGTGAACCTACGCGCCGGGCCGCGCAGCCTTGCTTTCCCTTTCTCCCTATTGCACACTGGAGAAGCCCCCCAGTTGCTTTTGACAGGAGCCAGCCCCGCATGCATCGAACTCTTCGGTCGGGCCTCGCCCTGCCTCTCGTCGCGCTCTTCGCGATAGCTCCGCTTGCAGCGCGGAACCCCGGCAGCCAGGCTGCTGCAGAGCTCCCGTCGGCGCGCTCGATCATCGACCGACACATCAAGGAAGTCGGGGGCCGAGACGCCATCCTGGCACAGACCTCGACGCATGCGATCGGCACAGTGTCCCTGCCGGCGGCGGGGCTGACAGGCAAGCTCGAGGCGTTCCAGGCGAAGCCGAACAAGTTCCTGCAGCGCACGTCGCTGCCGGGGATCGGTGAGACGGAGGAAGGCTTCGATGGAACCGTGGGATGGTCGATCTCCCCGTTGACAGGGCCGATGCTCCTCGATGGCAAGTTGCTAGAGGAGCGAAAGTTCGAAGCGGACTTCTTCGAGGACTTGAAGGCCAGCGATCGCTACGAGTCGCTGACGACGCTCGAGAAGACCACGTTCGAGGGACGCCCGGTCTACAAGATTCGACTGTTGAAGAAGAACGGCGCCGAAGATCTCGAATTCTACGATTCCGAGACCGGACTGAAAGCCGGGGCGATTTCGACACGTGATTCACCCATGGGGCCGATGCAGGGGACCACGTCGTTGACCGACTACAAGAAGTTCGGGAGCCTGCTCCAGCCGGCGACGACACGAGTGAGTGTCATGAACATGCAGATGATCATGGCCATCACTAGCGTCGAGTATGGCAAGGTCGACCCGTCTGTGTTCGCGGTGCCCGCGCAGATCAAGGCGCTCATCAAGTGATCGGTCGCGTGAAGGTGCTGCTCGGGGCGATCGCGATCGGCGGTACGATCGCCGCGGTTCCCGCCGCGCAGGCGTCACGGGGGAGCGAGACGTTCGACGCCGCCTGGACCATCATCCGGGATTCGCACTTCGACCCCACGATGAACGGCGTGGACTGGCCCGCCGTGAAGGCCGAGCTGGGTCCGCGTGCAGCGCGCGCGCAAACCGACAGCGAGCTGCGCGACGTGATCCGCGACATGCTCGGCCGGCTCGGGCTGTCGCACTTCGCGCTCATCCCATCGGGCAGGGACAGCGCGGGCAGCATGCCGGCCGATCTGGGCGGTGACCCGGGCTTCGACGTTCGCCTCGTCGGCTCGGAACTGCTCGTCACGCACGTCGACCAGCTTGGCGGAGCGGCCTCGGCGGGCGTGCGTCCCGGCTGGAGGCTGCTCTCGGTCGACGCAATGCCGGTCTCCGAGCTCCTCTCGCGACTGCCCGAGACGATGCCCGACCGGTTGCGACAGGTGGAAGTCTGGCGGATGGTCGAGACGAGGCTGCGGGGACCGCAGGGATCGCAGGTCTCGCTGATGTTCGACGACGGCGCGCGGGACGTCGGCGTGGCGGTCGAACGTCGCGCCGAACCCGGGCAGCCGGCCACGGTCGGCAATCTGCCGACGATGTACGTTCGCGTCGAAACTGAAGAGCGCCGGACCGGTTATCACGGCGCGACCGCGGGCGTGATTCGGTTCAATGTGTGGATGCCGGGCGTCGATCCACTCTTCCAGCAGGCCGTCGACAAGTTCCGCACAGCCGACGGCATCATCGTCGATCTCCGCGGCAACCCGGGTGGGCTCGCGGCCATGATCATGGGGATCTCGGGGCACTTTCTCACCGAGCGGAAGCCACTCGGGACGATGAAAACGCGCGACGCAGAGCTGAAGTTTGCAGCGAACCCGCGGCTCGTCAACAGCGCCGGTCAGCGAGTCGAGCCGTTTGGCGGGCCGGTCGCCATCCTCGTGGACGCGATGACCGGAAGTGCGTCCGAGTGTTTCGCCGGAGGCATGCAGGCGATCGGGCGAGCCCGCGTCTTCGGGCAGACGTCCATGGGCCAGGCTCTTCCCGCGTTCTTCGCCAAGCTGCCGAACGGTGACGTGCTCATTCATGCGACGGGCGATTTCGTAACGGCGGACGGAACCCGGTTGGAAGGTCGTGGGGTGGTCCCCGACGAGGCCGTCGCCATCGCGCGTGCCGAGCTGCTGGCGGGCCGCGACACCACGCTCGAAGCGGCGCTCAAGTGGATCGGCCAGCAGGGGCGGTGACGAGGCTCGAGCCCGGGCATTCGAGGATTCTTGCACTGGCGGGAGGGGCTCTGCTAGACTCGTCAGACCTGCATCAAGGCAGTCTTTTCCAGCCCCTCTCAACGGAAACAAATCGGGAGAAATTGAATGGAGCAGCGCCGGCTGCGTCTTGGAGACATTCTGGATGACTACTGCCCGCGTGAGCGTCGTGTGACGAATCACGCGGTCGTGGCCATGGTTGAAGAGACCGTCAAGCAGACACGCTGTACGACCTGCGACGCCGAGCACCCCTACAAGGGCGGCCATGCCCCGCGCCGGCGCAAGAAGGAAGGTCCGTCCGCCCTCTACAAAGAGGTGCTGGCTGGCAAGCCTGACGCCGACGAGCCGGGCCACGACGCACCCGCGGTCCTCGCCGCGGTCGACGCGGCAGACGAGGGTAATGCGGCTGACGGCGACCTCAACGGCAATGTGATGACCGGCAGTGAGGTGCCTGCACCGACGATCTTGAGCAGGCCCACGCCCGGGGTTCCACGTGAGCGCACGCCCGAGAGTGCTCCCGCGATTCCGGCAGCGATTCTCAATGTCTCTGACGCGCGCGTCCCTGGCGCGGACGCGAGCATGCCGAATCCGGAAACCCCCTTGTCGGACGTTGAGGCGCGCTTGTCGGAGCCTGAAGCGCGCTTGTCGGAACCTGAAGCGCGCTTGTCGGAACCTGAAGATGGTCCCGTGCATCGCCAGTTGATACGCGCGACCCTGCCTCGCATCGAGGGCCAGAAAGACGAGCGCAGGCCGACCGACTTTACCATCCGTCAGTCAGGCGGGCGCGGCAACAACGTCGGCAACCAGTTCCGCGGCGGTGGCGGCAGCAACCCGCGAATGCGATCGGGCGGCCGCGGCGGGCATGGTGGCAACGCCGGGAATACCGGTCACGGCGGCAATGCCGGACAGGGTGGCAACGGCCACCGGCCCCACGGCGGCCCACGGTTCGCCGGCGCGCGCTCGGGCCAGGGGCAGGGGCACGGCCGCGGTCAGGGAGGCGGCTTCAGATCCGCCCAGCCGCCGCGGCATGGCGGCGGCAGGAAACGGTCCCGGTAGCCGGTCCCCACTCTCTTCTGTCATCCGAGCGCCTCTCATGTTTGAATGCCCTCCATGCAGGGAGGGATCATGCCGCGCTGTCTCGTCTCGTCGATTCTGGTGATTTCCGCAGGGTTCACGCCAGGGCTCATCCAGAGCCTCAGGCCGCCGCCCGCTGGCCTGGAGATGCAGCGAGAGTCTGGGCTTCGGCCACTCCAGCAGCCAATCAGGTTCGAACCCAAGGACGGTGTTCCGACGTTTGCCGTGCGTCCGCCCGTCCTCCGGCTGCGGCCCGGCGCGGTCGTCGAGACCCGGACCTTCTCGCGGCCGGGTGACTACTACGAAAAAGCTGGCGGGCCGTGGCCTGGCGAAGTCGGCCCGTTCTTCATCGAGGGCGCGACGCCCGACGACACGCTCGTCGTCCGAATCGTGCGGCTGCGCCCCAACCGTGACACGGCCGTCTCGGCGGTCAACCCGGCCGGGATCAGCGCCGTGGCTGGTGACTCGCGGACGCGGATGATCAACGATCCCCTCCCCCCGCGCCGCTTCGTCTGGCGGCTCGATCGGCCTCGCAACATGGGCATCCTGGACCTGCCGAACTCGGCATCGAAGTCGATCGAGATGCCGCTCAAGCCCATGCTCGGCCGCATGGCGGTGGCGCCGGCGGGTGCCGAAGCGTTCGGCGGACTCTGGCCCGGCAACTTCGGGGGCAACATGGACGCCGCCGACGCGCGCGAGGGCACGACGGTCTTCCTGCCGATCTTTCACGAGGGCGCGTACTTCTACTTCGGGGACGGCCACGCCCTGCAGGGAGACGGCGAGATCTGCGGCTCCGGCCTCGAGACCACGATGGACGTCACCTTCGAGTTCGACGTGATCAAAGGCCGTCGCATCCGGTGGCCCCGGATGGAGGACGCCGACGACATCATGGTGGCGGGAAGCGCGCGCCCGCTCGTGGACGCGTTCCGCATCGCACAGGTCGAGCTCATCGAATGGCTCGTCGACGAGTACGGCTTCGAGAAGCTCGAGGCCTACCAGGTGGTGTCGCAGGGAGGCCATTCACGCATCGCGAACGTGGTGGATCCGAACTACACCGTGGTGGCGAAGTTTCCCAAAAAGCTGCTGCCCGCCAAGCGCTGAACGGGCCGACGGCTTAGATCACGATGGCACGATGACACGATGGACACGATGCCTTTGAGGGTTTTCTTCGTGTTCATCGTGCCATCGTGTTCTTCGTGCTGTAATACGTGAACACGCGAAGCGAAGCGTAACTGGTGAAGGGAGTGGAATGACGGACCTGACGGGCAAGACCGGCCTCATCGTCGGCATCGCCAACAAGCGGTCGATCGCCTGGGCCATCGCGCAGGCGGCCTCCGCCGCGGGCGCCAGGCTCGCGGTGACGTATCAGGGCGAACGGCTCGAGGAGAACGTCCGCGAGCTCGCTGGATCGCTGACCGATCCGCTGATCCTGCCGTGCGATGTCACAGTCGACGCTCAGATCGACGTCGTGTTTGCCTCGATCGACAAGGAGTTCGGCGGGTTGGATTTCGTTGTCCATGGTGCCGCGTTCGCCCCACGCGAGGAGCTGATGGCGCCGTTCGTCCAGACCTCGCGAGAAGGCTTCCGGCTGTCGATGGACGTGAGCGCGTACTCGCTGATCGCCCTCGCGAGGGGCGCCGCGCCGCTGATGGAGCGTCGCGGGGGGGGCAGTATCCTCACGCTGACGTACCTGGGTAGCGAGCGTGTGTTCCCGAATTACAACGTGATGGGCGTAGCCAAGGCCGCGCTCGAGTCGACGGTGCGTTATCTTGCGGCGGATCTGGGGTCGAAAGCGATTCGCGTCAACGCTATCTCGGCCGGGCCGATCAAGACCCTGGCGGCCTCGGGCATCTCAGGTTTTTCCAACATCCTGCAGATCTATCGCGATCGCGCGCCGCTGCGCCGGACGGTCGAGACAGCTGAGGTGGCGGATGCCGCCATGTTCCTGCTCTCTCCGGCCGGCCGGGCAGTCACGGCCGAGGTACTGATGGTCGACGGCGGGTACCACGCGACGGGCATGTAGATTGCTGTCAAAGTTGCGAGAGCAACGCCGATGAATAAAGATTCTGGAGGCAATTCCCGATGAAGACGAAGTACGGCTACGCGACGATGGTCCTGCTGGCGGTCACGCTGATCGCTCCACTACTGCTCTCGGCTTGCGGCAAGTCCGTCGGCGAAACGGTAGACGACGCGACGATCACGACGCGCGTGAAGACATCGCTGCTGAATGATCCTGATGTCGGCGGCCTGCGGATCGACGTGGACACGTTCAAGGGCGTCGTGACGCTGTCGGGTGCCGTCAAGACGCCCGCCGAGCGCGACAAGGCCATTGCGCTCGCCCGCAAGATCGGCGGCGTCACGGACGTGAAGTCCACGTTACAGATACAACCGTAGAGGAAATGCTGAATGCTGAATGCTGAGTGCTGAATGCTGAATTGAATTCTGAATTCCCTTCAGCATTCAGCACTCAGCATTCAGCATTTCTTCTCACCATTCCTCTACTTTCACACGGCTTCTGTCGATGCCGAGCTCCGTCAGCATGCGCGGGACGTCGGCGACCATGGTCTCCGGGCCGCAGACGAAGCAGAGCGTGGCCTCATCGTCGATGAGGGGGGCAAGTTGCGACGGTGTGATGCGGCCGCGCTCTCCGTGCCAGCTGTCGGGCGCTTCGCGCGTCACGTGCAGGCGCAGATCCAGGCTCCCATCCAAACGATGCAGCGTGGCCATCTCGCCGAGCTCGGGCAGATAGGCGAAGTCGTCGGCGGTCTTGGCGCTGTAGAGCAGGCGCATCCGCCCTTGCTGTCGCCTGAGCAGCGCCTGTCGAATCATCGCCCTGATGGGAGCGATTCCCGTGCCGCCGGCGATGAACAGAAAGTGACGTTCCGGCGGCCGGACCGGGAACATGAACGTGCCGAACGGTCCCTGAATCCCCAGGCGCATGCCGGGCGCGACAGCGTCGAACCGGTGTCCCCACCGTCCTGACGGCTCGACCTTGATCAGAAAATCGAGCCAGCCATTCTCGAACGTCTCGATGGGCGCGGACGCGATGGAGTACGGGATCCGGGCGTCCTGGTCGGCTAGCCCGATGAGCGCCGCCTGACCGGCTTCGAACGCGAATGGCGCGCCCGCCAAATCGAGCCGCACGATCCGTGTCGTCGGTGTGGCTGGGATGACGGCCCGAACGTTGAGGACGAGAGCGTCGGACGGCAATGCTGAATGATCCCTCATTCAGCAATGAGCTTGTTAGAGGATTCCGGAGGCCGACCGCTGGACGTCCCGATCGACGGCTGGGGCGGCCGCCAGCGTGGCCCGCCTCGCGTCTTCTTCCCTCGTGCGGCGCTTGCGATCGGCCTTGTTCTGATACATGCGGCTGTCCGCAGTGGCCAGCAGCACCTCGTAGGAGTCCCCATCGTGCGGGAAGACCGCGGTGCCGATGCTGACGCCGATGCGCAGGCGCTTGCCGGGGCGCGCTTCGAAAGACACGGCGTCGATTGCCCGCTGCAGCTCGTCCCGCTTCTGCTCGGCCTCTTCCGCTCCACAGCCCGACATCACGACGATGAACTCGTCGCCGGCGTAACGTACGCAGATGTCATACGGGCGGATGGTCGTGCGGAGCACGCGTGCGATCTCGCAGAGCGCGCGGTCGCCGACGTGGTGGCCATGGTTGTCGTTGATCTCCTTGAAGTTGTCGAGGTCCATGACCATCAGGGAGATCTCCGACTGCAGCCGCTCGGCACGCGCCAGCTCACGCGTGAGCTGCATGAAAAGGTACCGCGTGTTCGGCAGACCGGTCAGCGGGTCGGTCAGCGAGTCGGACTGCGTCTGCTCGAAGAGCATCGAGTTCTTGATGACCGCGCCCGCCTGCTCCGACACGCGATCGAGCAGCCGGCGGTGGTCGTCGCGATAGAAACCCGGTTCGGTGTGGTAGACCGACAGCGTGCCGATGAACTGGTCGTTGAAGAGGAGGGGGCACACGAGCGCGGACTGCAGCGTCGTCGTGGCGCTGAGTCCGGCCGCCTCGAGGTCGGCGCTCGGCCGGGCGTTCACGAGCGGACGGCGGTTGCGGGCCACCCAGCCCGTCAAGCCCTCGCCGTTGCTGACCGCGATCTGCTGGATCACTTCGGCGTCGATCCCCGAGGCGAAGCGGCAGCGGAGCGACTCGCTGTCTTCGTCGAAGAGGAAGAGGGCGGCGCACGAGAACGGCACGAGGTTGCTGAGCTTGGCCGCGATGAGCGCCATCGTGTCCGAGACGCCCAGGCTTGTGCCCATCGCCTGCGCGATCTCGTACAGCGCGTAAATCTCGCGGTGCGCGAGCGCGATGTCCTCGAACACGTTCTTTTTTGTCGTCTCCGGCGAAAGACCGGTCGCCGGGCGGCCCATGGCCTGCCCGGCGACATCGATCAGCGATTTCCGCATCGCCAACTCGAGGCGCGTGGTTTCTTCCTGGAGCGACGGCAGGAGCTGGATGAACTTCGCGACCACCGACGGGTCGAGTCCCTTGCCGGCCTCCTGCCTGAGGAGACCGACGGCGGCGTCGAAGCTCATGGCCTTGTGATAGGGCCGCTCCGCCATCAGCGCGTCGAAATAGTCGACGACCGACAGAATGCGCGCGCCGAGCGGAATCTCTTCACCCTTGAGTCCGGTGGGATACCCCTTGCCGTCCCAGCGCTCGTGATGGCTCAGGATGAGCGGCGCCACAGGGTACGGGAACGGCACCGAACTGACGATGTCCGCGCCGACCTTGGGGTGCGCGCGAATCTTCTGGAACTCCTCGGGCGTGAGAGGCCCGGGTTTCGACAGAATGTGCTCGGGCACGGCGAGCTTCCCGATGTCGTGCAGGAGCGCCGCCGTCTTGACGCCCTGCACGTCGTTGTCCGACATGCCGAGGGCTCTGGCGACGGATGCGGCGTAGAGCTGCACGCGCCGGATGTGCGACTGCGACGTCTGGTCCTTGGCGTCGATCGCGAGCGCCAGCGCTTCGATCGTGGCCAGGTGCAGGTCCGCCATCTCACGCACGTGACGTTGCTCGTCTTCGATGCGTCCGAGGTAGACCTTGTAAGTGCGATAGGTGAGATAGAGCGGCGCCACTGCGAGCGGCGTGATCCAGTGCGCCGACCATCCCGTGACCATCCATGTCGCGACGGCCGACGCGCCGGCGCCGACAAAGTAGCTCGGCGCGCTCCACAGGAAGTTCTCGTTCCAGATCTTGAAGATCGCCTGGTTGGTGGATAGCGCGATGGCCGTGGCGATCGCCAGCGTGTTGACGACGAAGTACGTCGTGGCGGCGCCCACGAGTGGCTTGGGCAGCGTCGCAATCGTGACCGGACCAGCCACGCCGCCGAGCAGCAGATAGGCGGCCCCTGCGGCCTGCACGGTGATCACGAGACACGCCATGCTGAAGAGGGTGCGGTGGAGCGGGTTGCGCTCCTTGATCCGGAATGTGCACTGGCTGTAGGCGCTCGCCGCCGCCACGATCATGGTCTCGTTCGGACCGAGCAGCAGCAGCGCCGCAAAATCCACAGCGTAGGAAACCGACATGGTCGATCCGCTGCGCGTGAGCGGGAGGTTCACCTTGAAAATGGAGGTGATCGCCGAAAGGAAGAGCAGCAGCCCGAACAGCCAGAGCCGCCCAGGGTGGCTGAAGGTCTGGACGGGGAAGTACAGGACGAGCAACACGGCGCCAAGGGCGATCACACCGCTGACGTAGACGCGCGCGGCCGTCGGGAGCATCTTCATCCGCGTGCTCCGGCGGCAGCGGTCGGTCGTCGCCGGCTCGCGAGGGCGCCCCCTGGGCCGGGCGGCATCCGGTCCCCGAGCGCGTCGAGGCGCGAGCCCAGATCGACGCCGATGGCGTCGATGCCCGGCATGGCGGGCGTCGCCAGCACGTGCGGCCCGTCAAGCGCACCGAGCGCGGCCGAATCGCAGTCCGGCGTCACGACGCTGCAGGGCGCCGTCCGCGGCGCCTGCTCGCAATCCACGTCGCCGTCGCGGCAGGCCACGCCCCATCCGATGGCTTCGCCCTTTGGCGTCTGCGCATCGCCCCACGTCACACCCAGCTTCCACGCGCTGGCGCGGGCGCCGAGCATGCCGCCGGCGACACGGCGATTGCCCCAGATGATGTGCCGGCTCCAGCGCACCGGATCGCTCGAGAGCTCGGGCCCGAGACCGGTACCGGCGAACGCGCGCGCCAGTTCCACGGCACCGCGCGCATTGAGAAATCCTGCGCCCTGCGTCAGGTAGTTATAGCCGTCGCGCGCCTCGGCCGTGTATTCGAGGATGGCCTTGACGGCGTTCGGCGTGAGGGCGGCGTTGGCTTCGAGCATCAGCGCGATGGCGCCGGCGACCACGGGCGCGGCCATGCTTGTTCCCGTCAGGCTGAGATAGGGCTCGCTCCCGGTCTTCACCACGCCCCACAGGCGCGAGGACGGATTCGCACTATAGAGCGCGCTCGACGGGTCCGCCGTGGATTCGATGTTGACGCCCGGCGCGACGAGATCGGGCTTGGCGTTCTCATCGATCGGCGCCGGGCCGCGGGAACTGAACCCAGCCACCACGTCGTCGCGTCGATCGGCCGTGCCGAGATCGCTCGTCGCGCCGACGGTCAGGACCCAAGGGGCGTTGCCCGGAGACGCGATGCCGCCGTACTGCGCTTGTCCCGTCAGGTCGCGACCGCGGTTACCCGCGGCGGCGACCACGACGATGCCGGAGTCGACGGCGCGCTTGGCGGCGAGGGTCAGGGGGTCCTTTGTGAACGATTCGTACACTCCGGCCGCGACCGACAGGTTGAGGACGCGGATGTTGTAGGTCGCCCGGTTGGCGATCGCGTAGTCGATTGCAGCGATGACGTTGCTCGTGAAACCGTTGCCGGTGACGTCGAGTGCCTTGAGCACGACGAGGTGCGCGCCGGGGGCCACGCCGCGCCGCGCGCCGTTAGAGTCCTGGCCGCTGCCCGCCGAGGCCGAGGCGCGGCCGTTGCCTGCAATGATGCCCGCGACGTGTGTGCCGTGTCCGTAGTCGTCGTAGGCAAAGGGCTGCGCGTTGACGAAATCGGCGAAGTGCACGACCCGTCCGTCCAGATCCTCGTGCCACGGGTTGACGCCCGAATCAATCGTCGCCACGCCGACGCCCGAGCCCGTGACGCCGAGATGCTCGGTGACCCAGCGCGCGCCCGTCGCGGAGGTCGTACGTTCCATGGTGCCGCGCACGGCCCGATCGAGGCTGATGGCGGCAACTTCCGGCCGGCCGGCGAGCCGCTCGAGCGCCGCATCGGGCACAATGGCCACCTGTCCACCCAGCCACGGGAAGTAGCGCCCCGCAACTCCGTTGACCGCCTCGATCAGCGCCGAAGCCGGGCGGCCGTCGACGGTACGGACGATGACGCGGGTTCGCGCTCCGCGAACGTGAACGCCGTGGGCGCGCGTCAACAGCGCCCGATCGAACTTTGCGTTTAACTTTTCAACGTCCTTGGCGTTTAGCCGCGCTCGGTCGTCCGCGCGGTCAGCCGCGCGAGCCACGCCGACACCGGCCGTCAGCAGGGCACACGCGAGCACGAGAGCACGTCGACTCATTGAAGGGGATCCGAGAAACTTGGAAGGCGCTGCAAGGCCACTGCCGTAACTGAGCAGGGCAGCCAGGATCTTCCCGAACGCACTGAAGAAGAGCTTGTTAGCAGCGTTCTCCGTCGAAGATCGAGAGGGCGGTGTGCGCCCCGAGTCGAGCAAAACGTCTCGTTTCGGACCAACGTGTGCGAACAAAGCTGTCGAAACCGTTCAAAAATAGGACACGTGTGCCTATTGCACCGGTCTACGTGGTCTGTTTCGAGACGAACGCGCCTCGCCCTCGAGGCCATACTCCACGATCTTGCGGTACAGCGTGCCGCGGCTGATTTCCAGCACGCCGGCCGCCTGTTTCTTGTTCCACTGCACGCTCTCGAGCACGCGCACGATGTGGGCGCGTTCGGCATCGGCGAGCGACGGCAGACGCTCCCGGGCGGACTCCACCGGCGTTTCGCTCGCGTGTAGGAACTCGATGTCCCCCGGTCGGATGACGCGTCCGGGAGACGACAAGGCGGCGCGCGACACCGTGCTTTCGAGCTCGCGGATGTTGCCCGGCCAATGATACTGGACGAGCAGGTCGAGCCCTTCCTTCGAGAACGACTTGCCGTCGAGCGCCAGCCCGTTCGCGGCGCAGTACCTCGCCAGGAAGCGTTGCGCGAGGACCGGGATGTCGACGGTCCGCTCGCGGAGCGACGGCAGCCTGATCGAGAACGCGTTGACGCGGTAGTAGAGATCCTCGCGGAAGCGTGAATCGCGGACGAACTGGTCGAGCGGCCGGTTGGTGGCCGAGATCAACCGGAAGTTGACTTCAATCGACGTGTTGCCGCCCAGGCGCTCGAAGCGGCGCTCTTCGAGCACGCGCAGGAGCTTGGCCTGTGCGATGATCGACAGATCACCGATCTCGTCGAGGAAGAGCGTTCCGTTGTTGGCGAGCTCGAGTCGTCCGGGCTTGCGGTCGTGGGCGCCTGTGAACGCGCCTTTCTCGTAGCCGAAGATCTCCGATTCGAAGAGCGTATCGGGCAGGGCCGCGCAGTTGACCGCCTGGAACTTGTTGACGCCGCGGCGGCTCAGCTCGTGAATCATCCGGGCCACGACTTCCTTGCCCGACCCGGTCGGTCCGAGAATCAGGACCGAGATATCCGACTTGGCGGCCGTGCGGATCCACTCGAAGACGACGAGCATCTTCTCGTCGCGGCCGATCATTTCGCGGAAGCGCTGCACCGACGGCGATCGGTCTTCGTGGCTGACCGTGGCGCGCCGCTCCAGGAACTGATCGAGCAGATCGCGGATCGCGTCCTGTTCCGGCTGCACGAACGCGTATCGCGGCGTTCCGCCGCCCGCGACGCGGTGCGCCACGCCGAATGCCACGAGTTCGCGCACGCAATTCTCCACGTCGAGCCGCATGCGGCCGAACGTCTGCATCAGCGCTTCGACGTCGAAGGCCTCCTCGGGCCGTGCGCACAGAAAGCGGAGCAGCGCCGCGCGAAGCGGCGACTGCACGAGCGCCTGAAATCGTGTCTCGATGTCCGTCGACTCGGCACGGCGACCGGGAACCGAAAGGTTCTCCACGTATCTCCTAGGCTTCTTTGACAGCCACTGCAGCGCGCGGCGGGAACGGGTCCCGGCCGCGGTAATACTCCGATTGGAAATGCTCGATGAGCCGCTTCATCTCGACTGCGTCCGCTTTGCGATGTCCGTGACAGCGAACCGGGCTCGTGCCGCCCGAGCTTTCGATCAACACGTCGGAGAACATCAGGTTTCGATCGATGAGGACCGAGGCGATGTGCGAGATGTGCATCGAGTGCTCCCGGGCGCCGACCAGCTCAGGCGTGTAGTGCACCACGCTTGTTGGCGTGACGGCGACCTGCGTCGGGAACCAGCGATTGCCGCGGCTCAACCGGCTTGCGCGAAAGACGTGGTCGCCGGCAATCTTGCGCCCTTTCGACCACACAAACACGGCCGCCGCCAGCCCGAGCGTAGCCGCCGCCACGAGGACGAGCCACACCACCTCAGGGCCTGCACCTGTTCCGACTGACATGTCCTCGGTCCCCCGGTCAAATGCCCTCGAAGGCGAGGTACGTTCCCTCCGGAAGCCAGCCGCTGTCAAGGCTTTTCGGCCGATCGGCAGAGCTTCTGCAGGTCACCGGTGCTATGCTCAATCGCGTATGCCCCACCGATCGCCGGGGTCCCCGGGCCACCAGACCAAGAACTACCTCTCGGGAAAAGCCATCAAGCACTACCGGCCGCGCGGCAGCGCCGACATCCGCCAGCTGGTCGACGGGGGGTTTCAGGCCTTCAACGCCGGACGCCTGTCGGAAGCCTGCCACATCTTTACCGACAAGATGCTCGATCCGGCCAACGAGACGACGATCGGGCTGACGGTGGCCGGCGCGCTGACGCCCGCCGGCCTCGGCGGCTGCATCATCGAGCTCATGGACCGCGGGCTCGTCGACTTCATGATCAGCACCGGCGCGAACCTCTATCACGACCTGCACTATGCCTTGAACTTCACGCTCCACCGCGGGTCGCCGTTCCTCGACGATGTCGAGCTGTACGAGCAGGGGATCATCCGGATCTACGACGTGCTGTTTCCCGCCACCGTGCTGCTCGAAACCGACGCGTACATCCGCGACTTCCTCGTCCGGTCGGAGATGTCGGGTCCCGTGTCGACATCGGAGTTCCACTATCGGCTCGGCCTGGACCTGCTCGACCGCCAGCCGGGATGCGAGGAGTACTCCGTCGTGGCCCGCGCGGCGCTCGCGGGCGTGCCCATCTATACCTCCTCGCCGGGCGACAGCTCCATCGGCATGAACATCGCCTACCACGAGCTGATGAACGGCGGGACGCTGATGATCGATCCCAACAAGGACGTCAACGAGGTCTGCGCGATCATCCTCGCCGGCAGGCAGAACGGGTGTGTCATCCTCGGCGGCGGATCGCCAAAGAACTTCTATCTCCAGGGCCAGCCGACCTTGTGGGAGATTTACGGGATCCCCAAAGGTGGCAACGACTACTTCATTCAGCTCACGACCGACCAGGTCGTCTGGGGCGGGCTGTCCGGGGCAACCCCCGCCGAGGCGGTCAGTTGGGGGAAGGTCAACCCGGGTGTCCTTCTCGACACCGTGGTCGCCTATTGCGACTCGACAATCGCGTTCCCGCTCTTCTGCGAGTACGCCGTGGGTTCCACGCACAACCGCCGGGTGCGCAAGGAGCTCGTGCACCGGCGAGACGAGCTCGTTGCTGACCTGCTGCGCCAGGCGCGGCAGTCGCGGGACACCCACTCGGCAGCATCGATGACCGCGCAGCCGGCCGAGGTCGATCGACATCGGTAGGCCGGTCGAACTTCATTGTTACTATTGCCATGGGCACTCTGTCCTCCGAGCTCGGCCCCCACCTCGAACGCATCGTCGAGCAGCCTCGCATCTACGCGGACGCGAACATCCCGAACGGCGTCGTCGAGTACATGCGCGTAACGCTCGGATGGGATGTGCTTTTCATCCTGGAGCACGACGATCTGCGTCGCGCGCCCGACATCCAGCACTACCGCCTCGCGCGTCAGCTTGGGCGCACCCTCGTCACGCTTGATCGCGATTACACCGACGACCGGCGCTTTCCACCAGCCGAGAGTCCCGGCGTCATCGTGTTCTCCGCGCCCGACGAGCGCTGGCTGCGCAAGCTGCTGCAGGAAGCCGATCGCACGGTGTTTCGCGCGGAGAGCGCGTCGGCGCGGCCGCTCGAAGGACAGAAGATCGTCTGGCAGATGGGAAGTGCGGAAGTCGCCGAGAGCTGACAAACGCCAGTAAGAGCCGCTCATGATCTTTCTCGCTGACGTCGACGTCGTACTGCCGGACCGGCTGATGAGTGCTGCGACGGTGGTGATCGACGGCGACCGCATAATCGACGTCCTGCAGGAGGCGCCGGCGTCGGCGCCTGGCGATCTGCGCTTCGACCTGCGCCACCACACGGTCGTGCCTGGCTTTGTCGACGTTCATGTGCACGGCGTCGAGGGGAGCGACACCCTCGACGGTGCGGGCGCGATTCAGCGCATCGCGTCGCGGCTGCCCCGCTACGGCGTCACCGCGTTCTGCCCGACGTCGGTCGCCTGCGCGCCAGACGATCTTCGGACGATGCTGTCCGGGGTGCGGGCGGCGCGATTCGCGCGGCCGTCGGGTTCCTCCCGTGTGTTGCCCGCGCACCTCGAAAGCAATTTCATCAATCCGGAGTATCGCGGCGCGCAACCCCTCGAGTGTCTGCGCGTGCCGGGCGGCCCCAATGCTGGGAGAGGTCCCGAGGGAGAGTTCACCGGCGAGGCCATTCTGTCCGAGATCGCGGCGGCGCGACCCGATGTAGGGATTGTCACAATCGCGCCTGAGATTGACGGCGCCCTCCCGCTCATCCGGACGCTGACCGCTCACGGACATCACGTGTCGCTTGGACACTCCGGCGCCTCGTACGAGCAGGCGCTCGAGGGCATCATCGCCGGCGCGCGTCACGCGACTCATCTGTTCAATCGCATGACGCCCATCGGTCATCGCGCGCCGGGCCTGGCCGGAGCTGTGCTCGAGCACGACGACGTGACGGCGGAGATCGTCTGCGACGGTGTTCATGTGCATCCGTCGATGGTAAGGGTTGCCCTCGCGGCCAAGTCCCCCTCGCGCATCATGGCGATCACCGATGGGACGGCCGGCGCCGGGTTGCCTGCCGGATCCCGGGCAACCCTCGGAGGTCGTTCCATTTCCGTCCGGAATGCGGCCTACCTTGAAGACGGCACCCTTGCGGGCAGCGTGCTCACGATGGATCGGGCGTTTGCGCTGCTGGTCAGCCGAATGGGGCTCAGCCCCGTCGACGCCGCCACCGTGTGCTCGACCACTCCCGCTCGGGCCCTGGGGCTTCAGGGCTTCGGGGTCATCGCGGCGGGGGCGATCGCCGATCTGACCGTCCTTGGCGGCGATTTGACCGTTACCCAGACGTGGATTGGGGGAGAACTGGCCTTTGGCCGCTGATCCGGGGTCTGACCCCGGTCTGACCCCCGAGATGTCGGGAACGGTCACCGGTCGGCTGCCGTCTATGCCTCGTATGAAGTCATCCTTTCTCGTGACGGCACCCCTCCTGGCTGTCGCCACTCTCGGCTCCGCCTGCGTCGTCAGCGTCGATTCGCAGGGGCAGATCGTCCGCGAAGAGAAGCGCTTCAAGGTAACCGGCCCCCCCGATCTGCACCTGACGACGTTCGACGGATCGATCGAGATCCAGGCCTGGGACAGGCCAGACGTCGCGATTGACGTGGAAAAGCGGGGAGCGACGCGCGAAGTCGTCGACGGTCTCGAGATCAAGAGCTCGCAGGAAGGCAATCGCATCGAGCTCGAAGTGAAGCGGCCTCGGGCGGAATCGTTCAACGGGTTCGGGTTTCATCAGTCCGCGAGCGCACGGCTGATCGTGTCGGTGCCTCGTGACGTGAACGTCGTTGCCCGCAGCGGCGACGGGACGATCACGATCGAGCGCGTCAACGGCCGGCTCGAGCTGCGGACGGGCGACGGCAGCATCCGGGCATCGGACGTCAGCGGCGAGCTCATCCTCGACACCGGCGACGGTTCGGTCACCGTGGACGGCGCCCGGGGTCGGCTCGACGTCGACACTGGCGACGGGGGCGTGAATGTGAGTGGCCGGCTCACGAGCGTGAAGCTCCACACCGGCGACGGGTCGATCGTTTACCGCGCGGAGCCGGGAAGCGAGATGTCGGACAACTGGGACATTACGACCGGAGACGGGAGCGTCACGCTGTATCTGCCCACCGGCTTCGGCGCCGACCTCGACGCTCACACGGGCGACGGATCCATCCGCAACGACCTCGATGTCGTCGGTGAGCCCGAGGGCGACCGGAACGAAAACCGCAGAACCCTGCGTGGACGACTCGGCGCCGGAGGCAGGCAGATTCGTGTCAGAACCGGCGACGGCACGATCAGACTGCGGCCATCATAGAGATAGAGAGAGGGTGCCAGGGTGCTCAGTGCCTGGGTGCTTAGGGTGCCAGGTGTTCGAGTGCCTCAGTGCTTGAGTGCCGAGCCAAGACCTAGCACTCTTGCACCCAGGCGCCCT
>Ga0184612_10000165_pt1 | contig 29543 bp, 22 predicted proteins | sample PLM3_60_coex_FD_133163 | JGI IMG/M metagenome (GOLD analysis project Ga0184612, IMG submission 133163) | Groundwater sediment microbial communities from an aquifer in East River, Colorado, USA - PLM3_60_coex | ecosystem: Environmental > Terrestrial > Soil > Riparian zone | place: USA: East... | reverse complement strand
GCCGTCGTGGCCACGCGCACCTCCTCCGCAATCTGCCCGACCTCGAGGGGGATGTCGAGCCGGGTCGCCTGGGCAATCTGCAGCACGATCCCGCTTTGGACGTTGCGCTTGAAACCCGTCACGCCAACTTCGACCGTGTACTCGCCAGGTTGGAGCGCCGTGAACGTGTAGATGCCTTCCTGGTTCGTCTTGGTGGCCGTCACGATATTCGTCGCCACGTTGGTCGCCGTGACGGTGGCACTCTGGAGCACACCTCCGTTGGGATCGGTGACAGTTCCGGTCAGCGTGGCACGGATGGTCTGGGCGGACGCGTCTTCTACCGTGACTCCAGCCGCGAGTCCGATCCCCGTGATAGCCAGCCACAGCGTGGCGAGGCAGCGTCGTGTTCGTCGCGTGCGCATGATTGGTCCCTCCCTGTCGAGCGCAGTGGCTGAACGGCTGCAGACGAGCCCGATGCACTGCGAACCCCTTCACGATACGCCTTTTTGAAATGTCAGTGCCGATCCAGGGTAACGGCAGGGCTGCCGCAAGCCCATCAGTTTCCGCTGCGTTATTTCTATAGTCCTAGCCGAGACGCTTGCTCCAACCCGGTCCACGGTGATTCGCCGGCAAGTCCACGACAAAGCGCATCCTTTGCTAGCGTCGCGACGACGGAGCGATCAGAACGGTGAAGAAGATCCGGGCTTGTGTTCTTGAAAACCGGCGAGTGTCGCTCTCAGAGATGCGTTGGCACTCCCTCTGGAGAATGGCAATCGATAGGATGAACACGCTCTGAGGCGTTCGCGGTCTGTTTGTCGATAGTGCGCCCTGAGGACGTGGTGGGCGTGCAGAAGGATGTGGGGCGTCGAGCCGATCCTTACACTGTCCTTCAACCAGACGTCCGGGTATCCTCATCCTGAGGTACGTTCACGAGGAACCGTTCGCTCGGCTCGGCTGTGATGCCAGGCGCTTCGTGCCGCCGAGGCGCACGTCGCGGTGGTCTTCACGGATTGACTACCCGCGCGCGCAGAATCGTACCCGTAGAAGAAGGTCGTGGGCATGGATCGACGCGAGACTGAACGGCTCCTCGAAGTCATCAAGCAGGCACGTGCGGCCGGCGAGCCGGCGGCGCTGGCCACGATCGTGCGCGTCACGGGGAGCGCGTATCGACGCGAAGGCACGCGGATGTTCGTGCGCCAGAACGGGACCTTCGAATGTTCGCTGTCCGGCGGCTGCCTGGAACCGGCGGTTGCCGAGACGGCGGCGCGCGTCATCGCCAGCGGCGAGCCGGTCGTCGTGAGCTACGACCTGGCGGACGATTCGATCTGGGGCCTGGGCATTGGCTGCAGCGGCGCCGTTGACGTTCTCATCGAACGGCTCGAAGACGACGTGGTCATGCGCAGGTGGTTGACGATCCTCGAGCGGTCGGAGCCTGCGGTGCTCGTGACGTCGCTCTCCGGCATCTCGGGACGGATGGTCGTCGCCGGCGCCCGCCTCGTAGCCGGCGGCCTGTCCGATGCCGTCGTCGAACGGGAGGCGATCGAGCGTGCCCGTGACCGGCTGCGCGCGCCGTACCCCGGATCTGGTCTCGAGTCGATCGCCGACGCCGAGCTCTTCTTCGAGATCGCGCTGCCGCCGCCCGACCTCGTGATCTTCGGCGCCGGACACGACGCGGCCCCCGTCGCGCGGCTGGCCTGGACGCTGGGGTTCGCGGTGACCGTCGTCGATGTCCGCGAGGCGTTCCTGGCGCCGGATCGTTTTCCGGACGCGACGCTGACCTGCGCGCACTTCAGCCAGTTCGCAGACCGTGTGACGCCGCGTGCCGGCGCCTTCATGCTGGTGATGAACCACCACCTCGAGCGCGATCAAGAGAGCCTGCGCTTCGGCCTGGAATCGGATGCCGCCTATGTCGGCGTCCTCGGGCCCCGCTCGCGCTACGAGAAGCTGCTGGCGGGCCTTGCGGCGCACGGCTACACGGCCGATTCGGCGCAGCTCTCGCGGGTGCGCAGCCCGGTCGGGCTGTCGCTGGGCGCGGAAACGCCGGACGAAGTGGCGGTGTCGATCATGGGAGAGATCCTGGCGATTCGCCGCGGGTTCGAAGGCGGCTTCCTCAGCGGCTCGGTCCGCAGCCTTCACCGACCGGAAGACAGCCGGCTTTTCGCCCGCTCGTAGTCCTCGGGTGTGTCCACATCGACCAGCAGATCCGGCGGAAAGCGCAGGATCGTGGTGCGGTCGATGTGACGGTGCAGGACCGAGCGGGCGCCGTGCAGCAGCTCGGCGAGCTCGGGGAAGAACTCCCGTTCGAACAAGTGCGGCGGCGCCATCACCTCGCCGTACCGCACGCTGACGATGGGGGACGCATGCTGGCGGTAGGTGTCGAGCACGGTGCGGTACTCGTTCGTCGTCACGAACGGCTGATCGGCGAGCGCGAACATGGCGGCGTCGCTGTCTGGCAGGTGCTCGACCGCGGTGCGGAACGAGCTCCCCATCCCGCTGGCGAACTGCAGGTTGACGGCATGGCGGACGAGCAGCCCCTCGAGCGCTGCCAGCGTCGCCTCGTGCTCGCTCCCTACCACAACCAAGACATCGTCGAAGCCCGCGGCCGAGACCTGCCGGACCGCCCTGCGGACGAGCGGCTCGCCGCCGAACGGCAGGAGGAGCTTTGGCGCCCCCATCCTTGTCGAAGCGCCTGCCGCGAGCACCACTGCGCTGACCATGAAACAGTGTAGCGATATCGATGGCACCGTGCGTAACAACCCGCTGCTTGCGGTATACAATCACATTTTCTCAGGATCACCTTTGCGACGCCCGCGTGGCTCGACACGCGCGGCACTGCCGAGGCAGGAGGTTGGCGACGTGATTCCTGCAGCCTTCGATTACCTTCGGGCCCACACGACAGACGAGGCGTTGGCACACCTGCAGCAGCACGGGGCCGAGGCCCGGGTGCTGGCGGGTGGGCAGAGCCTCATTCCGGCGATGCGCTTCCGGCTCGCGCGTCCGGCCGTCCTCGTGGACATCAACGGAGTCGGCGAACTGAACTATGTGCGGATGAGCGATGGAGTGCTGGCGGTCGGAGCCATCGCACGAGACAGCGACATCGAGCGCGCGCCGTGGATCGGCGATCGTCGATGGAGCCTCTTTTACGATGTGTCGCGCGTGGTCGCCGATCCGGTCGTGCGCCAGATGGGCACGGTGGTCGGCAGCTTGTGCCACAACGATCCGTCCGGTGACTGGACCACGGTCGCGCTCGCCTCTCGCGCGACCGTCGTTGTTCGCGGCAAGAGCGGAACGCGCCGCGTCCCCATCGACGAGTTCCTCGTTGACAGCTTCGCGACGGCGGTCGGCGACGGTGAGATGGCGCTCGGCGCGGAGTTCCCGATTCCCGACGATCGCACGGCTGGGTCGTACCAGAAGGTAGAGCGCAAGGTCGGCGATTTTGCCACCGCGGCGGCGGCGGTACAGGTGTCGTTGAACGCCGACGGGACCATCCGCTCGGCCGGCGTGGCGCTGTCGGCGGCAGGCGCGTGCGCCGTGCGCGTGGATGCGGCCGAGCAGCTGCTTGCCGGACAGAAACCATCCGCGGATCTGCTTCGCGCCGCGTCCGATGCCGCGTGGCACCGCAGCGCGCCGCAGGCCGACTTGCGAGGCAGCGTCGAGTTCAAGAAGCATCTGGCGGGCGTGCTGGTGGCGAGAGGCTTGCGCCAGGCGTTCTCGCGTCTGGGGGTGCAGGCATGAAGATCCACGTCACGGTGAACGGTGTCGCCTACGATCGGGACGTAGAGCCACGGACGCTGCTCGCGTACTTCCTCCGCGAAGAGTGCCGGCTGACCGGCACCCACGTCGGCTGTGACACGTCGAGCTGCGGCTGCTGCGTCGTCGTCTTGGACGGGACGCGGGCGGTCAAGTCCTGCACGATGTTCGCCGCACAGGCGGACGGCCACGAGATCCTCACCGTCGAGGGGCTGGCTGAGGGCGGCAAGCTGCACGCGCTGCAGCAGGGCTTCTGGGATCAGCACGGCCTGCAGTGCGGCTACTGCACGCCCGGCATGCTCCTGACGGCGTACGCGCTCTTGAAGCACCAGCCGAATCCGAGCGAGGCCGATATCCGCGAGGGGCTCTCCGGAAACCTGTGCCGGTGCACCGGCTATCTGAACATCGTGAAAGCAGTGCAGCAGGCGGCCGCGACGCTCGGCCAGCCAGCCGGCGCCACCAAGTAACGACGCCCGAGGACAAGACGATGAGCATCCAGGCGAAGCCGCTGCACTCGGTCGGCGTGCGCATGAAGCGCAAGGAAGATCCGCGTTTCATTCAGGGCAAGGGGAACTACGTCGATGACCTTTCGTTCCCCGGCATGCTCTACCTCTCGCTCGTGCGAAGCACGTATCCCCACGCCGAGATCAAGAGTATCGACATCAGCGAGGCGATGAAGGTGCCCGGCGTCAAGGCCGTGATCACGGGCAAGGACCTCGAGGCGGCCGGGCTCGGGTGGCTGCCGACCTTCCACGGGTTCGACAAGCAGATGGTGCTCGCGATCGGCAAGGTGCTCTTCCAATATCAGGAAGTTGCCGCCGTGTTCGCCGAGACGCGCGCGGCGGCCGTCGATGGCGCCGAGGCGGTGCAGGTTGACTATGCGCCGCTGCCGGTCGTCGCCGATCCGTTCACGTCGAAGACCGACAAGGTGCTGCTCAGGCCGGACCGCGAGAGCAAGACGAACCATATCTTCCACTGGGAGGTCGGCGACAAGGACGGCACCGCTCGCGCGATGGCGTCCAGCCCGAAGCGGATCAAGCAGCGTCTCTGGTTCCAGCGCTGTCATCCCGCTCCGCTCGAGCCGTGCGGCTGCGTCGCGTACTTCGACACGATGGGGCGGCTGCAGTTCCACGTGACCTCGCAGGCGCCGCACGTCTATCGCACGGCACTCTCGCTCGTCACCGGCATTCCCGAGGACAAGATCCACGTGATCTCGCCGGATCTCGGCGGCGGTTTCGGCAACAAGGTGCCGGTCTATCCGGGCTACGTCTGCGCGATCGTGGGGGCGCTGAAGATAGGACGGCCGGTCAAGTGGATTGAGACGCGCACCGAGAACCTGACGAGCACCGGCTTCGCCCGCGACTACCATATGGACGTGGAGATCGGCGCGACCGCCGATGGCAAGGTCACTGCCCTGCACGTTGCGACGACGGCCGATCACGGCGCGTTCGACGCGGCCGCCGACCCCACAAAGTATCCCGCCGGGATCTTCGGCATCGTCACGGGCAGCTATGCCTTCCCGGTCGCCCACGCCGAGGTGGACGCCTACTTCACGAACAAAGCGCCGGGCGGTATCGCCTACCGCTGTTCGTTCCGCGTCACGGAAGCGAGCTACGCGATCGAGCGCGGCATGGACATCCTGGCCGACGAGCTCGGCATGGACGCCGTCGAGCTGCGCAAGAAGAACTTCATCCCGAAGGATCAGTTCCCCTACCCGTCGGCGCTGGGGTTCACGTACGACAGCGGCGACTATCACAAGACGCTCGACGTCGCGCTGGAGACGATCGGCTACTCCGCGCTGCTGAAGGAGCAGGCGGAGAAGCGCGCGCGCGGCGAGCTGATGGGCATCGGCTTCTCGACCTTCACCGAGGCAGTCGGCGCCGGGCCGTCGAAGCATTTCGACATCCTCGGCATCAAGATGTTCGACAGCGCCGAGATCCGGATCCATCCGACCGGCGCCGGCATCGTTCGCACCGGCGCCAAGTCGCAGGGCCAGGGGCACGAAACGACGTGGGCGCAGGTCGTCGCCGAGGAGCTGGGGCTCGATCCGCAGACCATCATGGTCGAGGAGGGCGACACCGACACGGCGCCGTACGGCCTCGGCACGTATGCGAGCCGCAGCACGCCGGTCGCCGGCGCCGCGATCGTGATGGCGGCGCGCCGCATCCGCGAGAAGGCGCGCAAGATCGCCGCGCATCTCCTCGAGGTGGGCGAGGCCGACGTCGAGTGGACCGACTACAAATTCCAGGTGAAGGGCGTGCCGTCCAAAACGGTGACGATGAAGGAAGTGGCCTTTGCCGCCTACACCAACATGGCGCAGATCGAGCCGGGGCTCGAGGCGACCTACTATTACGATCCGCCGAACATGACCTACCCGAACGGCGCTTACGTGTCGGTCGTGGACGTCGATCGGGAGACGGGCGAAACCAAGGTGCGCCGCTTCGTCGCGATCGACGATTGCGGCGTCGTCATCAACCCTATGATCGTAGAAGGCCAGGTCCACGGCGGGCTGACCGAAGGCTTCGCGATGGCCTTCATCCAGGAGATCCAGTACGACGCCGAGGGCAACAACCTGAACACCAACTTCACGGATTACCTTGTGCCGACGTCACTCGAGACACCGCACTGGGAGACGGGGAACACCGTAACCCCGAGCCCGCACCATCCGATGGGCGCGAAGGGAGTGGGAGAGAGCCCGAACGTCGGCAGCCCCGCCGCGTTCGTGAACGCCGTCATCGACGCGTTGTCACCATTGGGCGTGCGGCACATCGACATGCCGCTCAGTCGAGACAAGGTATGGCGGGCGATCCGCGACGCCGAAGCGAAGAAGGCAAAGCAGGCCTAGATGAACCTTCAGTACACCGGCGAGGAGAAGATCCCGGCCAGTCTCGACAAGGTGTGGGCGTTCGTGACCGATCCCCAGAAAGTCGGACGCTGCTTTCCCGATGTGGTTGACGTGGCGGTGCAGGATGCGACGCACTTCGAGGCAATCGTGAAGGTCGGCGTAGGGCCCGTGCGCGGCAAGTTCAAGATGAAAGTCGAGCTGGTGCCCGCCGACTCGAAGCGCCGCATCGACATGAAGATGTCGGGCGGCGGGTTCGGGAGCACGGTGGATCTGACGTCCGGCGCCGACATCGTCGATGCCGGCGACGGCACGACGCTCTTGAAGTGGAGGGGCCAGGCTGAAGCGCGCGGCCCGGTCGCCGCCGTCGGCGGACGTGTGCTCGACGCGCAGGCCGAGAAGCTGATCGCACAGGCATTCGGCAATGTGCGCCAGCAGTTGACGGCGTGAAGCGGCCGTCGCGCAGATGCCAAGGATCACGCTTCGCGAGCGGTTCTTTCCGCTCCATCAGCCCGACGAGGTGGATCGGTTCCTCGAGCGATTCCCGTGGTCGGTCGTCTTCAAGGCTGGGACCAGCGACAAGACGGTCGATGCGTGGCTCGTGGCGCAGAACGCCCTGGAGCCGCGAGCGGATGTTGCGGTTGGCTTCATCCGGCTTCCCGAGGATCGCGCGGCGAGCGATCGCGTGAGCACGGTGACGGGCATCGCACACCGCAGCCCGCAGCTCGTCCTGTTTCAGAACGCTACAGCCCTCGGCCACCTCGACGAGTTCGCGATCATTCCCGATCAGCTCGTACCGCTCCTGCGCGAGCGGCTTCCCGTCGAGGTGGGACGTCCGGTCCGGAACGAGGCGGTGGTTTCGCTCGAGCCGTATCGGATCATGCTGTCGAAGTTCGTGCGGGGCGAGCTGCCTGACGAGCGGTTCCAATGGGGATTTCTGGAACGGCTGGCGAACGAAGCGCTTTGGCGCGATGATGAGACGTTCGCGCTGTTGAACAGCCTGTTCGAGAACGAGTGGGGGCGCGACGTCCGGGCGGCGCGGCTCGTCGCGGTCGAGTTCCAGGGGCGGCTCGCCGGGCGGCTCGAGCCGCTCGAGACGCGCGCCGCGCGGCTGCTGGAGCGGCTGTCGGATCGAGTGACGACGAGAATCGGTTGAGATGAACGCCATGGATCTCTTCGAGCAGATTGCGATCTTGCGGCGCGAAGGGCAGTCCTTTGCCGTGGCCACGGTCGTGGCGCGGCGCGCGCCGGTGTCTGCCCATCTCGGCGATCGCGCGATTGTGTTCGCCGACGGCCGAATGGAGGGATTCGTCGGCGGCGCATGCTCGCGCGAAATCATCCGGCGGCAGGCGCTCGAGGCCCTGGCGGCACGGTGCAGCCGCATGGTGTCGATTCGACCGGACGCCGGCGACGCAGCCGGGGCGACCGCGGAGCACGTGTTTGTCCCGATGACGTGCGTCTCTGAAGGGGCGATCGACGTCTACGTCGAGCCGTTCGTGCCCGCCAGGCGGCTCATCGTCGTCGGCGCGACGCCGGTGGCCGAGTCGTTGACGCGGCTGGCACGCAGCATGAACTACGACGTCGTGCGCGTCGTGGAAGAACGTGAGCTGCGCGACATCGAGCAGAAAGCGGCGACGCTCGGCGTGACGGTCGCCGCCCTCGACAAGCTCGACACGATCCTGCGGGAGAGCATCGCCGGCAGCCCCGATCTCTCGGCCGTCGTCGTTTCGCAAGGACACTACGATGAGGAGGCGCTCGAGCCGATTCTGAAATGCGGCGTGCCGTACGTCGGGCTGGTGGCGTCGCGCACGCGGGGAGCGGCCGTGCGAGCGCTGCTCGAGGACCACGGTGTACCCGGCGTGGCGACGATCCGGAATCCAGCGGGGCTCGATCTCGGCGCACGGACGCCGCCGGAAGTCGCACTGTCGATCCTCGCCGAAATCGTCCAGGCGCGTCCGACTGGCGCAGCCAAGACGGCGACGACGGAAGCTGCGCCTGCGCCTTCGGCTGTCGCACAGCCGTTAGCGTCAGCGACCGCGACAGCCACCGATCCGGTGTGCGGCATGAGCGTGACAGTTGACTTGGCGCGGCAGACGGCGGAGGTGGACGGCGTCGCGTACTATTTCTGCTGCGCACAGTGCCGCGAAAAGTTCCTGAAGGATCCCCAGGCGTACCTGGCCCACCAATGACAGACGCTGCGGCGATCCACGACCGCTTTCGCGAGCGAGGGTTCATCGTTGACGAGGCATTCGCGACCGCGCTGCAGATCATGCTCGCGCTCGAGAAGCCGCTGCTCATCGAGGGGCCGGCCGGCGTCGGCAAGACCGAGAGCGCGAAAGTGCTGGCGGAGGTGCTCGCGACCGAGCTGATCCGCCTGCAGTGCTACGAAGGTCTCGATGCGATGGCGGCGCTCTACGAGTGGAACTATCCGCGCCAGATGCTCCACGCGCGGTTGAGCGAGACGGACGGATCCAGCCTCGACGAGCGTGAAGCCTACATGTTCAGCGAGCGGTTCCTGCTCAAGAGGCCGCTGCTCGACGCGATCACGCGCGATCGGTCGCCGGTGCTCCTCATCGACGAAGTGGATCGCGCCGACGAAGCCTTCGAGGCGTTCCTCCTCGAAGTGCTGGCGGAATGGCAGGTCACGATCCCCGAGCTTGGCACGATCCGCGCGCAACACAAGCCGCACGTGATCCTCACGAGCAACCGCACGCGGGAATTGTCCGACGCGCTGCGCCGCCGGTGCCTGTTCGTCTGGCTCCCGTATCCGGCGCTCGACGTGGAAATCGAGATCCTCCACGCGCGCGTGCCCGGCCTGTCGGATCGTCTCGCGCAGCAGATTGCGCGGCTCATGCAGGTGCTTCGCGGCTTGCCCCTACAGAAGGCGCCCGGCGTCGCTGAGAGCCTCGACTGGGCGTTGGCGCTGATGAGCCTGCACCGCGACCATCTCGACGCGGCGACGTTGGAGCAGACGCTGGGATGCGTTCTCAAGGTGCACGAGGATCGCGGCGTCATGCACGCGCACCACGCGGAGCTCGCTCCGATCCTGGGCCACGTCCCCGACACCCTCGAGTCCGGCGGATACAGCCTCGATACCGACTTCGGCTTCGGTTCGGTGTCGGCGCCGCGCCGATGATGTACCCGTTCGCCACCCTGCCAGAGAATCTCGCCGCATTCTGCGAGGCGCTGCGCCGCCGGCATGGCTTTCACATCGGGCCTGGCGAGTTGCACGATGCCGCACGTGCGCTCGACGTCGTCGATCTCGCCAGCGAGCGCGCCGTTCGCAACGCGCTTCGACCGATCCTCGGCGGCACGCTGGACGACGTCAGGGTTTTCGACACGGCGTTCACGCAGTTCTTCTTCCCCGATCCCGCGGCTCTTCGGCGGGATGAGACGATTGCCACACGGCGGGAGCCAGCGGCCGATGCCGGCGGCGACATAGACGCCGAGCGCGCGCGTCACACTCCGCCATCGACGGCTGACGCAGACGAAGCGTCTGCGCTCGGCGGCGGTCCGATGACGCCAATCGCGTCAACCGGCGATCAGTCCAAAGAGGCGGCGCTGGTGGCGACGTCGAGCTACAGCCCGCTCGAGGCCGAGACGTCCGACGCGCCAGAGTTGCCACGCATCGACCAGGGCTGGCGCGACGCCGCGCGACTGTTCGTTCGCCGGCTGCACCTCGGCCTGTCGCGCCGTTGGAGTCCGGGAAGCCGTGGACGCCGATTCGATTTTCGACGCACGCTGCGGGCCGGCCTGCAGACGGGCGGAGAGATGCTGTCTCCACGCTGGCTGCGCCGCCCGCGGCGGGCGCCGCGAATCGTGCTGCTCGTTGACGGCAGCCGATCGATGAGCGCCTACGCACGAACGACGTTGACGATTGCGGTCGCGCTGGCGAGCGCCACGATGCGCCTCGAGGTGTTCACGTTCTCGACCGGGCTCCAACGGGCGACCAACGACGTGCGGCGAGCGGCAGCGGGGGAGCAGCGCCGTCTCGATCGCCTAAACCATGCATGGGCGGGCGGCACCACCATCGGCGCGTGCCTCCGCGACTTTCTGAAGCGGTTCGGCGAGCGCATGGTTGGCCGCGACACGGTCGTGATGATCGCCAGCGACGGCCTCGACGTCGGCGTGCCGGACCTGCTCCGCGACGCGATGCGTGAGCTGCACCGGCGATCGGCTGCGGTGGTGTGGTTGAATCCGCTTCTCGAGACCGAGGGCTACGAGCCGACTGCGGTCGGGATGAGCGCGGCCCGCCCCTTTATCAGCACGTTCACCAGCATCACCGATCGAGCTGGCCTCGCGCGGATGTCCCGCCTGGTGCGCCTGCGCAGCTGAACGCCTCGATGGTCCCTCGCCGGTGCACCTGAGAACGCCTGTCCCACTCACGCGATCGCCACTACTGAGACCGCTGCGGCCGACCACCAAGCGTGGCAAAGTCCTTCGCGAACTCTATGGGATCAGGAACAGCAATTGTTGACATGTGCATCCGCGACGTCGCGGACGCTGCCAGCCGTTCACATCAGGACTTGCAGGCACTCTGTCACGATCGCCACCGCACTACTGCAGGATCGCGCAGAAAAGAACGCGGTCGCACGAGCGACTTCGAATCGAGGACGTGGCGAACCGCCGTCATTTCTTGTATACCTTCAACTGGACTCAAACGCGGAGCAGCCCAGAAATGCCTAGATTCAGAGCGATTGCGCTTTTCATGGTCATTCTGTCGGCCAGCGTGTCCGCCGGCCAGCGAGCCACGGTAAAACCAACTAATGCCGCGGCCAGCGTCAGCACGTCGGAGCGTTTCAAGCGGCTGGATGTCGTGCTTCAGGAGCACATCGATCAGAACCGCATCGCTGGCATCGTTGCCCTGGTGCTGAAGGATGGCAAGCCGATCTACGAACGGGCACTGGGGTGGAGCGACAAGGAAGCGAACCGCCCGATGAAGGTGGATACGATCTTCCGCATCGCCTCGCAGACCAAGGCGCTCACCAGTGTGGCTATCCTCTCGCTGATGGAAGAGGGTCGCCTCACGCCAACCATGCCCGTCAGCCGGTTCATTCCGGCGTACGCAAAGACGACTGTGGCCGTCAAGGGTGATGCCGGTGTTGCCGCCTTGCCCGCGCGCCGTGCGATCACGATTGCCGATTTGCTCACGCACACGGCCGGCATCTCGTACGGCACCGACAGCCTTGTCTCGGCTCAGTACGACGTGAAGGGCCTCGGTCCGGCGGCCGGGTTCGGCTGGTACACCGCGGACAAGGACGAAGAAACCTGCGACTCGATGGAGCGCCTGGCAACGCTGCCATTCGTGGCGCAGCCAGGCGAGTCGTACGTCTATGGCTACAACACCGACATTCTCGGCTGCGTCGTCGAGCGCGCGTCGGGCATGCGGCTGGACAAGTTCTTCGCGAACCGGATCACGACGCCGCTCGGGATGAAGGACACACAGTTCTTCCTGCCAGCCGGCCAGCGTGATCGTCTGGCGACCGTGTATTCGAGCGAGCCCGATGGCACGATCATCCGCGCACCGGAGGGGGCACGGGGCCAGGGCCACTACGTCGATGGGCCGCGGAAGAATTTCGCAGGCGGCGCCGGGCTACTGTCCACGGCGCGCGACTACGCCCGGTTTCTTGAAATGACCCGAAACGGTGGCGTGTTCGCTGGCGTGCGGATCCTCTCGCCGCGAAGCGTGGCCCTCATGACGACGAATCAGAGCGGCACGCTCCACTCGACGACCGGCCTTGGGTTTGGCTTTGGGTTCGAAACCGTCGAGCGATATGGCGCGCTCGGTGTGAGCTCGGTTGGTGCCTACAGGTGGGGCGGGGCGTACGGATCGAACTACCTCGTGGATCCGGATGCGGGGCTCGTGATCGTGTACATGATTCAGCAGATCCCGAACCGGACCGATCTCGGACAGCTCATTCCGCTCCTGGTCTATCAAGCGCTGAACGATCCACCGCGCACGAAGTGATCTCCTGCGGATCTGGACGACTTGCGGGCGGGCCGTGTCTCTCCTCGGTCGATCCTGGTCGGCCCGTGAAACCGCCGTGGCGTGCGCGACTCTACTGCTGAGCGAGTAGCCTTGTCTCGTGCCCATCATCGCGCTCGCGCTGCTCCTCAGTGTTCTCGTGCTCGTCGGCATCGCGCTTCTCCCGCTCAGCCTGGTCCAGCGCTACCGCGTCGGCGCCACGCGCCGGCCGGCGCGTGGATGGTTTATCGCCGTCAACCTCATTGCTATTCTCATATCCACGGGAATACTCCTGCTTGGCGCGGTGGTGACGGCGGCATGGGTGCCGGACGCATTCTTTTACACCATCATCGGCTTCGCCGTCGGGTCTCTCCTCGGCATGATCGGGCTGGCGCTGACTCGTTGGGAATCGGACCGGCACGTGCTGCACTTCACGCCCAATCGCGGTTTGGTCCTCCTGATCACACTGCTCGTGGCGGCGCGAGTCGTGTACGGATTGTGGCGCAGCTGGCATGCCTGGAACGTTGGCCTTCGCTCGTGGGCCGCGGCGTTCGGCGTCGCAAGCTCGATGGGCGTCGGCGCGGTCGTCCTTGGCTACTACCTCACGTACTGGCTCGGCGTCCGCAGACGCTTCATTCGCCACAGGCAGCGCGGCTGATGGAGCAAGGGGCATGACCTGAACGCCGCGTAAGTTATCTGTCTGTTCACCTGAGGAATTCAAGAGCGGTGGATGCAGAAGGCGTCTCAACACTCGATTCTCATCGAACTGATAGCTCACATTCTCTGCATCGGTAATATTTATGACGACTCTGCCCAGGATGAGAGGGACGATCGCTGATTCCCACCAACTCGGAGGTCCGAACCGGGTCTCGCCACAGATACGTGGTAGCATCCCTCACCTCTGCCTGCCCGTGCCCGCCGTTGGCGGTGCCCCAGACATCCAGATTCCACAACAGGTTCTCTTTCGCGGAAGACCGCGGGACGTAGCGAGACTCCGCCCCCGGCCGGTCTACCAGAAGTCTCCACACAGAACGCGAGAAGAGCTGATGAAAATCCTCAGGAATGTACTGCTGATCGGCGGACTTGCCATGGTCGGCGCAGTGCCAGTGATGGGCCAGGTGCACAAGTACTTCAGTCCGGGCACCGTCTGGACCGTCACGATGATCCAGATGGCGTCGGGCATGGACCAGATGTACCTGCAGTACCTCGACACCTCGTTCAAGAAGTCGGAGGACGCGCAGGTGAAGGCCGGCTTCCAGAAATCGTACAAGATTCTCCGGACGCTGGACGACAGCGGGACGTGGAACCTGCTGATCCTCCGGGAATACGCCAGCCTCGCCGCAGTGGAAGCCAACGTCGAGAAGGCTGATGCCCTCTTACAGCAGTCGGACGGCACCGACGAGGCGCAGATGAAGGGCTATCAGGACCGCAGCAAGTATCGCGAGGTCGTCGGCACGAAGTACGCTCGCGAGCTGATCCTGAAATAGGAGATCCGACCGGAAGATCGGGGCGGCTCCGCACAGGCGGCCGCCTCGATCCGACTTGGTGTTTGGAAGGTGCGCTGTTTGCGCGCGCTTACTTATGCGACGCGACTGAAGACCGTTCGGCTTTCCTGAACCGACTTCTGGAAGAGGCGGATGACTCGCGCACGACGAGACCAAAGTTGAGCAGAATATCTCGCGAGGGTAGCTTTGGGTTGTGCACCCGCTCGACCATCGTTCTGATCGCGGCTGCTCCAATGTCTGCGCAGGGCTGATGAATCGTCGTCAAGGGAACCGAGAGAAGACTGGCGTACTTGACATCGTCGAATCCGACCATCTTGACGTCATCCGGGACACTGACTGACAGCTGCTCGAGCGTTCTCATCAACTGTGCCGCCGTAAAATCATTCGAGCACACGATCCCATCAGGGTTCAGCGCGGACATTATCTGGCGAACCTCATCTTCGCTCGACGGATCGGTTTGGTGTTGCACGAACTCAGGCCGGTATTCGATGCCCGCATCCTGGAGTGCGTCACGGAACCCGACGCTTCTGGCGACGCAGCTTGGCGCAGAGCGGTGTCGTCCAACGAAGATCAGACGTTTGCATCCGGCGCCCACCAAGTGCGATGTCACAACGTACCCCGCGCGGCGGTTGTCGATGCCGATCAGATCGTAGGAGCTCCGCTCTGGGTAGGGAACGACGTCACGATCGAGTAGTACCACCGGGATGTCTGATGCGATGAACAGTTCGGCAATCCGTTCATTGATCTTGTCCTTATCGCCCGTCAGTTCCAACGGCGCAAAGAACACTCCCGATACTTTCTTCGCAATCCATTGCTGGCAGAGCTCACGGGCTTGCGTCTCCACGTCCTGCGATTCGCCTGGTGACCGGCCCCACAGCAGAACCTGCTCCCGACCGACCTGTGCTTCAGCCATCCCGCGGCAAATGGGCTCGAAGATCTCTGTCCTTCCGAGGTCCGGGATGAGGAGCCCGAAGGTGTAGTCCTGCGTGGCCGACGCGCAAACGTAGCTTCCTGACCCCACTCGGCGGTCAATGAAGCCGCCGAGCTGAAGCTCCCGCAGTGCCCGGTTCACCGTAACCCGAGAGGTGTTGAAAGTCTTCACGAGCTCGGATTCGGTAGGTAGCCGCTGACCGGCTCGGTACTCGCCGACAGTGATCGCGTGCTTCAAAGAATCATAGATTTGACGATACTTTGGGCGTTCTGACAGCACAGGTTGCACGATGTGATACTACAACATTAGGCAATCGCGGCAAACCTTTGTTTTCTGGAGAGATAGTTTCGCGGAGTCGTGTCCGTCCGCGGAGCGCGGCCGGTTCTACGGCACCCCTGTGAAGGCATATACGTGCCTTGCGACGCATCCTTGACGAGCCTCTGATGCAGTATTGAATGCCTTTAATTGGAAGTATTTGACTTGACACATCTTAGTCATCGAGATATCGTCCATCGGCGTTCGGCTGAGGCGGACCTGCACGTACGGTTCGACGCCTGCCAGCGGAGGGTGCCGCCGCCGACGGCGACGGGCCCACTAGCTCGGGATACGACGTGAGGTGCCTGTGGACTGGATGGCAGCAGCCGCGGCGTTCGGGGGAGGCATGTGGGGAGCCGCAATCGGGGCGGTTCCAGCGTTTATTTTCACGGGATTGCTTGCGATGTTAGGCGCCGCGGCCGCCGCCAGCGGGCACAAGGAACTGGTTGATGTCGCTTTCGGTCCGGTTTTTGGCCCCCACGTGTCGTTTGGCGGAGGGGTTGCCGCCGCAGCCTACGCTGCGTCCCGGGGGCGGGCTTCGACAGGACGAGACATTGGCGCTCCGCTGATGGCCCTTCGAAGTGTCGACGTTCTGTTCGTTGGGGGAGCGTTCGGCGTAGTCGGGTTCCTCATCAACTCGGGCCTGGCGTCAGTCGGGGCGGCGAACTGGACCGACTCCATCGCCCTGACGGTGATTATTTCCAATATCGGTGCACGCCTGATCTGGGGAAAGACGTCGCTCTTCGGTACGGTGTCGAGTCCTCAGGGCAAGCGATTCCGGCCGGACGACTCCGCGACCTGGCTTCCCTGGCAACAGAGTTTTACGCACGTCCTGGCGATTGGGTTGGCGGTGGGTCTGGCCGCGTCGTACCTGGCTGCCCGGAGTGGGCTAAGCATAGGGTCCGACGCGCTCGCGTTCGGCATCGCGACGTCCGTCCTGGTGTTTCTGGTCATGGGACAGAAGGTCCCGGTCACTCATCACATGGCGCTGCCCGCCGCTCTGGGCGTTCTGCATGGGGCGGGGTTCGTCGGCGGTGTCGCGTGCGGCGTAGTGGGAGCCGCCATCGGTGAAATCGCCTCGCGCGTGTTCCTCATTCACGGAGACACCCACATCGACCCGCCCGCTGTGGGTATCGCGGCTGTCGTATTTCTCTTGAAGCTCGGCGTCGCTGCCGGGCTGCTGCATCCGCCGTGAAGATCTCACGCTTCCAGGATGCTCTTCGTCTCCGGTCAGAGGTGAAAGTGCTCGAGACTGAACTGCGCGGCCTTCATCGGCCACGCCGTCAGTGATTCGACTCGCGCGTTGGCGTTGGCGGTCCCTGCGCGCCCACCCGCTGTCGCCGGTGCGCCGCCGCGCCCTGGCGCGCCCCCGCCCGGTGGAACCGTTCCACGACCGACTCCACGCCCGGTGGCCGCCTGCGCCGTGATCGCCACGCCGATGTGATCGGCGCCAGCGTCGACCGTGCCGAACACCGCGGCTTCGCCATCGTTGATGTAAACCTCGACCACCCGCTTGTCGAGGAAGATGCGAAGCGAGTAGCGCTCCAGCGCACGACTCACCTGGATTTGCGCGGTGCCGACGGTGAGCAGGCCGGTACGGCTGATCCGCACGGTGACACCAGCTTTGCCCTCGGTCGACCTCCTGAGATCGAACGCCACGTCCGCCGCACCGCCCACGACTACTTCAGCCCTGAGCTCCAGCGCATCCCCCTGGACACGGCGCAGCACCACAGGCTCCCCAGGAGTCAGGTCGAAACCAGGCTCGCTGATGGCCGCACCGCGAAGGCTCTCGAACTCTCCGGGCGGCAGCTGTCGCAGAAACCCGTCGTTGCCGATCGACAGGAGTCGCGGAAGCGTCATGCAGCCGTTCCAACCCTTCTCCGGAGGCGTGTTCGTACGTCCCCACAGCCACTGAATGGTCCGCCCACGGTCGTCAACAGAAATGTTGCTGGCGTAGGAGGTTCCTGCATCCAGGATTCCGTGGGTCTCGGGAACGAACTGATACCGCGTCAGATCAAGCTGACCGATGAAGTACTCGCAAGGTTGTTGCGGCGACATGAGCAGCACCCACTTGTCGCCAAGCCTGAAGAGATTGGGACATTCCACGTTGTAGATCCGCAGATCGCGATAACGGAAGATCACGCCGAGGTAACTCCATTTCGTCAGATCCGATGTCGTCGCCCGATAAAGCAGCACACAACCGCCGCCCCCGCGCCCGTTGTTCAGGTTGCCTCCCAACACCATGTACGTCTGACCGCCCTCCACGAACAAGAAGGGGTCGCGCCATTGGGCAACGTCGGTCGTTCCGTGGATGCCGATCGCTATGACGGGATTGCTGGCCGGCCGGTCCCATCGGAGCAGGTCATCGTCCTGCGGAAGCGCGATCCATTGTTCGGGCGAGGGGTGGCCGATGCTCGTGTAGAAGATTTTGGGGCGCTTATCCGGGCCCGGAATCGCACCGCCAGAAAAGATCGCTCGTTCGCCCCGGTCCGTCAGTGGCCAGAGCGCGATCGGCAGGTGCTCCCAGTTCACGAGATCGCGACTGCGCGCGTGTCCCCAGTGCTGATTGCCGCCGCGGGGTGCCGACGGATTGAGCTGATAGAAGAGGTGATGCCAACCGCGATAAAAGATGGTGCCGTTCGGATCGTTGTTCCAATTTGCGGGCGGCCGAAAATGATAGATGGGACGATCTGGATCTGACGCGGCCAGGGGAATGGCCGCGGCGAGAGCGTCCATCGCCGCCGCAGGCGGCGCAGCCTGGCCCCCCAGCGGCCGGGCGGACAACAGGGCCGCGCTCGAGGATGCGACGAACTGTCGGCGGGTGATCTTCATGGGTGCCTCCTCATCCCGAATTCTATTTGTCGAGCCGCAGCTGTCTCGGGACTTCCACTAGCGCTCGCGCCATCGGTCCAGCGAGGTTGCAGCTAGCAAGACCACGCCCTTGACGATCAGCTGGTCGTAGGTGCTCACGTGAAACAGGTTCAGGGCGTTGTTCAGGATTCCGATGAAAAACGCGCCGGCGAGCGTGCCCCAAATGGAGCCCCTTCCTCCGAAGAGGCTGGTACCACCCACAACGACTGCAGCAACGGCATCGAGCTCGTAGTACTCTCCTGCGCGCGGATAGCCCGCGCTCAAGCGCGATGCGACAAGGACTCCCGCCAGGCCCGCGCAAAAGCCACAGACTGCATATACGACGAGCTGCGTTCGGGGCACGCGCACGCCGGCGAGCCACGCTGCCTGGAGGTTGCCGCCGATCGCATACACGTGCCGGCCGAGCACCGACCGCATCAGCACCAGCCACGACAAGCCGTAGACGCCAGCCATGATGACGGCAGCGGTGGCGCCGTCGCTCAGAATCGCAAACTGCGCGGGCAGGCCCGTGACCGTTCGCGCGTCCGTGTACTTGAACGCGGCTCCCCGAACGATCAGCATCATCGCCAGCGTGACCACGAATGCCGGGACGCGCAGCTCGGTCACTGCGAGACCGTTGACGAGTCCTACCAGGACTCCTACCAGCAGGCCGGCCGCGATGGCCGGAGGAAGGCCGTGGCCCTTGGCCAGCATGTCCGCGCAGATCACGCCGGACAACCCCACGACCGACCCGACGGACAGGTCGATCCCGCCTGTGAGGACCACAAAGGTCATGCCCGCCGCGAGAATGGCGGCAAACGTGTTCTGGCGCAGGACGTTCGAGAGGTTCGCTTCCGTGAAGAACGTGTCGGTCGTTGCGCTGACCAGGAGGAACTCCACTGCCAGCGCTACGAAAATCGCGTACGCCGAGAGCCATCGTCTCAGCTTCATGCCGCTGTAGAAAGTGCCATGATGGACTCGGCGGTCGCCTCATGCCTGGCGCGCTCACCGACCGTCCGCCCCTCGCGCATCACGACGATCCGGTCCGACATCCCGAGAATCTCGAGCATGTCAGATGAAATCATGAGGATGCCCAGGCCGAGCGATGTGAGGTGGTTCATCGTCTTGTAGATCTCGGCGCGGGCGCCGACATCGACACCTCTTGTTGGCTCATCGAGAATCAGCACGGCAGGCTGTTCGAGCAGGTAGCGCGCCAGCAGTGCCTTCTGTTGGTTGCCGCCGGAGAGTGTCCCAATGCGTTGATCGACGCCGGAGGTTCGAATGCCGAAGTCACGAATGGCGGCCTCCGCGCCGCGTCGCGCGCCGCGAACCGAGAGCAACCCGGCCGTGGTGAAGCCGGACATGTGAGTGATCCAGATGTTCTCTCCGAGGCTCAAGTCGGGAAAAACCCCGCGGCCCTTACGGTCCTCGGTGACGTAAACCAATCCCCGGCTGATGGCCTCGGCAGGCGTTCGGAAGTGTACGGGCAATCCCAGAAGCTGTACCCTCCCGGCGGAAGGGAGCATGCCGACCATCGCAAGCGCCGTGGACGTTCTTCCCGCTCCCACCAGGCCAGCAAGGCCGACAATCTCGCCGGACCGAACCACCAGCGACACGTCGGCCACACGCGGCGGGACGTTCAGGTGCTCGACCTCGAGAACGGGGCGCCCGAGTATCGGGGCGCGCGGCGGGAATTCCTCTGACACCGTTCTGCCGACCATCTGCTGGATGAGGCCCTCTCGCGTCATGCCGGCAATCGAAGAGGTCGCCACGTGCCGGCCGTCGCGGAGAACGGTCACGGTGTCCGCTATCTCGAATACCTCCTCGAGGCGGTGTGACACGTAGATAACGGCGAGACCCCGGCCCCGAAGCCGCCTCAGGACGGCGAACAGCTTGTGCACGTCAGTCACGGACAACGTCGCCGACGGCTCGTCGAGGATCAGGACCTTGGCGTCAATCGCCAGGGCCCGCGAGACTTCGACCAGTTGCTGCTGGGCGATGCTCAACCCGCGCACGATCGCCGATGCGTCGAGGTCCAGACCGAGCATGCTCAATAATTCCTGCGCGCGTCTGGTCATCTCACGTCGACGCAGAAATGGGTGCCCCAGCTCGCGACCGAGGAAGATATTCTCCGCGACGGTGAGCTCAGGCACGAGCGTGAGCTCCTGGTAGACGATGCTGAGACCGCGTTCGCGCGACTCGAGGGGACTGCCCACGGGCATCAGAAGGTCTTCGATCCACACGTGACCGCTATCCGGCACCACCGCTCCACTCAGGATCTTGATGAGCGTCGATTTGCCGGCGCCGTTTTCTCCGACGAGAGCGCGGATTTCGCCTGAGGCGAGACTGACCTCGAGGTCCGAGAGGACGGCCACACCGCCGTACGATTTCGTGAGCCCTTTTGCCGACAGCAGCATCCTGCTTACTCGCGGGATTGCGGGGGCCCTGCGCTCAGCGAGGCCGCGTCAACCACACTCACCGGCACAGCGACCTGGGGCGGAACCTTCTCTCCAGCCAGCCGCCGTGCCACCAGGTCTATCGTTGTCTTGCCGATCTCGATGGGGTGTTGGGCTATGTCCGCCTTGAGCACGCCTCCCTTGCGAATGGCATCCTGCGCTTCGGCTGTCGCATCAAACCCGACGACGACGATGTCGGTCCGTCTGGCGGCGTCGAGGACGGAGACCGCGCCGAGCGCCGAGTCGTCATTGATCGCGAACACACCCTTCAGATTGCGGTGTGCCTGCAGCATGTCCTCCATGACTGCCATTGCCTTCGCACGCTGTCCGCTCGCCGACGGATGCCCGACGATCGTCACGCCGGGGTGGCCCTTCATCTCTTCCTCGAAGCCGCGCGTTCGATCCTGCACGGATGCCACTTCGGGATGATCGATGATGATGACCTCGCCGCGATCGCCGATGAGTCGCGCGAGGGTCTGTGCCGCGAGCCGGCCGCCTCCCAGGTTGTCGCTGGCAATGTGGGATACCACCGCGCCACCGCGTGCGGCGATGTCGACGGTGAACACGGGAATGGCCGCTTGTTCCGCACGTGCCAGATATGGAATCACAGCCGCCGAGTCACAGGGCGCGACGATCATCGCATCGACGTGTTGCGTGACGAAGTCCTCGATCTGAGACGCTTGTTTCGCCGGATCCATCTCGCAGGCGACGATCACCAGATCGAGATTGCGGACGGACGCCTCGGCGCGCATCGTCTGCTCGAGATCCTTGTAGAACGCATGTGTCTGCGTGAGGAACGAGACACCAATGAGCGGTCGCTGCCGTTTCTGAGCGCCTGAGCCGGAGTTCGACCGGCACGCAGGGAACGTCAGGGTGGCGATTGCGAAGGCAAGAATGAAGATTCGACGGTTCATCGGTATTCACTCAGGGGAACTGTCCACGCCCAGGCGTCCCCAAGGAGGACGACGGCCAACCGCGCGGGCTCGGTCACGGCTGACGGGAATCATACGTCCAGAACGCGAAGCGGGTGGGAAACCCCACCCGCTCCGGTGCACGATATGTCGCAGGCGCTAAAAGCTGAACCGCAACTGCGCCTGCGCCGAACGCATCGCCTGCGCACCATTGACGGCGCCGAACCCGGCGTTTCGCGGCTGTAATTTGGTCGGATCGAGCGAGCCGTCCGGAAGGTACTGACTGTTTCGGACCGTCTGGTCAGTCGGGCTGTTGAACTGGATCGCCGACACTCTCGAGTTGAACACGATGGTGTTGAACGCATTGAACAACTCGAGACGGAACTGCAGCTGACGCGCGCCACCCAGCTTGAAATTGCGGGCGATAGCCAGATCGGTCGTGTGATCTTTGCAGCCGGTCATATAGAAGCGGCCGGATTCCAGGCCCAAGCTACCCGAAAGTGGGCCGGCGAAGGCACCGGTGTTGAATTGATTGTACTGGTTGCCTGCGCATCCACCCCCCGGATCTCCGTTGATGCGAATCGTCGCCGGATAGTCAGGAGATCCCGTGAGATTGACGTTTCCTCCACCGTTCAGGTAGCTGAACCCGATGGTATACGGGTTGCCAGAGTTCGCCGTGAAGATTCCCGACAGCTGCCAGTCGTTGGCCACCGCGGCCACGACGTGCATCAAAGTGTTGGAGGCCTGGGTCACGTCTGGCAGGTCCCACACGAAATCGGCTTTCACTACATGCGTAGGGGTTCCCTGGCTCTTGTTCAGCTCGACGTACTCGTCCCAGTCGCTACGCAACGAGACGGTGCCGTCTGTCGCATGCTGGTAGCGTGGCTGCAGAGTGGTCGTTCCGTCGTCAGCCAGGCTCCACGTCCAATTGACTTCGGCGAGCACCCCTTTCGAGAACCGTCGCTTGAAAGTGGTCTGAATGGAATGATACGTACGCCAGAACGCGCCCTGCTGCTGAAGAATGTTGCCGTACCCGCGAACTGACCGGAGAAGATCGGTTGTGAGGGCAGTCGCTCCGGGCGTCGCGTTGGCCGCCAATGTCGGATCCTGATTCTGCGGCAGGAACGCGGCGCCGAAGTCCACGGCATTCAGGTTCTGTCCGTTGGCCCCGGCGCCGGTCGCGTTCTGCTGGTTCCACGCGTGTTGACCGACGTAGGTGACGTCGAGCGATGACGCCCAGGGCAGAGTCAGTTGCACGCCGCCGTTCCACTGGAACGACGAGGGTAAGCCATCGTCATAGCGGTACGCGAAGATCTGGGACGCGGGGACGGGGCCGCCTTGTGTGGCGGCCAGATCCTGCACGCGCACGGCTCGTAGAATGATCCCGGTGGAGAATGGAGGATTGGAGACGAGATTCTGGACGGAGTCGCTTGGCGGACGGTCGAAGAACACGCCGCCGCCACCACGGATTACGAGCCGCTGCCTTCCCGTGACATCGTACGCAGCGCCGAATCGCGGCGCGAGTGCAACTGTCGGCCAGACGTAGCCGTACTTGGAGGTGCCCTGCTGTCCCTGTTGAATCAGGCCCTGCGTCGGGTTGCCCGAGCCTGGCACCAGCTGGCCGATGTAGACCGCCGAGCCCGCACCCAGAAGCTGCCCCGTGCGGGGATCCATTGCCTGTCGAGTAGTGGGGCACGGGTAGGAGTTTCCCGGGCAGCCAGCGGCGTACAACTGTGGTGCATTGCCGAGCGACCACTGGTCAGCGAAGAAGTTGGCGCTATGGCCGAACTGATCATGCTGCGGCTGCTGATTGACGAACCGTAGTCCGTAGTCCAGCGTCAGCCGGCTATTCACTTTCCAGTTGTCCTGGATGTACCACTCGCGGTTGTTATAGATGTAGCTGCCCTCGACGAACTTCGATTGCTGCGAGTAGCTGGACAGGATGCCCAGGGCGGCGTTCGCATAGCCGAAACCGGAGTCGAGCGGGTTGTTCGCATCATTCGAGAAATTCATCTCTCCCTTGAACGGCAGCGCCCCAAGGGCGAGATTGATGTTCTGCGGTTTGAAACTGTGGTTCAGATAGAACCCGGCTTTCATCGTGTGACGCCCCTTCACTTTGGTGAGGTTGATCGAGACGTCATATGTCGGATTCGTATTGAGCGCACCGGGGAACGTTAGATTCGGCGGGCACGGGGCGCCGACACCGCCATTGTTCGTGGCCGCACAGCCGATGCGGCTTCCCCAGGCAAAATTTGGTGGAAGGAAGATGCTGCCGTTCTGGAAGAAGGGCGAGCCGGACTTGGACAGCGCCTCGTACGCGAAGTAGCTGGGATCGACGATGCGGCCGTCGGGATAGACCAAGGGCAGGCCAGCCAACCCGACGTTGTTGACGTTGGATGCGTCTGTCATCAGTACGGTCGTGCCGTAGTTGCGCGCGGTCCCGTAGGTGGCTTCGAGAAACGTTGACGGCGTGAGCGTGTAGTTTGCGCTGACTGCCCAGGTCGTCCTCCATTCGGTTCCTTTGATCCGTTGTGTGTCGTTGAATCCCGGAAGCGAACCAGGCGTCAGAGGCCGGCCGGAGGCGTCGTTCTGGCCATTGAACTTGCCTGTGACCCTGAGCTTGGACGTGGGCTGGTAATCGAGGCGAACGGACGGCTGATAGGTGAGTGTTTTGAACACGGGCGCTGTGACTTCATAGTTGTAGTTCATCCCCGCCTGCTGGTTGACGTTCGGCACAGGCCAGAGATTGTTCAGGATCGCTACTCCCGGACCGTACAGACGACCCTGCGGGATCCGGCCGACCACACCACCATCCTGGAAGCATCCAGAGGTGTTCGCGGCTGTGCACGGGAGGCCTGTACTCGCGTCGCGGATGAACGGAAAGAGGTTTCCGGTATTGTCCCGGGTTTGCGAGAAGTCGCCCTGCCGTTCGAGTGCAGTAGGCAGCCTGAACCGGCCGACGGTGCCACCGCCTGTCCTGGGACGGTACTCCTGGCTGTGGAAGAAGAACAGGTTGTTGGCGCCGCCGGGTTTCCCGACAGGGCCACCGATGCTGTACCCCCAATCGTCCTGTTTCAACACCGCCTTCGGATCGCCGTTCTTCTCATTGACCCAGCTATTCGCATTCCAGTCGGAGTTGCGCTTCACGTCGTAGAGGGAGCCCCGGAACCGGTTCGTGCCGCTCTTGGTCACAGCCGTGATCTGCAGACCGCTCGAGCGCCCGTACTCGGCTTGATAGTTGGCGGTGAGGACCTTCACTTCGGCGATGGCCTCGACGTTCAGCTGGATCATCTGACTGTTGTTACCGGTATCCACGACCGACACGCCGTCCATGATGAAGTTGGTTTGGCCGCCGCCGCCGATGCGAGTCGTGCCAATCACGCCAGGCGCGAGCGACGCGAGCGACGCAAAGTTGCGGTTCGAGAGGGGCAGGTTCTCGGCCTGCTCAGAGCTGATGACATAGGACCTCTCGCCGCTCTGCGTTTGCAGTAACGGGACTTCGCTGGTGACATTCACCGTCTCCTGCGCCCCGCCCACCTCGAGCTCGAGCGTGCCGAGTGCCACGCGATCGCCGCCGCTGACGGGAATGCCCTTGCGCAACATCGTCTTGAAGGAGGGCATCGTCACTTCGACCGTGTAGGTGTCCGCGGTGACGTTTGGAACGACGAAGTCTCCCGCTTGGTTCGACACCACCGGGGCCATCTGCGTACCCCGGGCTTCGCTTGTGAGTACAACCGTCGCCCCTGGAATGACGCCCCCCTGAGCGTCCTTGATCGTGCCAGAAACCGTGCCCGTCGTGACCTGAGCCGACGCCACAGGCGCCAGCATCAGGCTGCCGACGGTGCCGAGGATCAACAGCTGTCTTGCGATCGTCTTCATCGGTCTCCCCCTCACTAGCCGTTGCCGTCGTGACTGCGGTGCTCTCGACTCCCGCTGATGATTTCCATGAGGCGGTGGCGTAAGCGCCAATATCTGAAGCGGCGCGATTTAATATCAGCTTCCGTTTTCTGTCAAGATATATTTGCGGTCATGGGACCACACAAATGCTGAATTGGTCTTTATCAATAACGCCGTGGCAGGCGTGGACGGGGTTCTCGCTGACCACCGCGCTGGAACGTCCGGCCGCAGGCTGCGGAGGACAGATCTGACGCAATCTCCAGCTATTCTCGCCAAAAGCCGAGGGCGTGGCCCATTCGACCCGCCGTTGTCTCCTGCAGAACATGAGTGAGCCGAAGGCGAAGCGCCGGGAACTGTGAGGCCTGACCGTCGAGAAACTCCAGCCGGGGTTTACGAGGATCCAGTTGGAGCATTCGATATATCAATACGAAGTCATATCTGACTTGACAAATCTTGACTATTGCATATAGTCCGTGTCTGTTCATCCCTGAGCGCCCGGATTGAAAGGTAGGCCGTAATGAAGATGTTGCTGGCGGGACGTCGAGCCGACGCGGTTTCAGGCCGCACGCTTGAGGTCCGCAATCCCGCTACCGGAGTCGTGATCGATACGGTGCCGCAGGCTGGTCCCGACGATGTTCGAATCGCAATCGAGTCAGCTCAGCGTGGGAAGCCGATCATGGCTTCCCTGCCAGCGCATCGCCGCAGCGACATCCTGAAGGCAACCGCCGATCTCATTGGCCGTGACCTCGAAGACCTGGCTCAACTCCTCACGGCCGAAAATGGCAAGACAATCCGCCAATGCCGGGCCGAGATGATCACCACCCAACGACTGTTTGTTGATTTCGGCGAAGAAGCCAAGCGCATCCGGGGGACCTATCTTCCGATGGACGGTGTGCCCGGCCTCGAGCACATGGTGGCGTACACGGTGCGGCAGCCGGTTGGTGTAGTCGTCGGAATTATCCCTTTCAACTATCCGGCCGAGCTCTTCGCCCACAAGGTTCCTGGCGCGATCGCCGCCGGGGCGTCTGTCATCGTGAAGCTGCCGGAGCAATGCCCACTCACCGTGCTCCGTATTGGCGAGCTGATGCTCGAAGCTGGGCTGCCACCCGAAGGCATGCAGATGATCACCGGCTATCCCCAGGAGCTGGGCGACGAGCTGATGACGAGTCCCGCGATCCGGATGATCAGCTTCACAGGCAGCGTCGGCGCGGCGAAGACTATCGCGGGCATGGCGGCGACGACTCTCAAACGCCTTGCGTTCGAGCTCGGTGGTACCGACGCGATGATCGTTCTGGACGACGCCAATCTCGCTGCGGCTGCTGACGCGGTCGTGCAGGGGCGGCTGACCAACGGTGCCGGGCAAATCTGCTGTGCCGTAAAGCGCGTGTTTGTGCAGGAGACCGTCTACCAGGACTTCTTGAGCCTCTTGCTGGACCGGTGTCGCACGATTCGCATGGGCGATCCGTCAAGCGAGCACACCGATCTCGGACCACTCATCTCGGTGGAGGCCGCGGCCAAGGCCGATCGACAGGTGCAGACGTCGATCGCGCTCGGCGCGAAATGCCTGACCGGAGGCAAACGGGCATCGGGCTCGTTCTATGAGCCCACCGTGCTCGTCGATGTCACGGCGGAGATGCCGGTCATGCGAGAGGAAGTGTTCGGTCCCGTTGCGCCAGTCTGCTCATTCAAGCACGCGCACGAGGCCGTGGAGATGGCGAACGATTCACCATACGGACTCCAAGCCAGCGTCTTTTCCGAGAACATCCACAACGCCCTCAACATCGCACACAAGCTCGAGGTGGGTGGTGTGGTGATCAATGGGGCTGGTGCGTTTCGCCCAGGCAACGTACCTTTCGGCGGAGCCAAGCAAAGCGGCATTGGCCGCGAGAGCATCGTCGACACAGTTTTGGAGATGACGGAAGAGAAGACCATCGTGATCAACAACGCGCTCGGACCGCTACGCGACCATGACGGCGGTACAACGGATTCGGATGTGCGGCAGGTCGCCGTCACATGGTAGTCACCGAGAGGCCCGCGTTCTAGTCGAGAGGTGGCGGACATGCAGAGGGTTCAGATTCTGTTGACGACCTGCGGCGCCTTGCTCGCCGTATCCATGGCATTCGCGCTGGCACAGCAGCAGGTCCAGTTTCAGACGCCGACGATGCCCGAGTTGCCGAACAACGGTCTCGGCGAGACGGATCAGCCGCTGATTCCCGGGCAGCCATGGCGTATCCGTGACCTGAACCGCCCGCGGCCGGTGACTGTCACGCCGGCGACGCATGCGGGCGCTCCCCCTTCCGATGCGATCGTTCTGTTCGATGGGAAGGACCTGTCCCAATGGACGGTGGGAGGTGGCCGGGGCCGCGCCGGAGGACCTGCTGCGGCACCCTCGGTACCGCAACCGCCGGTATCGTCGACGTCGCCGGGCTGGAAGGTAACAAACGGCTACATGGAGGTCACTCCGGGTGCCGGAAGTTTGTCGTCCAAGGAACGCTTCAAGGATTTCCAGCTGCACCTCGAGTTTGCCTCGCCAGCAGTGCCGCTCGGTATTTCGCAGTATCGCGGCAATAGCGGAGTGACGCTCGGAGGACGGGAGATTCAGATTCTCGACAACTACGACAACCAGACATATGCAGACGGCTACGTCGGCGCCGTTTACAACCAGTGGCCGCCCCTGGCCAATCCTTCGCGACCTCCCGGTGAATGGCAGACCCTCGACATCGCATACTTCGCCGCGCGATACGACGGAGACAAACTCGTTCGGAACGCGTACCTGACCATCTTCATGAACGGCGTGATGATTCACGACAATCGTGAAATTCTGCCGGGCGGTCGAGGCGCTGGCGCCGGGCGCGCCGGCGCCACTACCGGCGCGGGTGCCGCAGGCCCGGCAGGCCAGAACGCACCTCAGACACCGCCGGCAGGCGTGGCGTCAGGCCGCGGGCCCGCTATTCCACCAGGTGCGGACCAACCCATTGGGCTCATGGGCCACCCGAGCGCGATACCTGGAAATGCCGTGCGCTATCGCAACATCTGGGTCCGGCGCGTTGCGCCCGAACTCCCCACGCAGTCCGTGCAGGTTCAGAACCACTAGGAGAGCAGGTCATGAATCGACGACAGTTTCTTCAGACGACCGCAGGCGCAGCGGCGGCCTCCGCGGCAAGGCCACTCCTGGCTCGCGCGCAGTCCGGCGGAGTGGTGGGTGCCAACGAGCGAGTACGCCTGGCGATCATCGGATCAGGCGGACGTGGAAATCAGGTCATGAACTCGTTCAGCCAGGCGCCCGACAATGTCTTCGTCGCCGCCTGCGATGTGTTCAAGGAGCGGCTCGACTCCACAGTGCAGAGGCTCAGCTCGGCTGGGAACAAAGTCGACGCCTACGAAGACTACCGGCGCGTCCTCGACCGCAAGGACATCGATGCGGTCTTGATTGCGACCCCCGACCACTGGCATCCGCAGCAGACGATTGATGCCTGCGATGCCGGCAAGGACGTGTATCTGGAGAAGCCTACGAGCAACAGTGCGACGCTCGACACGGCTGCGAAGATGATCGACGTTGTTCGCAAGACCAAGCGAATCGTGCAGGTAGGCACGCAGCAACGGAGCTGGCCGCACTTTGACGAGGCCCGCGGTCTCTTGCCGCAGCTTGGCGGTGTCACTCACGTCATGCTGCAGTACGGAGGCGGCTCGAGTCCTGTGACCGAGCCGGTGGTCGCGGCGCCAGAGGGCCTGAACTGGGACTTGTTCCAGGGACCTGCGCCACGCAAGCCCTACAAGAACGGACGGCAGCGGCAATGGCGCTACTACTGGGACTACGGCGGCGGACTCGTCACCGACTGGGGAGTTCATCTGGCCGACACGGCCCTCTGGTTCATGGATGCGCAGCGAAAGGCGCCGAAGCTCAGCACCGGTGTCGGACAGTTCGTGAACGTGCAGAATCCTGACCCGGAACGGCCATTCAATGCGTTCGCCGCGACGTGGCAGTACGACAACTTTGTGATGACGTTCTCAAATGCTGTCGTGGGGAACCCAGACTTTCCATTCCAGGGGACGGTGTTCATCGGTCCTCGGGGGTCGTTGGTCGTCAACCGTACAGGTTACATGCTCAGACCACCGCAAAGAGGTCTCGGCGGCGGACGAGG
>Ga0184612_10000164_pt1 | contig 29603 bp, 23 predicted proteins | sample PLM3_60_coex_FD_133163 | JGI IMG/M metagenome (GOLD analysis project Ga0184612, IMG submission 133163) | Groundwater sediment microbial communities from an aquifer in East River, Colorado, USA - PLM3_60_coex | ecosystem: Environmental > Terrestrial > Soil > Riparian zone | place: USA: East... | reverse complement strand
CTGACGAGCGGGTCAATCAGGTCACGCCTGCCCTCTTCGCCCGCTATCCCGACGCGCGCGCACTCGCCCGCGCGACGACCGACGAGCTGGAGCCACAGATTCAGTCGACCGGTTTTTTCCGGGCCAAGTCGCGCTCGCTCGTCGGGATGGCCACCGAGGTCGTCGAGACGCACGGTGGCGAGATTCCGCGTACGATGGACGCACTGGTGCAACTTCCAGGTGTGGGCAGGAAGACCGCCAACGTCGTGCTCGGGCACGCGCTCGGCGTGCCGGGCCTTCCCGTCGACCGACACGTGCTGCGCGTCGCCAACCGGATCGGCATTGCGAAATCCGATGACCCGGAGGTCGTGGAGCAGCAGTTGTGCGCCGCCATGCCGTCCTCCGCGTGGACCCGAACTTCCGACACCTTGATCCTGCACGGGCGTCGCATCTGCAAGCCGCGCCCGCTGTGCGATCGGTGCGTCATCCGCGGCGACTGCGATTTCTACGCGCACCTGACGCGGTCAGCGAGCACGCGGCCACCACACTCGCCGAAGGCGCGAGGAAAGGCGTGACCAGGGAACGCTTCCGCCAGCTCGTCGAGGACGCGCTGCGCGAGATCCCACGGCGTTTCCGCAACGCCATGACGAACGTGGCAGTCGTCGTCGAGGAGCAGCCCTCGGCCGAAGTCCTGGCGGAGATGGAGATCGGACCCGACGATACCCTCTTCGGCCTCTACCAGGGGACTCCCCTGCCCGAACGCGGCTGGAGCTACGGCAACACGCTTCCGGATCGCATCTCGATTTACCAGATCCCCATCGAGGAGGCGTGCGAAGACGAGGACGAGATCCGCGACTGCGTCGCCGAAACGGTCATTCACGAGTTCGGGCACTATTTCGGTATGAGCGAGGACGAGATCGAGGAGATCGAAGAGAAGTACTGGCGCGGTGAATCGCTGGATGATGTGTGATGCGGGGCAGGACCCGGTTACGGGCGAAGAAGAAGTTCGGACAGCACTTCCTGGAACCCGCGTGGGCGGACAAGCTCGTGCAGGCGATCACGCCTCGCGCGACCGACCGCTTTCTCGAGATTGGCCCGGGCCCCGGCGCGCTCACGCTGCGGCTTGCGCCGCAGGTCGCCCACCTCACGGCTGTCGAGCTCGACTACGAGATGGCCGAGGCGCTGACGCCCAGAGTGCCGCCAAACGTTGCGATCGTCGTGCAGGACTTTCTCGACTTCGACCTGCGGTCCCTCGCCGATCGCGATCTCCGCGTCGCGGGCAACCTGCCCTACAACGTGTCCTCCCCGATCCTGTTTTCGCTCCTGAGAGCGCGTCGTGAGGGGGGCCGGCTCATCGATGCGACCCTGATGGTCCAGCGTGAGGTAGCCGACCGGATCGAGGGGAAGCCAGGCACGAAGGACTACGGCACCCTGGCGATCTTCGTGCAGCTTCGCGCCAATGTTCGGCGCCTCATGACGCTGCCACCGGGTGCGTTCAGGCCCATCCCAAAGGTGCGCTCAGCGGTCCTGCGTTTCGAGTTTCGGGACCCGATCGTTGCGATGAAGGACGAACCGACGTTCGAACGTCTCGTGCGGTCGATCTTCACGCAGCGCCGGAAGACCCTGCTGAATGCCCTCAGGCCGTTCGGCGAGGAGCGTGCGGTCGCCCCCCGGGTGGCGGTCGCCGAGGCGGGCCTTGATGGCACACGGCGGCCGGAGACGCTGCAACTTGCAGAACTGGCGCGGCTTGCGGACGTGTTCGTTTCGTCTGCGTCACGAGCTGTGCTATAGTCTGCACGAATTTTCCCTGTCCCTGACCGCCTGTCCCAGCAGACGGCAGGAGGGGCACGAGACGCGCGGCGCCCTGCCGCGCAGCACCCGCGATCGCACCTTCCCAGGTGTTGTTCTCGCTGGTCGTCGCGCCTCCTGACGGGTCGAGCATTCGCATCTTCGGGATTCCACTTGCGCTGGGGGGATTCCATTCGCACTGGCACCTTTGCACGCTGTAAAGGACGGGGGTCTTCTGTCGACTCACGGAACTGACGCGCCGCTCGAGCTCGTGCCTCTCGGGGGGCTGGGCGAGTTCGGCATGAACATGATGGTTGTCGCCTGCGGCGACACGGCCATCCTCGTCGACGCCGGCGTGATGTTTCCCGAGCCCGAGCTGCTCGGGGTGGACCTCATCATCCCGGACCTCCGCCAGCTTCAGCAGTACAAGATCGCGGCGATCGTGCTGACTCACGGGCACGAGGACCACATCGGCGCCGTGCCGCACGTCCTGAAAGTGGTTCAGGGGCCCGTCTACGGCACCCCGTTCACGCTCGCGCTCGTCGAGTCGAAGCTCGATGAGGACGACCACGAGGCGCGGCGCCGGCTCGTCCCGGTACGGCCGCGCGAGCGCGTCACGGTCGGCACGTTCGCCATCGAATTCCTTCGGGTGACGCACAGCATTCCGGACTGCGTCGCGCTGGCCATCGAGACGCCGCACGGCGTAGTCATCCATACCGGCGATTTCAAGATCGACCAGACCCCGATCGATGGCGAGGCTGTCGACGTGCATCGCCTGGCGCAGCTCGGCGCCGCGGGCGTTCTCGCGCTTCTGGCCGACAGCACGAACATCGATCGGCGGGGCTTCACGGGATCTGAAGTCGACGTCACCGACGCCTTCGAAGAGATCTTCACCAACGCGGACGGCAAGATCGTCGTCGCCGCGTTCGCGTCCAGCATTTACAGGATGCAGATCGTCGTCGACCTCGCCGCACAGTTCGACCGGCGGGTCGCGTTCATCGGCCGCGGCATGATCGATAACTCCGAGATCGCCCAGCGGCTCGGCTATCTCCGAATCCCGACCGGTGTGCAGATCAAGGACAGCGACGTCAGGAACTTCCCTTCCCAGGATGTGGTCTGCCTGTGCACGGGCTCTCAGGGAGAGCCCCAGGCGGCGCTCCCCCGGATCGCCATCGACGACCACCGGCACGTCCGCCTCGAGCCGGAGGACGTCGTGGTGTTCTCGGCCCGTGAAATTCCGGGCAACGAGAAGGCCATCGGCCGGGTGATGAACCATATTGCCAAACGGGGTGCCGAACTGGTGTACGAGGGGTTGAAACACGTCCATGTTTCCGGCCACGGCAGCGAGGAAGAGCTGAAACTCATGCTCTCCCTGGTCAGACCGCGCTACTTCGTGCCGATACACGGGGAGTACCGCCAGCTCGCCTGGCACGCCCGGATCGCCGGCCGTGTGTCCCGGGGGACGAAAGTCCTGCTGGCCGAGAACGGCGACGTCATCCAGTTCGACCGCGAGGGCGGCCGGCTGGCGGGCAAAGTCCCGGCGGGCCGAATCCTCATCGATGGGACCCGTAGCGGCGAGGTGGGAGACGAGGTGCTCAGGGACCGGCGGCACCTGGCTGGCGACGGCCTGGTCGTGCCGGTGGTCGTCATCGGACGCCAGTCGGGCACCCTGGAGGAGACGCCAGACGTGATCACGCGGGGGTTCGTCCTCGACACGCGCACCGAAGGATTGCTGAAGGAGATTCCGTCCCTGCTCGCGGCGACGATCGAGGGCGCCAACGTCGAGGAACGCACGGATCCGGGACTCATCAAGGAGAAAATTCGCGTGGACCTGCAGCGGTTCTTCCGCAAGCGTTCAGGGCTCCGGCCGCTCGTGCTGCCGGTGATCATGGAGATCTGACGTGGCCGGGTCGTTTGTTTCCCGTCGCCTCAGTGAGTTCATCGGCGTGGCTCTTTTCGCGCTGGCGCTGATGACTTTGATCTCGCTCGCCAGCTACAACCCGTCCGATCCGGTCTGGTTCTTCACGACAGGCTCGGACCTGCCGGCGGTGAACTTTGGCGGCAAGGTAGGGGCCTTTCTGGCCGAGCTGTCGTATCAGCTGCTGGGCTACACGGCCTACCTGGTGCCGGTCGTGCTCGTCGTGAGCGGATGGCATTACTTCTGGTGCCGGGTTCCCGACGCGGCCTACACGAAGCTCGTCGGAGCAGGCCTGCTCTTTGCCTGCGTTGCCTCATTTCTGTCGCTTGCGTTCGGGAGTCTTCGGGTCGCCAACCGCGAGATCCTCGCGGGCGGGTACCTCGGGAAGTGGCTCGCTTCGTTCCTCGCGGAGTACCTCAACAAGACCGGATCGATCATCCTGATCCTGACGCTGCTCTTTCTGTCGATTGTCCTCTCGACGCAGTTCTCGTTCGGCCGACTCTTCGGCGTGTTGTTCCAGTTCGTCCGGGATCGGTGGGCAGCCGTGCTCGACGGCGTGCGCGCTCGCCGGGAGGAACGCCGGCGCGAGCGTCAGCGACAGGAAGTGCTCAAGAAGCACCTCGACAAGTCGGGTAAGGACACGAAGGTGGTCAGGCCGGCGCCGTCGAGCGACGATGACGATGAGCGCGCCAGTCCCCTTCCCGCGCGGGCGAAGGCCTATCCCGCAAAGCCCCCCGCACTCGACGAGGCCCCGAAGCCCTCACGCGCCGCCGCCGTTGTCGGCGCGGCCGCTGCAGCGCTCCGGGCGGCCGCGTCGAGGCCCACGCCACCGGCGATCAAACGTCTGGCCCCGACGCCCCTGGAGCCGACGCTGCCGTTGTCGGACCCCGAGAAGCTGCCGGCAGAACGAAAGCGCGGCGCTTACGCGCAGCCGCCGCTTGCCCTGCTCGATGCGCCCAGAGGTGAACGGAAAGTCGACGAGCGGGAGCTCATGGATGGCGCCAAACAACTGGAAGAAAAGTGCCGTGAGTTCGCGGTCGAAGGTGCCGTCGTGCAGATCCATCCCGGCCCGGTCGTCACGACCTACGAGCTCAAGCCCGACGCCGGCGTGAAGTACAGCAAGATCACCGGACTGGCCGATGACCTCTGCCTCGCGATGCAGGCCGAGTCGGTCCTGATCGATCGGATCCCGGGAAAGTCCACCGTCGGCATTCAGATCCCGAACCCGAATCGGGAGCAGATTTCTCTTCGCGAGCTGCTCGAGTCGGAGGCCTATCGCCGATCGACCTCGCGGCTCACGCTCGCGCTGGGCAAGACGATCCACGGCGAGCCCTTCGTCAGCGATCTGGCGACCATGCCGCATCTGCTGATTGCCGGTTCGACCGGCACGGGCAAGTCGGTCAGCGTGAACGCAATGCTCTCGAGCATCCTGTTCCGGGCGACGCCCGACGAAGTCCGGCTGATCATGATCGACCCCAAACGGCTCGAGCTGGGGATGTACGAGGAGATCCCGCACCTGCTCACGCCGGTGGTCGTGGATCCCAAACTTGCGGCGAACGCGCTTCGATGGGCGGTCCGTGAAATGGAAGAGCGATACAAGACGCTCGCGGCCGTCGGCGTCCGCAACATCGAGCAGTACAACCGCAACATCAAGACGGCGATGGTCGAGAGCCAGGGACCGCTCGTCGACAAGAACGGGCTCGAAGTCAAGACCCTGCCCTTCATCGTGGTTCTGATCGACGAGCTGGCGGATCTGATGATGGTGGCGAGCAACGAGGTCGAAGAATCCATCTGCCGTCTCGCCCAGATGGCGCGTGCGGTGGGCATTCACCTGATTCTCGCCACGCAGCGCCCATCGGTCGACGTCATCACGGGGCTCATCAAAGCCAACCTGCCGGCGCGCATCTCGTTTCGCGTGTCGTCGAAAATCGACTCGCGGACGATACTCGATGGCAACGGCGCCGAGCAGCTGCTCGGGCGCGGAGACATGCTCTACCTCCCGCCGGCCTCGTCTCGCTTCGTGCGGCTGCATGGTCCCTATATCTCCGAGCAGGAGAGCGCACGCCTCGCGAGCTTTCTGCGCAAGCAGGGCAAGCCGACCTACAACGAGACGATCACTGCCGAAGACAAGCAGGCGGCCAGCGACCTCGACTTCGAGAAAGACGACTTGTACGACGAGGCGGCGCGCATCGTCGTCTCCAGCGGGCAGGCGTCGATTTCGTATCTACAGCGCCGGCTGCGCATCGGGTTCAGCCGCGCCGCGCGGCTCGTGGACATGATGGAAGCCGAGGGGCTCGTATCCCCCGGCGCCGGCGGAAAGGCGCGAGAAGTCCTGGTGAAGAAGGACTACTTCGAAGAGGTCGACGCGCAGCTCAGGTGACCTATGACGTTCAATACTCGAGCAACATTCGTGCTCGTGGCGGTCCTGGTTGGCATGGCGCCGGTCGCCCACGCGCAACCTCCACGAGATTTGTATACGCGTGCGCTCGCGCGCGATCGCGCCGTGCGGGACGCGAGACAAGCGCCGACGCTTCGTGAGATCCGTGCTGCCGTCGCGGCCTACGAGCGGGTAGTCCGCCGGTACCCGGCGAGCGGCTACGCGGACAACGCCTTGTGGCAGGGCGGCGAGCTCTCACGCCTGGCCTGGGAGCGTTTCGGTAACGAGGCCGACAAGCAAACAGGCATACGGCTCCTCAGACTCCTGCAGTCTGGATATCCGTCGAGCTCGCTCGCTTCCGGCGCCGAACAGGCACTTGCGCGCTTAGAGGCGGTCAAGACCGTTCCCGCACTGTCTGCCGCGCCGTCGCCGGCACAATCCCGGCCGGCCGCGTCTCGCCAGGTGCTGACCGTGGTCGAGACTGCCCAGCCTGTGCCCGCAGGTGTCGTCACCGTTCGAGGGATCTCCCGCACTCCCCTACCCGACGGTGTGCGTGTCAGCATCGAAATGGATCGCGAGCTCCTCTTCAAACAGGAGCAGCTCGAAAACCCCAGGCGCGTGTTCTTCGATCTGCGAGGCGCCCACCTGTCGCCGGGGCTGCGCGACAAGACGCTCAGCTTTTCCGACGACATCGTTCGTGAGATCCGTTTCGGCAGACATCCGCAGAATACGACCCGCGTCGTCATGGACACGGAAGGCGTTGAGTCGTACAGCGTATTCACTCTTTACAACCCGTATCGCGTGATTGTCGATTTCCGGCGCCGGGGCGCAGTGGAAGCTCCGCCTCTCGTGCCCGGGCCGCCGGTCTCGGCGGCCGTCTCGACGACGGGGTTCGTGCGGTCAGAACCGAAGCCGGTGCCGCCTCCCCCGCCGCCGGCGCCAACGGTAGTCTCGGCACCTCCGCTGACGCCGCTCCCGTCGCGACCGGTGGCGCCGCCGAGCCTGCCGGCTCCCGCGGTGCCGCTCGCGAATTCCAACGGTCAGTTCTCCCTGGCAAGACAGCTGGGACTCGGCATCTCACGCATCGTCCTCGATCCGGGGCACGGCGGCCACGACCCCGGCGTGCGCGGGAACGGCGTGAACGAGGCCGAGCTCGTGCTCGACGTCTCCCTTCGGCTGAAGAAGCTCCTGGAGAATCAGCCGGGAATGGAAGTGGTGATGACGCGCGACAGCGATGTCTTCATCCCCCTCGAACAGCGTACCGCGATCGCGAATCGCGAAGGCGCGGACCTGTTTCTGTCGGTCCACGCGAACGCGAGCCGCAACGTCAAGGCGCGTGGCGTCGAGACCTACTTCCTGAACTTCGCGGCGAACCCCGAAGCCGAAGCCGTCGCGGCGCGCGAGAACTCCGCCTCGGGCCAGACGATGCATCGCCTGCCGGACATCGTCCGGGCCATCACGCTCAACAACAAGATCGACGAGTCACGGGACTTCGCCGAAACCGTCCAGAAGGCGATGGTTAAGACGTTGTCGAGCAAGAACCGTGAACTGCAGGATCGGGGCGTCAAGCAAGCGCCGTTCGTCGTCCTCATCGGCGCGGGGATGCCGAGTGTGCTGGCCGAGATCTCGTTCGTGAGCCACAAGCAGGAGGGGTTGCTGCTCAAGACCTCGCCGTATCGCCAGCAGATTGCGGAGGCGCTCTTCGACGCGATCGTCAAGTATCAGAAGTCTCTCAAGGCGAGAGCGACGATCGCGTCGCGGGAGGACTGACCGGGGTCTGACCCTGGTCTGACCCTACTGCGGCGTGACGCGCAGCGATTCGGAGTCGGGCGCCGGTTCCAGATTGTAGCGGGCGCGGAAGAGCTTGATTCCGATCAGCGCCCCGCCGAGAATCGCGCCGAGCACCAGCGCCGCAAGCAGCAGCACTCCAACAAGGCCCAGCGACCCGAGAAGGACGTCGACAATGGTCGTCGACTTGACGGGTTCCTCGACGACCCGGACGATGATGGGGTCAGTGGGTTGCATGGCCGCCCAGCCCTCTGTCGGTCGACAGAGGCTGCCTTTCTCGCTTTGATCCCGGCAGGCGTCTCAAAGTTCCGCTACTTCCACTCGCCACTGGTAAACGCGAGCTCCGCGAGCGTGCGCACCGCAACGCCCGTCGGGCCCTTGGGTTGCCAGGGCTTGGCTTCGTCGGCCCAGGCAGTGCCGGCGATGTCGAGGTGGGCCCACGGCAGCCCCCCGGCAAATTCCTTGAGAAATACCGCCGCGGTGCATGCTCCCGCGGGCCGCCCGCCGGTGTTCACAATGTCGGCGATCTCGCTGCGAAGCTGTTCGGAATACTCCTCGTAGAGTGGGAGCGGCCACGCGCGATCGCCGGCGCGCGCCGAGGCGCGGCGAACGCTCTCGACCCACGTCTCCGGCTGTCCGAAGAGTCCCGAGGCAACTTTACCGAGCGCCACCACGCAGGCGCCGGTGAGGGTCGCGACATCCACGAGATGCGTCGCCCCCAGACGCTGGGCGTACCACAATCCGTCGCCGAGGATCAGTCGGCCTTCCGCGTCAGTGTTGAGAACCTCGACCGTCTTGCCGCTGGCGCCCGTGAGGATATCTCCCGGCTTGGTCGCGCGGCCGCCCGGCATGTTTTCGGACGCCGGAACGACACCGATGACTTTGATCGGCGCCTGCAGGAGCGAGATGGCGCGCATCGCGCCGATGACGGCGGCGCCACCCGCCATGTCGTCCTTCATGCGCTCCATGCCATCGGCCGGCTTGATGGAGATCCCACCCGTGTCGAACGTGATGCCCTTGCCGACGAGCCCGAGCACTGGCGCGGCAGGAGCGCCCGCTGGCTGGTGCGTCATGACGATCACGCGCGGCGGCTCGGCGCTCCCGCGGGCCACGCCCAGCAAGAGGCCCATGTGGAGCCGCGCAATCTCGTCCTCGTCGAGGATCTCGACGGTCAGCCCGGCCTCTCGCGCGAGCGCTGCCCCGCGTTCCGCAAAGACCGACGGGGTCAGGATATTCGCGGGCTCGTTGCAGAGCTCTCGTGCCATGTTCGAGGACTCGCCCAGGATGCGCCCACGCTCGACGGCCCGCTCCAGAACGGAGCCGGCGGCGCTGCCCGGCGGCGCGACGATCAGCATCTGCTCGGGTGCCGGGCCGCCGCGGTCCTGACTCTTGTAGCGATCGCCGCTGAACCCGGCGAGCATCAGCCCTTCGGTGATCGCCTGCACGGCGTCGGCGTCTTCATCGTGCGCATTGGGGTACGAGCGGTGGACAAACGCGATGCGCGCGACGTGGCGTTGCCGGGCGGCAAGCGCGGCAGCAGTCGCGAGGCGCCGGACGCGGTCGAGGTTGACGTCCGCGGCTGGGCCGGCACCGATCAGGGCGACGCGCGTCGCGCGCCACCCCTTCTGGATGGGCGTCAGGAAGAGCTCGTACGGCTTGCCCTCAATCTCACGCGATGCGAGCGCGCGATCGACGGCTCCCGCCGTCGCTTCAGACAGCCCGGGAACGGCCTGGAGGATCTGCTCGCCTTCGACAAATGGCAAAATAATGAGATCAGTCTCGACATCGGATGGCGCCGACATCACGAGGCTGACCGCGCGGAGAGCGGACCGAATCATCGATCGATTATAAGGTGAATCCCCATGCCGCCTCCCTGCTAGAATACAAAGACCTCGCCTGGTTGACTTATCCGGGAGTGTCCCATGCGTTTTCAATCTTCGGTCTCTCGCTGGTCGTGGCTTTTCACACTGGTCGCTGCCGCCGTCGCGACACTGGCGGTTGCGCCGTTCGATCAGAAACCGGGCGATCAGAACAAGAAGCCGTCCATCAGCGTTCGAGCCAATCCTCCCGTCGGATTCTCACCCCTGCGTGTGGTCCTCACCGCCGAAGTCAAGGGCGGCTCGAACGACTACGAAGACTTCTACTGCGCGTCGGTCGAGTGGGAGTGGGGTGACGACACCAAGTCGGAAACCAAAGCCGACTGCGATCCCTACGAAGCCGGCAAGAGCGAGATCAAGCGCCGGTATGTCCAGGAACACACGTTCCGCTCTTACTCCAACGACATCCCCGGCAGCACACCCACCGGCCCGATGCAGTACCGCGTCAAGTTCCTCCTGAAGCAGAAGAACAAGGTCGTCGGGTCGGGTCAGACGACGGTCGAGATACGGTCTGGGATCGGGTAAGAAGAAATGCTGAATGCTGAAGTTTCGCCCTTCCATTCAGCATTCAGCATTCGACATTTCTTCTCACCAGCTTCCGTGCACGAGCGGGCGAATGCGCGCGTCGTACACCTGTTGAACTGCAGCCATCGTTTCGGGCGCGATCGCGTCCAGATCGTCAGCTGAGGCGTTCTGGCGCGCCTGCGCGGGCGTCTTCGCCCCGGGGATCACACAGCTGACGGCGTTCCACATGAGGATCCAACGCAGCGCGAACTGGCTGAGGCTGGCGCCAGGCGGCGCGAGTGGACGGAGCGCGTCTACCGCCTCGAGTGCCGCTTCGTAGGGCACACCCGAAAACGTTTCGCCCATGTCGAAGGCCTGCCCTTCGCGATTGAAGGCTCGGTGGTCATCGGCGGCAAACGTTGACGCGCGCTCGAGCTTTCCCGTCAGGAGACCGCTCGCCAGGGGCACGCGGATTATGATGCCAACCTGCCTGGCCTCGGCCTCGGCAAAGAAACGCTCCGCCGGCTTCAACCGGAACATGTTGAAAATGATCTGCACGGTCTCGACGCGCGGATAGCGAATGGCTTTCTGCGCTTCGGCAACGGTCTCGACGCTCACCCCGTAGTGGCGGATCTTGCCCGCCGCGACGAGGTCGTCGAGGATGGCGAATACCTCCGGCCGGTCGTACACGGCAGGGTGCGGGCAATGCAGCTGAAGCAGGTCGACCGTGTCGGCGTCGAGATTCTGCAGGCTGCGCTCGATCCAGGCGGTCAGATTCTCGCGGCTGTAGCCCTCCGGTGTCTGCGCCGGCAGACGTCGTCCCGCCTTGGTCGCGATCCAGATCTGGTCGCGCGGCCGTTCTTTCTTGAGCCGTGCGACGAGCCGCTCGCTCTTGCCGTCGCCGTAGACGTCGGCGGTGTCGATGAAGTTGACACCCGCGTCGACTGCGGCGTGCAGCGCGGCCAGCGACACGTTGTCGTCGACCGTACCCCACGAGCTGCCAATCGCCCATGCGCCGAAGCTGACGGCGGAGACGGACATCCCCGTGCGGCCGAGAGGTCTTTGTCGCATCGATGCTACTGTCGGTGTTGTCCGTGATGTCCGTGGCTCAGACCGCAATGAAGATGGCGCCGTCTTCGACGGTCAGCTCGATCCCGGCCGCGCGGGCAGCTTCCTGCAGCGCCGCATCGAGCATCACCATTGGATCGACGCCGACGTCGAGGCGCCGCATGAGCCCCTCCCCGTTCTTGCTCCCAGCCGAGAGGGCGACCTTGAGCCCGCGCCGCTTGCACTTGACGAAAGTCCCGTCGGGAAGCTGCACGTTCATGGGCTTCAGGTAGGCGTCGACGTAGTGGACGCCGATGCCGGACTTGTCGTCGGTTCGGTGCGGCAGCTTCTCCACCGCGGCCGGGTTGATGTCACACAGCTTCGTTTTCATGAGCCTGTCTTTTTTGAACCACCCTGCCGGGCGCTTGAACCGCCCCGCCGGGCGAGGTGCCGATCGATGGCGCGCCGAAACTCGCGGATGTGGTCGGGTGTGCTCCCGCAACAGGCGCCAATGATGTCGACCCCGCACTCGAGCAGCGGCACGACGCCGCACACCATTTGCTCTGGCGTTTCATCGTAGACGACCTTCATGTCGACGAGCTTCGGTTGCCCGGCGTTCGGCTGGGCCATTACTGGCAGGCCAGTCGTCCGCTTGTACCGCTCGACGGCCTGCCGCGCCCGCTCCATATCCATGCCCGTGCCGCAGTTGAGCGCCACGATGTCGGCGCCGTGTTCCACCATGAATGCGGCTGCGTGCTCAGGGTCGATGCCCATCATCGTGCGGAACGTCGAACCGTCGAGCGTGACGTCGTAGGCCATCGACCCGATGATGCACGGCGCACCCGCCTCTTTCGATGCAGTAATCGCGAGCAGCAGCTCTTCGAGCGACGTTTGTGTTTCGATGATGAGCGCGTCGGCGCCGGCCTCGACGAGCGCCGTCGCCTGTTCGACAAACGCCCGACGGACTTCGCTTGCCGTGAACTCGCCGTACGGTTCCATCAGCCCGCCAAACGGACCGATATCGCCAAGCACCCAGCCCTCCCGGCCGCCGAAAGCCGCGCGCGCGATCTCGACTCCGGCCCCGTTGATCTCCACGACCTTGTCGGGATTGCCATGGCGATTGAGCATGATCCGCGAACCGCCGAACGTGTTCGTGATGATGCAATCCGATCCGGCCTCCGCATAGCGCCGCTGGATCGCAAGCACACGATCGGGTTGGGTCAGGTTCCAGGCCTCACCACAGTTTCCCTGCTCGAGCCCCGCCACCATCAGCTGGGTGCCCATCGCGCCGTCACCAAGCAACGGCCGTTCTCTGACCTTGTCCTGGAGCCGTTGCCTCACCAAGATGCTTCTACTCTTTCTGCCCGCGCGCGAGCGCGAAATGGATTGTCTCGAGAACCAGGCCCCACTTGTGCTGCCGGCTGTCAGGCTCGCAGTAGCAGCCCGCCGCGCAGGCGGGCCGGGGCCACGCGAGGACGTCGTTGAGGGGCTGTCCGCTCAGAGGCTTTTCCCGCTCGATCGCGACCATGAGATGCTCACGGTTACTCATGTACCGGCACATGTAGGTGTGGCCCTCGTCGCCCTCCGACGGGGCGCACCGTTGCTCGCGGATCGGATAACCCTCGTCGCGCGGCCCGAGCGTGACGCGATATTGAAACTGCAGCGGCCGTCCACTGTTCATGCACGTGGTGCCTTCGTAGCGGAAGACGGCATCGACAGTGTCGTCCGCCCGGTGCTCCATCGAGAGGCGCTCGTCGCTCCAGCGCAGCAGTGCCTTGGCGTTGACGGTGTACTTCGCGTTACGGTCCAGTGGAATCGCGTCAGGGGCGGCGCTTGCGATCGGCTCGCCTCCAAGAGCCGACAGCTCGGGGTTTGCCGGCTGCGGCGCCCGGCGATACGCGCTTCGGCGGTATTGACACGTGAGAAACGAACAGTTCTCGCACGGGATGAGATCGGTCAGCCGTTGAACGCGGTCGACGTGCCGAGTCAAGCCGAATACAGCGAGCAGCGACTTCTTCGGCCGGAGCATGCCTGACTCCAGCACATCCACGGGGAGGGCCGGCATCGTCTGTCGCGATCGGTTGATGAGGTCCAGCAGGCGCGGTTGCTCGTCTATCGCCCACTCGGGATAGCCCGGGCTGTAGTGCGGCAGCACCGCCATGTGCCGGCTGTCGGCCCAGGCGCACAGACGCGCGCCGGTCATCGTGACCAGGTGTTCGACGATGGCGGACCCGTAGACCTCCAGGAAGAAGTACTCGTCCGGCTTACCTTCGTGCCAGAGCTTCTGGGCCTCGACCTCGAGCTCCGCTCCGGCGCCGACCGCGACGACAACAGCGCCGTGGGCCTCTGCTTCCCTCAGCGTCTTCGACAGCCGCGTGCTCGCAAACGTCACATCGTTCAGCTTGACCCCATCGTCGGCGATCTCAACGGCGTCGGCTTCCCGCGCGTACACCCACGGCTGCCCGTGTTCCGCATACCAGCGGCGGGCCCAGTCGACCAGCTCGCGGGCGCGGTCGCGCACGACCCAGTCGCGCGGGTACCCCAGGAGCCGCTTGTACTCCGCCGGTTGCACGTTGACGTCGGGGCACGTGTCGACGAGCTCGATCATCGGATCACCCGATCGGTCGACTGCACGGGCTTGAACTGGCAGCCTTCGACGAAGAACTCGAAGAAGTCCGGATGCGTCTCCAGTCGACAATGCTCCACCCGCCTCACGAGGGCTTCGAGCGCGTCGCGTTTGGCGACCGACAGGAGGGCGATGCACGCGCCTTCGATGGCGGCGTTCCCCACCTGCACGATCTTTGAATCCGGAAGGTTTGGAATCAGGCCGATGCGTTTGGAAGCCTCCTTTTTCAGGTGACGCCCGAATCCGCCGGCGAGATAGAAGACCGCCACATCGTCGAACGGCACGCCGTAGTTGCTGAAGACTACATGGAGACCGGCCACGTTGGCGCCTTTGGCCTGTGCCAGCTCGTTGACGTCGCTCTCGAGGAAGAACAGATCGTGGGTGCCGTCGAGCGTGAACCGTGACACGCCGTCTTCGAAGCGGCCCATGTCATTCATGCGGCCCGTCCGCAGAAGTTCGCTCATCAACTCGACGAGCCCCGAGCCGCAGATGCCTTCCGGGGCGCCGACGCCAATCACTCCCAGGGTGAATTCCCCCCTGTCGTCCAGACTCACGCTTTCAACCGCGCCCTCGAGGCCAGGCATACCGCAGGCAATGGCGCCCCCTTCGAAGGCCGGGCCCGCAGGGCACGAGGCCGCAAGGATCCGCTCCCTGTTGCCAAGGATCAACTCGGTGTTCGTCCCGATGTCCATGATGGCGACCAGGCGGTCTTCCTCGGCCAGGCCCACCGCCAGCATGCACGCCGCGGCGTCGGCCCCTACGTGTCCACTGACAATCGGAAGGCCGTACACACGGGCATCCGGGTGAACGGGCAGCAGGCAGCGTCGGCCCGTCTCGGTCAGGCTGGTCGTCGTTCGCTTGCCCTCCGCCATCTCGATCTCGGTGATGGAGCGGTACGGGTTCTGCCCAATCGAGTACACGTTCTGACGGAAGAAGATGTCGCGCATCGTGGAGTTCCCGACGACGACGACCTCGTAAATCGTCCTGGGATCGATTGGGAGCTCTTCGATGGCGTGGGTCACATAGCCGGCAAGCGTGCGCCTGAGCAGCTTGCCTTTGTGTTCCGTGTCGTAGTGGATCCGCGACATCACATCGGATCCGCCGAATCGCTGCGGGTTCTCGAAGGACGCGTCCGCCACCAGCTCCCCGGTCTCGAGGTTGATCACGCGGAGCACGACGGTCGTCGTACCGAGGTCCATCGCGAGCCCGTGGATCGGCCCCGACGCGTCGAAGACCTTGCCACTGATTCTGTCGACGATTCGGTTGCCCTTGCGCGTCACGGCGGGATCGAGCGACATCTTCGCTCGGCTGACCGGCAGGTTCAGCGCGTGCCGCTCGATACGCATGTGGCCGCGGCGCATCGTGTGGCACTGAACCGCGCCGTCTTCGCCGACGATGCGGCACTGGCAGGAGAGCCGGAAGGTGCCTTTCAGGTGCCGCTCATGCACGCCTCGAGGTTCAAGCAGATCCATGCCGCTCGTGACTTCGACGATGCATTCCTTGCATTTGCCCTGAGCGATGCACGAGGTGGGGACGCGCACGCCTGCCTGCGCGGCGGCCTCGAAGAGCGAGCCCCCCGCGGGAAAGTCGATGCGATGTCCGTTGATGGTGATTGCCGGCATGCTCGGGTTACGGCTCTCTTACCAGTTCGCTTGGGCTTCGAGCTCGGCCTGGACCGCTTCAGCGACGTCCTGGGCCGCGCCGGCGCGCTGCTGTTCCTCGCCCCACTGCCACTGCGCGAGGTAGTCGTCGGCGCCCTGCAGGCCTCGCTTCGCGGCGAGCTGGTCGATTCGCTCCATGAATCGACCCGGGAGCGACAACGTGACCTCGTCGCGTTCGTCCTCGGCCTTGATCTGCGACGGCACTTCCTGCCAGTAGAGAATCTTGTAGGTGGTGATCACTGGGGCGATCGGGCTCCGTGGCTACGTCTGTCTGGCTAGTTTCAGAAACAAGTCGACAGCGGCCGATGCGTTCTGGCCGTAGCCGTCGGCGCCGATCTCGTCGGCGAACATCTGGCTGATCGGTGCGCCGCCAACGGCCATCTTGATATGGCCGCGCCCTGCCGCCTCGAACCCGTCGATCACGGTCTTCATGTAGGTCATCGTCGTCGTCAGGAGCGCACTCATCCCGATGATGGTCGGCTGGCACTTGTCGGCCGCCGCCATGAACTTCTCGACGCTTTGATCCACGCCGATATCATGCACCTCGAAACCGGCGCCCTCGGCCATCATGCAGACGAGGTTCTTGCCGATGTCGTGCAGATCCCCTCGCACCGTTCCCATCAGCAGCACGCCGACCGCCGCCGAACCGCCGTCCCTGGCGCTCAAGAGCGGCTTGAGGACCGCCATGCCGGCCTTCATCGCGCGCGCGGCGATGAGCACTTCGGGCACGTACAGCACATTGTGCTTGAAGTCTTCGCCGACCACGCTCATGCCTGCGATGAGCCCTTCGGTGAGCACCTCCTGGACGGGCCGGCCCTCGGCCAGAGCATCTCTAGTCATCTGCTCGACCTCTTTGGCCTTGCCTTCGTACAGGTGCTGATTCATCAACGCGTAGTCAGGCATCGATCCTCATCACTCCGGTACCGGGCCTCTGCACGGCAGTTGCATTGGTAAGCCTCTCATTCTAAGCTTTTGTCGACTTTTGTCCACGTCACGAACAAATGAACCTGACTGCCAATTCGATCTTGTGGTCGTCTTCTCGGGAAGAAGGACCTCGGCACAACGGAGTTCCCGCCGATCGACACGGCAATCATCGAAGGGGATTTCGGTTTCCAGCAACACACCGCCGGCCATACTCCCGAGCCTACCTGGCCGACGTTCATTGAGTTCGCGGAGCGCTATTTCGCAACGCCACGGGCAACGGCATCACGGTAGGAACAGAATGGGTGCCCGGGTGCTACCATGGCGCCCGATGCCACCCCGGTCGACCAAGGCTCCCATGACACGCGATGCGCGGCGCGCAGTGCTCGTGCGCCTCATCTCAGGCGTGCTTCTCACCACAGCGACGCTTCCCATTTCAGCGATGCATGGCTCGTTCGAGTTGAGGGTGCCCGCGCAGGGCGTGGCGTCTACTGTGGGCATCTTCGAAGGACGTAGTGACGTCGGCAAGGTCCTGCACGAAGGTTCAGTCGCGTTCGACGCCGCGAAGAAGACGTATGCCATTCGCGGCAGCGGCCACAACATGTGGGGCACAGACGATGCGTTTTATTACGTGTGGAAGCGCGTTTCGGGCGACGTCGCGATTGCGGCGGACATCGCGTGGGACAACACGAGCGGCAACCCGCACAAGAAAGCCGTCCTCGTCATGCGGCAGAATCTCGGCAGCGATTCGGCCTACGCCGATGCCGCGGCGCACGGCGACGGGACGTTCTCGTTGCAGGCACGCGATGAGAAGGGCGCGGCGACGCACGAAGTGCAGGCCAACGCCCCGCGGCCGGCGCGCCTCAAGCTTCAGAAAATAGGTGAGTACTTCCACATGTCGTACGCCGGCGAGGGCCAGGACCTGAAGCTCTCCGGCGGATCGCTGCGCGTGGCGCTGCGCGAGCCCTTCTACGTGGGCATCGGCGTCTGCGCACACGACCCGAACGTCGTAGAGGGCGCCACGTTCTCGAACGTCTCGATCGTGACAGGCACTCCCAAGGCGACTGGGAGCCAAGCCCGCCTGTTCAGCACCCTCGAGACTGTCGCGATTTCGTCGACCGATCGCCGTACCGTTCAGGTCGTCGACGGCAGAATCGAGGCTCCGACCTGGGCACTCGACAACACGCTCATCTACGGCAGCGGTGAACGTCTGTACCGCATTCCCGCCGCCGGAGGCACACCGACGCCGGTCGATGCCGGCGCGCCGGGGCGCAAGCCGGGGCCGGAGTCATCGCCGGACGGCAGCTACATCTACTACACGGCTGAGAGCGCCGGACGGATGCACGTCTGGCGCAAGCGTGCGGACGGCAGCGAGCCTGAACAGCTCACCTCAGACGACTTCAGCAACTCGCATCCCCACCCCTCGCCTGATGGACTGCGCCTGGTGTTTCTGTCAGACGAGACAAGCATCACGGGCAACGCTCAGAACAACCTCGAATACCGAAACGTGCAGCTGCGCGTAATGACACTCGCGGACCGTAAGATCACGGTTCTGGCGAAAGTGTTCGGCGGCCAGGGCACGATCGACCTTCCCTCCTGGTCACCCGATAGCCGGCGTCTGGCCTTTGTCAGCTATCTGCTGCTACCGTAGGCAGCCTCGGGAGACATCACCGACCTGAGCTCGTGGTGACCGGCGCGGGGATCGGCAGCTTGCTGAAGCCCTGGAAGTACCCCAGGATCTCGTCGCTCCACTTCGCCGCATCGGCGACTTGAATCGCGAGGCGATCGGCAACTTCCTTGTGGCGCTGCGCGTCGATTTGGCTGGCAAGCGACCGCCACGTCGCCTGCATGGCTGCGGCCTGACGGGCGCCCTCCTGGTACTTTTCACACAAGCCGTTCCATAGCGTCTTGCCTGACTTCAGCTTGTCGTTCCACGCGCAGTGGTGGAACCACAGCAGGAACTCTTCCGGGCACGTGGCCACGTCGTCGAACATGTCGCGAACGGGCGGGAAGTACTGCCCGACGGCCTTGTTCCCTTTCATCGTCCGATCGAACCCGATGCCTTCGGTCGAGGCCTGATGGTAGTAGGTGGCTGTCCAGTCCGCGCGCTGCGATTTGGCGTTCTGTGGCATCGGCGCGTAGTGGTTGCCTCCGATCAGATGATGAAGTCCGAGAGGCATCGTGTAGTTCACGAAGGCCTCGCGCGAGCCCAGCATCATGGCGCGGATCGTCTCGACGGTCTTCGCGTCGTTCGTGAACGTCATGCGCGTCCACTCGTCGGCAATCTGCTCCGCGGACAGCTCGGGGTTCCAGGCGAAGCGCCCGGACGCGTACCAGTTGGACTGCGAAAAGTGGTGTCCACACCAGTTGCGGTCGAGCCCGGGGTTGAGCACCGACACGATACCGGTGACGCGCTGAGGGATGACGGCGCCCTCGATGACCTTTCCAACCGTCGACCCCTTGCCTTTCGCGTAGGTGTCGGCGTCGAGGAACTCCTCCCACATCGTACCGAGATAGACGAGATGCCTGGCCTGGCCCAGATACTCCTGGGTCGCCTGAATCTCGGCGAGTACCGGCGTCTTGTTCAACGCACCGAACAACGGATGGAACGGTTCCCGAGGCATGAAGTCGATCGCGCCGTTTTTCACCTGGACGAGGACGTTCGGCCGGAACTGGCCGTCGAGCTTCGTGAACTCGATGTAAGCGCGCTTTGCTCGATCCGGATCCACATCCTCGTCGTAGATGAACGCGCGCCAGATCACGTTGCCACCGTGACCCGTGACGGCGGCGGCCAGGCAGTTCGCGCCCTCGGCATGATTGCGGCCGTAGTCCTTCGGACCGGGCTGCCCTTCCGAGTTCGCTTTGACGAGAAACCCACCGAAGTCCGGAATCAGCTTGTAAATCTCCTCGGCCTTGGCCTTCCACCAGGCAGTCACACCCGGGTCGAGCGGGTCGGCCGTCTTCAAGCCACCAAGCCGGATTGGCGCGGCGAAGTTCGCCGAGAGATACATGCGAAGACCATAAGGACGCCAGAGATCGGCGAGCGCCGCGACCTTCGCAAGGTAGTCCGGCGTGAGGATGAGCACGTTGGCGTTGACGCTGTTGATGACGGTGCCGTTGATGCCGACCGACGCATTCGCGCGGGCGTAGTCTACGTACCGGGGGCTGAGCGTCCCCGGAAGCTCGTTCCATTGCCACAGCGAGCGGCCCGCGTAGCCGCGCTCGATGGAGCCGTCCATGTTGTCCCAATGATTGAGCATCCGGAGCTGCACCTTCGGACGCTCCGTGATGTCGAGCCGCTCGATCGGCTGTCCCGTTTGCAGCAGCCGCAGGAAGTGATAGGCGCCGTAGAGCGCGCCGATCTCACCGTCGGAGGCAATCGCGATCACTGAACGGTTTCCGATCCGCGCGGCGCGAATGCGGTAGCCTTCCGGTCCGGCCTTAGTCAAATCCGCCTGCCAGCCCAGTCCTCGTATCGTCGCGGAGTTCCTCGGCGTCCCAATCACGACCGCACCCTCGGCCACGCCCTGCTGGACGACAGGAATCGCCGCACCGAGCATCGCCGTCGTTCCTGCGGTCAGTTCGTCGCGGATGATGCGGGCGGTGGCGGAGTTACCCTCGACGAGGACCTGCCGAAGCGTTCGGCGATATCGGGCCGCAGCGTCTCCAGGTGGCGCGAAGCGCAGCCAGAGCCTGTAGCCGTCCTCGTTCGCCAGTTGGAGCGCCGCCGCCGCAGGGTCCAGACCCAACGCGTGGCACGCATACGCGCCTGCGGCACCGGCGACGCCGGTCGACACAAAGTCTCGTCGCGAAAACTCCATCGGCACGCTCTCCCGCGTTGCTTGACGGCTTCTGGATTGTCCGTGTAATCCGTGTCCTCAGACGCGGCTCGTGTTGAATGTCTCCAGCGCTTCGAGCATGGCCAGTACGTTCTCGCGAGGCATGCCCGGGCTCACACCTCCGCCCACCGACAGGATGATGCCTTCCCCGCCGGAGCCTTCCAGGACGTCGAGCGTCGCGGCACGGACTTCTTCCGGCGTGCCGCGCACCGCGATCTCGAGCGGGTTGACGTTGCCCATCAGGCACATCCGCTTCCCGACGCGCGCCTTGACCTCGCGGATGTCCTTCTGCTTGCCCCAGTTGAGCACGTTGAAGCCGGCATCCGGCAGGTGATCCAGGCAGGCGTCGACCTCCGCATCGTTGTGATAGACCTTGACCCAGTCATCCGGAAAGGCGTCGCAGATGCGTTTCAGATACGGATGGGCGAACTCCAGGTAGTGGTCTTCGTTGATGAAGCCCACGATGTCGTCGAGGATGAAGATGCCCTCGACCGTCTCGCCCATCACCTTGTGCTGGGCCTTGAGCCAGTCGATGATGACGCGCGTGCACAGGTCGATGAGCTTGTGGCACCCGTCCGGGTTCTCGACGAGCTCGATCATCAGGTTCGTAGTACTGCGCACGAAGCCCGCGGTGCAGAGCGGCCCGCGCGAGGTCACCATCGGAAGGATGTAGCCATGGTCGAGGATGCGCTGCTTGTGCATCCCGATCCGGTGGAGCGTCATCGCCGCGAAGGCGTCGGCTTCCACTTCGTACTCGGGGAACTGATCGATGTCCTCGAGGCGATAGAGCGTGTGATACTCGCTGGGCGTGTTGTCCTGCCAGAACTTGATCTTGGCGCCGAGCACGGACGGTTCGGCGGCCATGCCGTATTCCATCCACCACGACGGGACCATGATGATGTCGGGGTATTCCCGCATGATCTTCAGGTTGGACCGGAACCAGAGCTCCGGATCGAGGTAGTAGTCCATGTGCTTGATCCCGAGGTAGCCGGGGATCCACGGACTGTCGACAATCAACGCCATCGGAATCTTGTCGAGCTTTTCCAGACGAGCCGCACGCTTGAACGTGTCCCACTGTTCGGGTCGCATGAATTCCTCTGCCGATATTGTATTGTTTGCGACTCGAACAAGCTCGCGGGGCGAAGCGTACCACGAAACCGCCGCGAGTTCGAGAGCGGTATACTCGCCACGCTCTGCTCCGCCATGGTGGCGGGGGCTGGCACTTTTCCCGGAAAGGTGCCCTGGCACCCTTCCGGCGAAGGTGCCAGGCACCTTGTGGTCCAACCCGTGAGTTCCAATCAGTTCGAGGTCGAAGACCCGACTCTCCTTGATGTCGCCACGCACGTCGCCGGTCCAGTGGGCTCGCTCCCGCTCACCGCGGAGATGCTGCGCTCGCGCCCTTCGGGCGATGTCTTCGGCTGGACGCAGAACGCCGGGATGGGGTGGGAACCGTCCGCCATCGGCGGACGCGAGTTCCTGATCCTCTCGACGCACGGCGGGATCCGAGCGCCGGACGGGACGCCAATCGCGCTCGGCTATCACACGGGGCATTGGGAGGTCGGCCTGCTGATGGAGGCCGCCGCGCACGAGTTCAAGGGCGCGGGCGCGGTCCCCTTCGCGGCCGCCTGCACCGATCCGTGCGATGGCCGTTCGCAGGGCACGCCCGCGATGTTCGACAGCCTCGCGTATCGCAACGACGCGGCCACGATCTTCCGCCGTCTGATTCGGTCGCTCCCGACGCGGCGCGGCGTCCTCGGCGTCGCGACGTGCGACAAGGGGCTGCCCGCCATGATGATGGCGCTCGCCGCGAGCCACGATCTCTCGTGTGTGCTCGTGCCCGGCGGCGTGACGCTCCTCCCTATCGAGGGAGACGACGCGGGACGCGTGCAGACGATCGGCGTGCGTTTCGTCCACGGCCAGCTTTCGCTCGAGGAGGCCTCCGAGCTCGGCTGCCGCGCCTGTGCCTCGCCCGGCGGCGGATGCCAGTTCCTGGGCACGGCCGCGACCTCGCAGGTAATCGGCGAGGCGCTCGGCATGTCTCTCGGACACTCCGCACTCGCACCCTCGGGCCACCCGATCTGGCTGGACATGGCGCGGCGATCCGCCCGGGCGCTGATGACGCTCGAGCAGAGAGGTCTCACCATGAGCGACATCCTGAGCGATGCAGCGATCCAGAACGCCATGGTGACGCATGCGGCGTTTGGCGGGTCCACCAACCTCATCCTGCACCTGCCGGCGATCGCGCATGCGGCCGGTCTACGACGCCCGACCGCGCAGGACTGGACCGACGTCAACCGCCGTGTGCCACGCCTCGTTGACGCCCTGCCCAACGGACCGCGGCACCATCCGACGATCCAAGTCTTTCTCGCCGGCGGCGTCCCCGAAGTGATGCTGCATCTGCGCCGCGCGGGCCTGCTGGACACGCGCGTGCTGACGGTCAGCGGTGTCACGCTCGGCGAGCAGCTCGACCACTGGGAGGTCTCCGAGCGTCGGGCCCGGCTTCGTGAGCAGCTTCTGGCGCGGGACGGCGTCGATCCAGACGACGTGATTCTGGCGCCGGAGGTCGCCGTCGCGCGCGGATTGACGTCGACTGTGTGCTTTCCCACCGGCAACCTGGCCCCCGATGGAGCGGTGATCAAGAGCACGGCGATCGATCCATCGGTGCTCTCAGCCGACGGCGTGTACCGCTTCACCGGGCCCGCCAAGGTGTTCTCCACCGAGCCATCGGCGATGGCGGCCATCAAGGACGGAAGGATTCAGCCGGGTGACGTGCTGGTGTTGATCTGCCGAGGCCCGATGGGCGCGGGGATGGAGGAAACCTATCAGCTCACCTCGGCACTTCGGTACCTGCCGTTCGGGAAGCACGTCGCGATCCTGACCGACGCGCGATTCAGCGGTGTGTCCACGGGCGCGTGCATCGGACACGTATCGCCGGAAGCGCTGGCCGGCGGTCCGATCGGCAAGCTGCGCGACGGCGATCTGATCCAGATCGTGGTCGATCGCGTGAAGCTCGAGGGCTCGGTCGATCTGGTCGGCGAGAGTGGAGTGTTTGCCGGCGCGACGGCAGGCAGTGAAGTGCTCGAGGGGCGCGCAGCCAGACCCGATCTTGCGCCGGATCCGGCGCTTCCGGACGACACGCGGCTCTGGGCGGCCCTGCAGGACGTCAGCGGCGGAACCTGGGGCGGAAGCGTCTTCGACGTGGACGCGATCGTCAAGGTACTGGAGGCCGGCAGGAGGGCGCTCGAGGGATGAAGGAAAGGATGACGGAAAGAATGACGGACTGGCTGAGCGCCGCAAACTGTCTTCCGGAAGACCACGAACGTGCGGAGCTCATCGGCCGAGTCTGGTGGCCGGAAGCGCAAGGCCCGACGCTCGCACGCGTGCACGGACGGAACGTCTACGACCTGTCGGCTGTGGCGGCGACGGCCAGTCAACTCCTCAACCTGGAGGATCCTGTCGGCTCGATTCGCCGTGCCAGCGCCTTGCTGCAGATCGCTTCACTCGCCGACGTGCTCGCGAATTCCGCATTCGACGCCCGGCAAGGTCAAACGCCGTGGCTGCTGGCGCCATGCGACCTCCAGGCGATCAAGGCCAGCGGCGTCACCTTCGTGGCGAGTCTCCTCGAACGGGTCATCGAGGAACAGGCGCGCGGCGATGCGAGAAAGGCCGAAGGACTGCGGGCGTCGATCACGGCGATCATCGGCACGAACCTGCAGCAGATCCGACCGGACTCGGACGAAGCGCGCAGGCTCAAGGACGTACTGATCGCCCAGGGCGTGTGGTCGCAGTATCTCGAGGTCGGCATCGGTCCTGACGCTGAGATTTTTTCCAAGGGTCAGCCGATGTCCGCCGTTGGCACCGGCGCGGAGGTCGGCATCCACCCGAAGTCGGAGTGGAACAATCCGGAACCGGAGATCGTGCTCGCGGTGAACCACACCGGACGCGCGGTTGGCGCGACGCTCGGCAACGACGTCAACCTGCGCGACTTCGAGGGCCGCAGCGCGCTCCTCCTCGGCAAAGCCAAGGACAACAATGCCTCCTGCGCAATCGGGCCCTTCATCCGGCTCTTCGACGAGCACTTCAGCATGGACGACGTCCGGGCGTGCGATCTGGCGCTCCACATGCAGGGGCCGGACGGGTTTGCTTTCACAGGCCGGAGCTCGATGTCGCAGATCAGCCGAGACCCGCTCGAGATCGTCGACCACACCATTGGTCCGAATCATCAATATCCCGACGGGTTGATGCTTTTTCTCGGCACGATGTTCGCCCCCACGGTCGATCGGTTCTCCCCCGGCAAAGGCTTCACTCACGTGGTCGGCGATGTCGTTACCGTGACCACGCCGCGGCTCGGGGCGCTCGTGAACCGCGTGAACTACACCGACAAGATCGCACCGTGGACGTTTGGCACAATCGCGTTGATGAAGAACCTCGCGCAGCGTGGATTGCTCTGAGCTTCCTGCGAGCGAGTACTCGAGTCGATGCTGCTGGCATCATTCGACAAGGGTAAGTGGTGTCGCTAGTGTCGTGTCGCCGAGGTTCGTTGGCAAAACCGTTTGACCTTGTCTGAGGATGGCGTCCGCGGTCGGACGATAGTCCGCATTAGCGGCGTCTCGGCGCGACATAATCGGTGTTACCAGACACAGGAGCACCGTTCTTGGGCGAGTGGGGCACCCATTTGATCAACCAGTACCCGGTGTCAAAATCAGGTATCGGCCCCACTCCCTGATCAGGTAAGGGAATTCAAATGGAAGCAGTGAGCGCCGGGGGCACTCAAACAAATTGTCATCAGGCCTGCGGCAGACCGCTAGAAGGCACACCACTTTGCCCGCGATTGCGTGAGGTTCCTTCACTCGGGCCAGACCATCACCGCTTTCCACGAGCCGTCGCTCTGCCGCTTCAGCACCATCAGTCCTTTAGCGTGCCAACTGACCGGCGAGGACTCTGGAGACAACTTATACTCGGCTTCCTTTTCGAACCACTCGCATGCCAAGCCGTCCTCGACTTGAAGGTTTTTGTATTTGGAGGTATAGCTCAACACCTTCAGGCCCGGGTACTGGGCGTGGAATTTCTCATTGTGAGCCCCAATGGCCTGCTTGCCGACCGCAGGCGGGCTTCCCGGATAGAAGGCCACCGCATCCTCCGCCCAGGGGTCTATCAGCCGCTTCGGGTCTTGCGCCAGTGTGGCCTCAATGTCCTCTTGGTTCAGTTTTTCGATGGCCGCCAAGTCTGCGGCATGCGTCCTTCGCTGAAGCATGCCCGCAGCGCTTCGGGCGAAGTAGCCGCTGCCGAGACCCGCGACAAACACGAGAATGGTGATGAGCGAAGTCTGGCTCATAGAGCCTCCTTAGCACTTGCACATGCCACGACTAGTGTCGTGTCTCCGAAGTTCGTTGGCAAAACCGTTTGACCTTGTCGAGGATGCGTCCGCGGTCGCCGTCCAGACAAAGGGCTTGCAATGCGCGTTGTGATGCGTCAAGTAGTGTTCGATCGCCAGCTCCAATGCACGGACGTTCTCAAAGGTCCCGCGGCGAATGCGTTGCGTCGTGATGTTGGCGAAGAATCGCTCCACTTGATTGAGCCAACTCGCGCTCGTCGGCGTGGAGTGCAGATGATACCGAGGGTGGCGAACAAACCAGCGGGTCACTTTCGGCACCTTATGGGTTCAGTAGTTGTCCATGATGATGTGCACGTCGCCGGTCGGCGGCAGTTGCGCCTCGAGGCGCTGCAGGAATCGCAGAAACTCTTGATGCCGGTGCGGCGGTGACACTGGCCGATGATCTTGCCGGTCGCGACATCCAGCGCGGCGAACAGGGTCGTCGTCCCGTGGCGAATGTAGTCGTGGGTCTGCTGCGCGGGGATGCCCGGACGCATGGGCAACAAGGGCCGAGTGCGATCCAACGCCTGGACCTGGCTCTTTGCGTCGAGGCAGAGCACCAGTGCGTGATCGGCGGATTGAGATACAGGCCGACGATGTCGCGGACTTTGTCCACAAACTGCGGGTCCGCCGACAGCTTGAAGGTATCGACGCGATGCGATTGCAGACCGAAGGTGCGCCAGATTCGCGAGATGGTTGCTTTCGACAGCCCTGCGACCTCCGCCATTCCGCGGGTCGTCCATTGCGTGGCGTGGAGCGGGGGGCCTTCGAGCGTCCGGGTGATCAAATCGACCACCACATCGTCCGTCGCTTTTCGCGGGGCGCCCGGCCGCGGTTCGTCCGTCAGGCCTTCGAGTCGGCGGGTGCGAAACCGCTCCCGCCACTTGCAGATGCTATTGGTCGACGCCGGCACGCGCGTCGCGACCGCCCGATTGGTGAGCCCCTCGGCACATGCCAGCACGATGCGAGCGCGAAGCGCCAGCCGCTGCGCCGTCTTCGGACGCCGTGCGCATTGCTCCAGCGTTCGTCGTTCGTCGTCCGTCAGCATCAACGGTTTACTATGACGTCGTCGTCGCATGCCGCGCTGAGTACCAGCGCGACGGCCGAAGTACAAGACTTTTTCTGAGACACGTCGCTAGAATCTCCGGGTTCGACGTTAGGAGGACGAGATTTGAAACTCAAGGACAAGGTGGCGCTCGTCACGGGGGCCGGCCGGGGTATCGGCCGCGGGATTGCCGAGGTCCTCGCGGACGAAGGTGCCCACGTGGCCGTCAACGACCTCCCGAGCGGCCGCGCTGCCGCCGAAGAGACCGCGAGCGGGATTCGTGAGAAAGGCCGCCGCGCGCTGGTCGTGGAGGCCGACGTTGCCAATCGGCCTCAAGTTGAGGCGATGATCGACAAGGCCTGGAAGGATCTCGGGCCGATCGACATCCTCGTCAACAACGCGGGCATCGAGACGATCGTGCCGTTTCTCGATCTGACCGATGAACAGTGGACGCGACTCACCGACGTGAACCTGCGCGGGGAATGGCTCTGCTCGCAGGTGTTCTGCCGCCGCGCGGTGGCCGAGAACCGCAAGGGCAGTATCGTGAACATCGGGTCGATTCAGGCGGCGAAGGTCCTCCCGGGCCGCACCCACTACGCCCCGACCAAGCTGGCAATCGAGGCCCTCACGCGCAACATGTCCGCGGAGATGACACCGCTCGGGATCCGCATCAACTGCGTCCATCCGGGCCTCATCGACACCGACATGACCGCCTGGGTCATGAAATCGCCCGACATCCTCCCGGCCGTGCTCGCGCAGATTTCGCTCGGCCGCGCAGGACAGCCCCGCGAAATCGGAACCGTCGTCGCCTTCCTCGCCTCGGAAGAAGCCAGTTACCTCACCGGGCAGTCGTTCCACGTGGACGGCGGCTGGGCGGGGAAATAGAGCCTGCTAGTTCAGCTCGGGCCGGTTTCTGAACTGCTCGAGCGCTTCGGGGTTGGCCAGTGCTTCCCTGTTCCGCACGTCGCGGCCGTGGACAACATCGCGCACCGCCAGTTCGACGAGCTTGCCGCTCCGGGTCCGGGGGATGTCCGTCACTTGCACGATTCGCGCGGGAACGTGCCGGGGGGACGCGTTCTCGCGGATCACTCGACGGATCCGCGCTTCGAGGTCGGGTCCGAGCGCGAGACCCTCGCGCAGCCGCACGAACAGGACGACTCGTTCGTCGTGGTCCCACTGCTGCCCGATCACGAGGCTCTCGACAATCTCCTCGAGCCGCTCCACCTGACGATAGATCTCCGACGTGCCGATGCGCACGCCGCCGGGATTGAGCACCGCGTCCGACCGGCCGTAGATGATGAGCCCGTCGTGTGCGGTGAGCTCGACGTAGTCGCCGTGACACCACACGCCAGGAAACCGCTCGAAGTACGCCGCGTGATACTTCCGACCGTCGGGGTCGTTCCAGAAACCGACCGGCATCGAGGGAAACGGCATCGTGCAGACGAGCTCTCCCTTCTGTTGCCGCACGGAACGGCCGGCCTCGTCGAACACCTCGACTTTCATCGCGAGCGCCCGCGACTGAATCTCGCCGCGCCACACGGCGCCATTCGGATTCCCGCCCGCGAAGAGTCCGACGATGTCCGTGCCTCCCGAGATGGAGGCGAGGTGGACGTCGCGTTTGATCCGCTCGTAGACGAAATCGAAGCTCTCCGGTGCCAGCGGCGATCCGGTCGACGTGATCGTCCGCACCGTCTCCAGCCGATGTGACGTCATCGGCACGAGGCCCGCCTTGGCTACCGCGTCGATGAACCTCGGCGACGTCCCGAACAAGGTCATGCCGGTCTCGTCCGCGAGGTCGAAAAGCCCATTCCCATCTGGATAGAACGGCGAGCCGTCGTAGAGCACCAGCGTCGCGCCCGATGCCAGACCGGAGACGAGCCAGTTCCACATCATCCAGCCACACGTCGTGAAGTAGAACACCCGATCGCCCACCCCGATGTCGCAGTGCAGCTGATGCTCCTTGAGGTGCTGGATGAGTGTTCCGCCCGCGCCATGGACGATGCATTTGGGAACGCCAGTGGTTCCCGAGGAATAGAGAACGTAGAGCGGATGGTTGAACGGCAGCGGTTCGAACTGCAGATCGCACCCCGACCCTGAGGAAACGAACTCGCTCCAGGCAACACGGTCGCGGATCGGAGCCGTGGCACCGGCGTCGAGGTATGGGATCAGGACCGTTCGCCGCACCGACGGCAGCGCCCGCACGACCTCGGCGATCCGCGCGGAAGAGTCGTGGCGCTTGCCGCCGTAGGAGTAGCCGTCCGCGGCAACGAGGATCTTCGGCTCGATCTGCCCGAATCGATCGAGTACGCCTTGCGCGCCGAAGTCCGGCGAGCAGGAGGACCACACAGCACCCACGGCTGCCGCGGCGAGGGCGGCGACGATGGCCTCGGGCAGATTCGGCAGGTATCCGGCCACTCGATCGCCGGGCCGTATCCCCTCGCTGCGCAGCGCCGCCGCAAACGCAGCCACGGTGTCGTAGAGCTCTTCATGCGTCATCGTACGGATCGGCTGGTCTTCACCCTTGAAGATCACGGCGACGCCATGGCCACGGTTCGCCAGCAGGTTGTCGGCGAAGTTCAGCGTGGCATCCGGGAAGAAGGTCGCGCCGGGCATCCGATCGAGATCCGCGACCACGCGGTCGCCCATCGTGCCGCGCACGCCGCCGAAGTCCCACATCAGACGCCAGAAATCCTCAGGGCGCGAGATGGAACAGTCGTAGAGGGTCGCGTAGTCGCTGACTCGGATATCGAAGCGGGACTCGACGGTCTGCATGAACGCCGTCATCCGTGTGCGCGACACACGGTCCGGCGACGGCGTCCACAGTGGGGTCTCCATGCCCCATTGTAGGCGCGGATCTAG
>Ga0184612_10000163_pt1 | contig 29609 bp, 24 predicted proteins | sample PLM3_60_coex_FD_133163 | JGI IMG/M metagenome (GOLD analysis project Ga0184612, IMG submission 133163) | Groundwater sediment microbial communities from an aquifer in East River, Colorado, USA - PLM3_60_coex | ecosystem: Environmental > Terrestrial > Soil > Riparian zone | place: USA: East... | reverse complement strand
TTCTTCGCCCGCCATTTCTCGCCTTTCGCGCTGGCCGGAGGCGACGTGGGGCATCGCCTCGACCGCTAATCCCGCCTATCGGAACCCTGTTCTTCGCGGTCAAGGCCGTGTGCGGCCCCGAGTGCTGCGTTCAACTAACGTGACGATCATCACCACTCCGACGACACTCCACAGCTCCCCAGGCAACCTCAGAACCTGTTCGACCCGTCTAATGGCGTGACCAGGAGAAACACTATGCGCTCCCATCACAGTCGGGCTCTCAGCTGTGCAGTCGTCATCCTAATCGGCGGAGTGTTGACGCCCTCGCGGCTCGCCGTCTCCGGCGAGCAGGCCTCCAGTCCGTATCAGTGGCGCGGGACCGTGATCCAGGGCGGCGCCATTGAAATCAAGGGCGTGAACGGCGCGGTGAAGGCGAGCCTCGCGACCGGCGCCGAAGTCGAGGTGTCCGCGGTGCTGAGGGGTCAGCGGAGCAACCCGGCGGACGTTCGAATCGATGTGGTGCAGCACGGAGGTGGTATCACGATTTGCGCGGTCTATCCGAGCCCGGACTCACGGCCGAACGAGTGCCAGCCCGGCGACGGCGGCCGAATGAACACGCGTGACAACGATGTCACCGTCGCGTTCACGGTTCGCGTGCCTCCGGGTGTTCGGTTCGTGGGCCGGACCGTCAACGGCGATATCGGCGCGGACTCGCTGGCAGGCCCCGTGTCGCTGAAGACTGTGAACGGAGAGGCGAGCTTCTCCACGACGGCGTACGGCGAAGCGTCGACCGTGAACGGTTCGATACGCGGCACACTGGGGAGCAGTCACTGGACTGAGGCCCTGAAATTCCAAACGGTCAACGGCAGCATCACGCTCGATCTGCCGGCTGATGCGAGCACCGAGGTCCGCGCCACGACCGTCAACGGCAGCATCTCGACAGATTTTCCGATCAGCGTGACAGGGCGCGTCGATCCGCGCAACCTCACCGGCACGATCGGCGGAGGCGGCCGGTCGATGGAGGTGGAGACCGTCAACGGGAGCGTTACACTGCGGAGACGGTGACGAAGCGTGGCTGGCAGCTTTCCCAGCGATCCAGAGCGGCGGCGCGGATGGCCATCCGGGCACAACGGGCGATCCCCTGTGGCTGCCATTCCTCACGACGCCGCGGCATCCGGAGTCCCCGTCCGTGCACAGCGTGATCCAGAACTCGGGCGTCCAGGTAGCGTACAAGGAGGCTTTGGGCTGGATGGCTTTGATGGCCTCGCTTGTGTAATACTTATCGTGTATTACGGAGGTTTTGTGCCGCTGACCGTCCGCCTCAGCCCCAGAATCGAGCGCGCTTTGAATGCTCTGGCGAAGCGCCGGCGGCTCTCGCGCTCCGAGGTTGTTCGCGAAGCACTCGAACGCTATGGGGCGAGCGACGATGGCAGTGCCCTCAATGGCGGTCCCTACGACGCCTGGCTGGATGTCATCGGCGTCGTCAGACTCGGGGTGCGCGACCCCGACCGCACGACAGGCGAGCAACTGACGGCGATCGTTCAGGAGCGGGTCCGTGCGCGGCGTGCTCGTTGACGCTGGCCCGCTCGTGGCGCTGCTCGACCAGGCCGATCCGGAACACGAGGCGTGTGTCGCCACCCTGAGGACGCTCCGCGACTCGCTGATTACGGTCTGGCCGGCGTTCACCGAAGCGATGTATCTGCTGGGTCGATCGTGGCGCGGTCAGAAGGCCCTGTGGAGCCGGCTCGAAACGCAAGCCCTCGCGCTGGCGCCGCTCGACGAGACGGATGCGCCTCGCATGCGCGAGCTGATGGAGAAGTACCGTGACCTGCCGATGGACCTCGCCGACGCGGCGCTCGTGCGCGTCGCCGAGCGCGAATCAATGACGCGAATCTTCACGCTCGATCGACGGCACTTCTCCATCTACCGCCCGGGGCGCCGCCGGCGCTTCTCAATCGTGCGAGCGTAGGCATCCGACGCCCCACTGCTTCCACGGACGTGACGTGACGTCTACAGGTCTTCCAGGCGCGTGTTCGCATCGCCGAAGCGGTCCACCCTGACGCCCATGCGATCCATGAGCGACAGGTGCAGGCTGCACGCCTTGCGGTGTTCGTCGCCCTTCTGGAGGTAGTCGAGGATGCGGCCGGTCTTGAGCGTTCCGCCGCCCTTGCCCGTGAGCAGGAACGGCAACTGGTTGGCGCCGTGGGCATCACCGTCGAACAGGCTGGACGTCAGCATGAGGATCGAGTTGTCGAGCAGCGAGCCTTCGCCTTCGTTGATCTCCTTCATGCGCTTCGTGAGGTAGGCGAACTGCGCGATGTGGAACTGATTGGTCTTGAGGTACATCGCTTCCTTGTCCGCGGCATGTCCGTTGTGCGTGAGGTCGAGATGAAGGGCGCCCTGCACGCCTTCCAGGAACTTGAAGTTCATCTGCGACAGGTCGTTGTTGAGCATCAGCGTCGCGATCCGCGTCTTGTCCATCTGGAACGCGAGCACGGTCAGGTCGAGCATGAGCTTCATGTGATCCGGAACGTTCTGCGGCAGCTCGGTCGCCGGGCGAGGCATGTCGGGCTGCGCCAGCGTCGGTCGCCAGCCCTCTATGCGTTCTTCCGTCGAGGCTCTCTCGATGCGCTTCTCGATGTCCCGGATCGATTCGAAGTATTCACTCAGCTTGGCGTTGTCGTCCTTGCTGATTTTCGGCTTGAGGCTTTGTGAGTCCTGGCGCACCTCGTCGAGAATGCTGCGGTCGAGTTTGCGACCCGTGCCATCGCCCACCAGACGGTCGAACGTCCGAGAGGGATAGATCTCCTTGGTCGCGGGCTTGGTGGGAGAGACCCACGACAGGCTCGAGCCATAGATCATCGACAAGCCGTCTTCGAGACGAAGCTCGTTCGGCTCGATGCCGAGGACAAGGCTCGGGATCGATGTGCGGCCTCCGATCTGGGAGGCGAGGACCTGGTCCATCGACGTGCCCACGCGAATCTCGCTCGGATCGAGACTGACGGTCGCACCCGACAGCACGTTCATGCGGCCGAGGTGCGGACTGGTCGATACGGCAGCGGTCTGGTTGTAGAGCCCCTGAATGAACACCATGTCCTCGCGATGAGGCATCATCGGTTGCAGCCCCGGACCGAGCTGCATATCCGTACCGCTGCCCTTGGCCCACCAGTGAATCGGCTCTACACCGTTCGAGAAATAGACAATTCCCAACCGCAGAGGAGGTATGTTCGACTTGACGGCAGCCGCGCTTTGGCTGACGAGCGGCAAGGACTCCATCCAGGGCAGCGCCAGCGCGACGCCCACGCCGCGCAGAAAATGACGTCGTGACGTGTGACGCGAGTTGTAGTCGATGCTCATCGTAGACCTGCTCTTGACGGGGACGGGCGATTCAGAATGGCGACACGGGCCGCCGGTTGTGCCGTCGGTCGTCCTTGGTGCGACGCGAGCGGGACATCGTCATTTGCCACGCGGTTGCGAAACTGGCGGCTGGTGACAATCTTGACCGCTAAATCCGAAAACGAGGCGTTGTTCCCGGCCGCCGCCAGCTCGCGGACCAGTGGGCGATCGGACGCGAGGACCGCTCGTCCCAGCGCATACCCCAGCATCTTCTTCGAGAGCGTCGTCATCACTTGCTTGTCTTTGCTCTGCAAGTACTTCAGGAGACCCTCGGTACCGACAATTGTGGTCTTGTCCGCAAGTTCACCGGTGACGTCCACGGCCTTGCCGTCGGAATACTTGTCGCGCGCTCGGCCGACCGCATCGAAGCCTTCGAGCGGAAAGCCCAGGGGGTCAATGCGCAGGTGGCACGTGGCGCAGGTGTCGTTGCGTTTGTGCTCGGCCAGTCTCTCTCGTAACGTCATGCCGTTGAACGCCTGATCATCAGCAGGAAGGACGCCCGCGTCGGCCGGCGGCGGCGGCGTTGGCGTGCCGATAATCCGTCTCAATACCCAATCTCCGCGTTTGACGGGACTCGTGCGCAGCGGTGCCGATGTCGTCGTCAACACCGCTCCCAACCGCAGCACTCCACCACGGTCGAACGCGTTAGCGCCTTCCACTCTGACCACCTTGTCCGTCGACTTCACGTCTTTCTCGATACCGTAAAACCTGGCCAACGGCTTACTGAGAAAGGTGTAGTCGGCGTAGAGCATCTCCTTCACCGGGCGTTCCTGCCTGACGATGTACTCGAACGTCGAGACGGCCTCGTCGTACATGGCCGACTTCACTTCGTCGGTGAACTCGGGGAACCGTCCCGTATCCACGCCGCGGTACTGATCGAAGCGATAGAACCCCAGCCATTGCCCAAAGAACTCCGTCGCGATGCGGCGCGCTTTCGGATCGGCAGTCATGCGCTTCACTTGCCTGGCAAGCATCGCCGGATTGTTCAACTCACCCGCGGCAGCGGCGCGGCGCAATTCGTCGTCGGGGATGGACGACCACAGGAAAAAACTCATCCGACTGGCCAGTTCCCAGTTGTTGAGCGGTTTCTCAGAACCCCGCGCAACGGTCTCTACTCGATAGAGGAAGGCTGGCGACACCAGGATGCGAGCGACCAACGCCCGGATCGCAGCGTCATGATCCAGTTGGTTCACCGTGCGAGACTTTTGATAGAACGCCCGCAGGCCCGTCTTTTCGGCGGCTGTCAGCGGCCTGCGCCACGCACGGGTGGCGAACGTGAGGGCATCCTGTATGTGGCCAGGCTGGGCGAGCGTCTGCGCCTTCGTCACCTCGTCGTAGTGGGCGCGCAGCGACGTGACGTATGGCCTGACTATGCTGGGCAGAGCCGCCATTTGGACGGCATCCAGATCCTGTATCCTGCGGCTCTTCAGCTCCAGCGCGTAGTGATCGGCCAGCATGCCCAGGTACGCATCATGGTACGGCCACGATCCGAAGAGGTCGTTCCACGCCTGATTCAGCCGCACACGGTCGGCGCCGTCCACCATGTTGTCGGTGAAAAACCCGTCGTTGCGCTGATACTTCACTTTCAGCACGAACGCATCGTGCTCGGCACTGTTGTACGTGTTGTCGAACGGCGGCGGGACCGGATCCTTGTCCGCGGGATTCGCCTCGCCGTGCGAGTTTGGAGGCAGGAGCGACACGTATTCGGCCATGCCCGCGCGAAACGTCTTATAGCCAGCGCTTTGCGGATCGCCGATGAGGACGCGCTGGATGGCGTCGCGCGCCGTACCCTCCGGGCGGTCGGAGATCATCACGCGGACAACGGCGTTCCTGTCTTTGCCGAGCTCGGCATCCGCCTGAAACTCCATGACGCTGGCGCCGGGAGGCACGTCCACTTCGAACGACACAGGTCCTGTCGTCGCAAAATCCTCCGGCCCTATCACGGTTCCGTCGGGACTCGTGCCAAACGCCAGCGTGGCCGCCGCATCGGCCGGCAGCAGCGATCGCAAGGATTGCGTAGAGAGGATCGGGCCGGCACTACCGCGTTGACCGCCGGCGCCCGCACCCGCGACAGGGACGACAGGAGCTGCCGCGCCAGCATCCGGCGCGCCCCGCCCGGCACCGGCCGCGGCACGCGTGACCACGCGTGGGTTTCGCCAGATGACCACCGGCGTCACCCCTGGGCCGGGATTGACGTTGGTGAATGCGAGAGAGACCTTCGAGGGCCCGGGCGTGGAGGGCGCGCCGCGCCCGCGTCCACCGCGAGCACCCAATCCATACGCATAGCGGTGAGTCGGCTCAGCCTTCAACGTCGTGTCGTCGAAGGACAACGGACTCTCGTCGCCGGCACCGCCGGCCGCCAGATCGCCGCGGGCAAAAAACCAGCTTGGCCATGTGGTCAGGTGTTTATAGATGTCGTCGGCACCAGCGCGGCCTTTCGCCAGCGACGCCTTGACGTCAGATGTCGGAACGGGCAGGTTCATCCAGCGATCCACCGTTTCACGAGTCGGATAACCGGTAGTCGCCTTGTTCATCACGGTCCAGATGTGCTCCGCAAAACGACCCGTGATGCCTTCCTTCGACGCGAGTCCGCGAATCGTCGCGGTGGGATCGCCCAGCGCGACACGGTGTTTGTAATACCAGGCGACGTAGAAGGCCTTGCCGTACCGTTCGAGTCCGAACGGTCGTCCGCCTTCACCCGACACCACGCGAAAGCCCTTTGTCGAATAGAGATCGTTGATACGGTTCAACGCGGACAGCTCCAGGCCCGTCTTGCCGGCATCGGAGTAAAACTCCAGCGGTCCTGCGCCGATGACCGCGTGATCGGCGACCAGCTTCGCGGCTTCGAGATAACGCTCGATGCTTGCGTCCTGAACGAATTGCACGTCGCCGACGTTCGTGAAACCCTCGCCGCCGACAGAGTCGCTCGAGGCATCGATGCCGACCGTGATGTCGATCCCGGTCAGATCGCGAACCGCATACGCGTACTCGCCGCTGGTCAGCCGCCGAACCGTCACCCGGCCAGGATCGCCAGCATGCTCGGTTTCATAAGCTTTCAGGGACGCGCGAATCCACCGAGCCGCCGCCGCGCGCTCGGCATCCGTAGGATGCTCGGTTGCCTCCAGAGGCGGCATCAGGCCGGCCTCCAGCATCTCGGCGACCCTTTCCCAGTCCTGCGAATGAGCGCCGATAGAGGACTGCCCGATGAGACGCTCGATACTGAGATCGGCTTCCGGCTTTTTCGTGCCGTGGCATTCGAAGCAGTATTTTTGGAAGGTCTGGGGTGCAGTCGCCGCGACGACCGCGCGCCTGGGCGCCGGGGTCTGGGCCGACATCATCGACGCCAGGGCCAACAGAACGGCACCGCAGAACCCTAAGCGTTTCATGGGACTACAGGCCCTCCAGGCATCGAAAGCGGGTCGCACGGATTCTACTTCCCCTACAGGCCAGGGCACAAACGGGCTTCCGTGCAAGTGCCCGTATGACGTGTACTTAACACTTCCGGCGGCGTGCGGTGGCTGAGTGGCCGAAACCGGCGGTTTGCCAAGTGCTGCCAGGGATCACAGAACGGCCGGGGAGCTGGGTCTATTGTTTTGGCGTCAAGTGACCGGTCGCAACCGAGGAAGACGATGATGATGGGTCGACTGACGATACTGCTCGACGGCCCCTCCCGGGCGTATACTTCTGCCCGTTCGCTGAACCTATCCCTGATTCGTGGATGTACGTTACGCAGAATCGGAGGACATCATGAGACGTGTCACCGGACTCATTGTGGCGCTCGGCGTTGTTGGATTCGTGTCGGCGTCTGCCCAGAAACCCGGAGAGCAAACCTGGAAGGGCAAGATCAGCGACAGCATGTGCAAGGAAACTCACCCGGCTGGCGAGCACGACGGCAAGAAGACGACAGACGCCGACTGCACCGCGATCTGTATCAAGAAGGGAGCGAAGTACGTCTTCGTGTCTGAGGGAAAGGTCTATCAGCTTGCCAATCAGACCTCGAAGCAGGTTGCCTCCCATGCCGGACAGGAGGTGGAATTGACGGGCGTCATGAAGGGAGACACCATCACTGCCAGCCAGATGAAAGCGGCGAAGACGAAGTAGGCGTGACGTGCCAGCTCTCCAGCGAATGCTGGCACGCTTCGCGATGTGCAGCTGAGTAGCGCGAGCGGCGGTCCGTTCCGCCGCCCGCGCAATAGCCTCTGCATCAAAGTCAGAAGCACTGAGGAAGCCGCGAGCAGGCGGCCGTATGACGGCGCCGCCGTGCTCCTTGGCGCCCTCATGTCGGCTTCAGTATCCCAGTCGCGTCAGTTCCATGAGGGCGAGGGGGAATTCGAAGAAACGTTTGTTACCGTACTCCTTGACCCACGCGAAGTGTGTGCGTGCGTCATCGACTTTGCCTTTGAGCAGCAGATCCATGCCGATATAGGTGTGGGCTTCGGTTTTCCGGTCGTTGGTGTCGGCCGCAGTGAGCAGTTGGTCCGCGGTAAGCCCACCGACAGCGGATCGATTGCATCAGCGAAACGCCCGAGGCGCATCAACATGAGACCGATGTTGTGGTGCACGGCCGGCACTGTCGGATCGAGCGCCCGCGCCTGCTGATACGCTGCAAGCGCGTCGTCAATCCGTCCGAAGCTGCTGTGAAGGACGTTGCCGATCTCGTTGTGCACCCGTGCACTGTCGGGACGTAATTGTTTGGCTTCGTTGAGTTCACCAAGCGCTTCGTCCGGGCGGCGAAGCGCGCCGAGCGTGATCCCCAGGTTCAGGTGTGCGACGGCGTTTTGCGGATCGAGCCGAACGGCGGTGCGGAGTGGTTCGAGCGCCTCCGCTGGGCGTCCCATGTTGTGGTAGGTCGTGCCGAGGCCCTGATGCGCCTCCGCGGATCCGGGATTGAGGCGGATAGCCTGGAGGTAGGCGTCGACGGCCTTGTCGTACTGTTTCTGGCGGGCATATTGTTCGCCCTCCGCGACGTACGCTTCCGACGTCCGCAACACGGCCGGCGGCCGCTCACGTTGGCCTGGTGCCAAGAATGGCGCAGCGCCGGTCGTCAACACGAAGAGCAGCGATAACATTGGGTAACGCAACTGCGAAGTCTCGACGTGGTCGGCCAATTGTCACGCCTTCGAGCGACGCAGGCAAGCCGTGCGGTGACGTGACGCGGGCCTTGGACTGCTTGCAGCGGTTCGAAGACCCGCCGACTCTTCGCGCGTGAAATTGCGTTCGCGCAAATGTCGATTTCCCTGATGCTTACACCTTGCGGTGGTGGCTGAGCCAGGGGATCGGCCGTGGCAGCGCCGGAACCGAGCGGCTTCCAGCGCCGCCGACGCGCGCTCGGCAACACCAAAAGTGTGGTGGTCAGTACCAGATCGGGGGCGCGGCACAGTGGCAGCAGATTGTCGAGAACCTCGCGGTGGTACCGCCCCGAGAGCTGACGTTCGGGTCAGATCTCAATGCTCGCAATCTAACGCGAGTCTTCCTTCTTTCGCCTTTCGATCATCGCGGCATGCTCGTCGCACACAGCGGACAGCGCCGCAATCTCGCGCGCCACGCCCAGCACGTGGGCGGCGACATTCGGACAGTCCGGCCAATCACACAAGTACTCGGTCATGGTTTCTTCCTGACCATCCGCGCCGACGAAGCCGGTTCTGAGCGTCACCTGTGACATATATGTGATCGACTCGTTCCGTTGCTGCGCACATTTACCCGCGATTACCCCGCAAGTGGGGCATTTTTGGGTCGGCGTTCGTGTAATGTGCAAGAACTGGACCTGCCAGTACTTCACGAACCGACCAACGAAATCGGCGGTCCTTGACAGCCGACCTGTCGACAGTCGACTATTCAGCTGTCGAGAGACGACATGTCTACAGCCAAAACCGAAGTTCCGTACGGCACTCTTGACCTCGTGATCCTCAAGACGCTGGACACGATGGGAGCGATGCACGGTTACAGCATCGCGAGGCGCATCGAGCAGGTCGCCGACAACCTGCTGCATATGAGCCAGGGGTCGATTTATCCCGCGCTCATTCGCCTCGAGCAACAGGGCTGGATCCGGACACAGTGGGGCGTCTCGGAAACGAACCGGAGAGTCAAAGTCTATTCGTTGACGGCCGCCGGCACACGCCAGTTGCGCGTCGAGGTCGCGAACTGGGAGCGGGCCACCGCGCTGGTCGCCAGATTCCTGGAGGGGAAGTCGTGACGCTCAGGCTTTTCGTCCGCCGCCTGCTCGCCCTGATGAGCACGCGGCGGCTCGACACCCAGCTCGAGGATGAAATGCGGGCGCATCTGGAGATGGCCGAGAGGGATGCGATCGCGGCAGGTCTGTCCCCGGAGGACGCGCGTCGCGAGGCGCGCCGCCGCTTCGGCAGCACCGAGCGGATCAAGGAAGAGCACCGCGATCGCCGAAGTGCTCGATGGATAGAGACGCTCCTAAAGGACTTCCGCTACGGGCTGCTCCTGTTGAAGCGAGATCCGGGGTTTGCGTTCGTGGCCATCAGTGTGATGGCCATCGGCATCGGCGCCAACACGGCGATGTTCAGCCTCATGGACGCGGTCCTGTTGAAGCCGCTGCCCTATCCCGAGCCGGAGCGGATGGTCCGCGTGTGGGAGGCGCCGAGTCCGACACGGCGCAACGGGATCAGCACGCTCAACTTCGTCGACTGGAAGCGGCTGAGCACGTCGTTCGAGGCGCTGTCGGCCACACGAGGACTGAACGTGGCGTTGACGGGGCAGGGCGACCCCGAACGATTGGCAGGCATGCTCGTGTCGGCTGACTACTTCGAAGTCTTCGGCGTGAAGGCCGCGCTCGGCCGCACGTTCCTTCCGGGCGAAGATCAGCCAGGGGCGAGCCGGATCGTCGTGCTGAGTCATGCCGCATGGCAGGAGCGTTTCGGAGGCGACCCCGCCATCCTGAATCGTGATGTCATGCTCGACGGCGAGCCGCACCAGGTCGTCGGGATTCTGCCTGCCGGCAGCTTTGATAGGGAAACCGCCGGCTTCTGGAAGCCGCTCGTGTTCGCGCCGGATCAGCTCACGCGCGGCTATCACTGGCTCGGCGCCGTCGGCCGCCTCCGGCGCGGCCTGACCGTGGACCACGCGCGGGAAGAGATGCGCGCCGTGAGCGACGGGCTGGCGCCGCTGCAGCCGACGTTTAAACGGGATTGGCGGGTGGCGATCGACCCGTTCGATCAGGGCCTCGTCTCCGGCAACCTTCGGCAGTCCATCTTCGTTGCGTTCGGCGCGGTCCTGATGGTCCTGCTGATCGCAGCGGCCAACATCGCGAACCTGCTTCTGGCTAAGGGTGTGGCGCGCAGGCAGGAAATGGCGGTCCGCGCGGCGCTCGGCGCGAGTCGAGGCCGGCTCGTCGCGCAGGTGCTCACCGAAAGCTTGGTGCTCTGTCTTCTTGGAGGCCTGGCCGGTGTCGGCCTCGCCTACCTGCTCATTCAGGCCGCAGTGCCGCTGATGGCGCCCTCGCTGCCGTCCACGGCGTCAGTCGCTGTGGATCCACGGGTGCTAGGGTTCGCCGCTTTCGTTGCCGTAGGCGTCTCCCTCCTCGTCGGCCTGCTGCCGTCGCTGCAGCTGTCGTCCGGCCGGCTGTTGCAGGCATTGAATCTGGCCACGCGCGGATCATCGTCTCGCGAGGGCGTGCGCCGTACGATCGTCGTTGCCGAGGTCGCCGTCTCGCTCATCCTGATATGCGGCGCCGTGCTCATGTTCAAGAGCCTCCTCAAGCTCCAGCGCGTGGATGCCGGTGTTCGCATAGACAACGTGATCACGATGTCAGCCGATCTGCCGCTTGGGACCTACCCGGATCCCGAGCGCGCCTCCCGATTCATCGAGCAGGTTGTCGAGCGGCTTCAGGCGATCCCCGGCGTCGAGAGCGCAGCGGTCTCGACGGACGTCCCCCTGCTGGGCGTCAGGCAAGGCGACAGCGTCGGAGTGCCTGGCGCTGCTGAGGGGAGCGTCGGTGCCCGATTCAAGCGCGTCGATCCGCACTATTTCGCGACGCTCGATATTCCGGTGCTCGTCGGCCGCAGCTTCACGTCGCGCGATCGAGCCGGCGCTCCACGAGTCGCAATCCTCAACGAGGCACTGGCGCAGCGGGTGGCAGAGAAGTTTGGTATCGCCGATCCGGCACAGACCGTGGGCAGGATCGTTCAGCTCACCAGCCCCATGTACGAGAATCGCGGACAGACCGGGAAGTCGGGGGATGTCGAGATCATCGGCATGATCCGCAACGAACGCGTCGCCGACCTGGACGCGCCGATGCACGACGTCGTGTACGTCGCCCTGCTCCAGTCCCCCCGCCGTGAGATCAAACTGATCGTGCGGACTCGGAACGATCCATCCGCCGCGATGCCTGCCATTCGCGAGGCGGTGGGGCAGATCGATCCCCGGCTGCCGCTTGGAGACGTGCGGACGATGGAGCAGGTGAAGCAGCTGACGTTGTCGGCGAGGACCGACCCCGCGTGGATCATCGGAGCCTTCGCGGGCATCGCGGCGCTGCTCGCGGCGTTGGGCCTCTACGGCGTTCTCTCGCACGCCGTGAATCAGCGTCGCCGCGAGATCGGAATCCGCATGGCCCTCGGCGCAGGTGCGCGTGATGTGCTATCGCACGTCCTGCGAAACGCCGCCTGGATGGTGTTCATCGGTCTCGCGATCGGCGTCGCCGGAGCGCTCGCTCTGACGAGAGTCATGAACACCCTCTTGTTCGAGGTGTCTGCGCTGGATCCGCTAGCCTTCACCCTGGCGGCCGTCTCGATGATGCTCGTCGGCCTGTTCGCCGCGCTGGTTCCCGCGAGCAGGGCCTCACGCGTCGATCCGGTGACCGCGCTTCGCAGCGAGGCGTGAGGCGAACCCATCAGCGGGTCAGGAGCGTCACAACGAGCCCACCTTTCCCGTCTCCGCCGAACTCGACGTGGAGGTGCTCATCCATCGCCAGCGCGATTTCCCGAATCCGCTTGGCCATGTCCTCGGTGATTGCAGCACCGATCGCGACGCCGGCCTGCGCGAGCAGCTCTTTGGCCGTCGCTTCTGTCACACGCTCGGTTCTGACTTGGGCGAGTCGCGGTGTGCCTTCGAACATCGGCTTCAGCTGTATCTTGTCGTCGACAAAGTTAAACGCCAAGCTGCGATCGGCATGGATTTTCTCCATCATCACCTTCATGTCGACGTACTTGGCCTTCAGTTCCACTCGTTGCTCATCGGTCGCGGCCGGATCGTCGAGCGCCTTCTCGATTTCCATCAAGCGACCCTTTGCGTGCTCCGGTGCGGCGAACGCCCACGCCCGCTTCGTTCCTTCCACACCCTCCCACACGACATGGACGTCTTCGGAGAATTCGGCCTTCTTGAATCCTGCGGGCGGCAGGTGGAACCGCAGCGTCGCCTGTGTCACGGTGGAACTGATCGCCGACGGCGAATAGTGCCACTGGAGCACGGCCTCCAGCGTGGCCTTTCTCAGTTCTTCGGGTCCACTCAGCACGCGCGCGTCCGAGACTTCCCCCAGATCGTCGAGGGTCATCTCGACCACGACGTCTCCCTCGACCTTCTGCTCGGCCGCGCGGCGTGGATATTCGGGCCGCTCGCCGTGCAGCAGGTGCGCGCCGCCCTTTACGAGCTGGATCGGCTCGCCGGTGTCGGCTGGCGCCCGGCCCTGGGCTTCCAGGGGGAATGACCGGACCGCGAACGTCGCGGCAAGAGCCAGCGCCGCGGCGCTCGCGGTGAGCGAAGCGATCAAGCGTCGTGTCGTCATGGTGGTCTCCTGCAGAATTCGGGCGACACGCTTCTTCAAGAGGTGACGCCGCAGAAATGCTGATGTCGGTGTAAATGCCGCGGGCGAGCTGGCGAGTGCGACGGCGAGCAGCGACTCGACGTAACGTTCCCTGGAGTCGGTCAACTGGATGGCCGCCTGATCGACGACCTGTTCCCTCGTCAGTTGAATGCGTCCGATCAGCCACCAGATGGCCGGATGGAACCACAGCACGGACCGCACGACTTCCTCGAGGACTTCGTGGAGCCAGTCGCGACGCTGCACATGGAGCAGCTCGTGATACACGATAGCCTCCTGCACGTGGGCCGGCATCGCGGATACGCTCGGGGGAAACACGACGATCGGGCGGAGCAGGCCGAATGTGATCGGACCGGAAACCCGGTCCGAGACATACATGCCGGCGGGCGTGCCGATCCGCTCCTGGGCGTGGCGGACGCTCTCGGGCAGCGGATCGAGCGGCGACGCGTCTCGCCGCAGCCGCCGCAACCCGTACGCGCCGATCGTCAGCCACAGCGCCCGAGCGGCAATGCCGGCCGCGAGCACGATGAGCACCAGATCACCGATCGGCCACGCCACGGATCGAGGCGGCGCTGGCACGAGGGCGCCAGCCGGCGCCACGGCCATGCCCGGCGTCACAATCGTCGTCGCCGCCAGCGCCGGAGGAATCACGGTGTTCCAGGGCTGACACAGCGGAAGCACCAGGCACGCGAGGAGCAGCGTTCGCCAGTACGCGAGCATCGCTCTCGGCTCATCGATGCGGAATGCGCGGGCGAGCGCGGCGCCGGCGGCCACGAGCACCGTGACCTGCAGCCCGAACGACGCGATGTTGGCCAGCACCATACGCGCGGTCATCGCTTTTTCCCTAGCATGCGGGTGATCTCGCGCAGCTCCGATTCCGAGATCTGGTCGTCTTCGAGCATGTGCACGACCAGCGGCTGGCCGGAGCCGTTGAAGACGCGATTGACGAAGTCGCGCACCATTTCCTTGATGACCTGGTGCTTCGGCCGGGCGGGGCGGTAGAGGTGGGCCCGGTCCTGCTGCGTGGCTTTGAGGTGTCCCTTCTGCTCGAGCGTCTTCAGGCTTGTCATGACCGTCGTGTAGGCGACGGGACGGTGGGTGCGCAGCTCCTCGTACACATCGCGCACCGTGACACCATCGTCGTGCCGCCAGACGATCTTCATCAGCTCGAGCTCGTGGGCGGTCAGCGTGAAGGACTTCGGTCTCACGCATACTAGTTAACTAGTACTACCAAATGTCTGTCAAGAAAAAAGTACCGTCGCATCTCGGCCCGTTTTTTGTTTGGAGCTTGGTTGGTGTTGGGTGCCGGCTGATGGCCGTCGGACCGAGTGTGGGCACATTCTCGGGCACGGCCGCCACGGAGGCGAGGGTCGGGGCCCGCCGCGTAGAATAGAGGGCCCATGAAAGCCAGCAGGTTGGATCCCCGCGTGTCGTTGGGACCCTACGGGCTGGGCGCGGCTCCGCCGCTGCAAGGCTTTTCGGCCGTTCGATCTCGAAGCGGGATGCGCTGCCACGACGCGCCTCGCATTCAGGGGACTCTTCGGTTGGCAGTTCAGGCTCAAGGGACCGCTGGCGCCGCAGCTGGCTCAGGATTGGGTGAGCCACGACCGCTTCGTCGTGGGCAACTACTTCAACGCCGGGGGCGGCATGACGATCGCGGTGACGCGGTCGATGGAAGTCTACGGGGTCTGGGTGGCCACGATGTCGGGGAAGAACGGCGCACACGTCGCGCGGTTGCTCGCCGTCGGCGCAACATAGAGCTTCGGGGGCGGCTTCGGCGGACTTTGAGCGTCCAGCGCGAGTGCTCAGCGCGACGAGACGCTGTCCGTGGACCCCACCGGCGAGGGTATGCGAAAGGTAATCACCACCGAGCCCAGACGGATCTGGTCGCCGTCGGCGAGCCGATAAGGCGACGTGATCCGCTCGCCGCGTACGAACGTTCCGTTCTTGCTTCCCAGATCTTCGACCGTCGCGTCCTCACCGAATACGGTGATGCGCGCGTGGTTGCGCGATACGCCCAGCGCATCGATCCACACGCCGGCGTCCTGCGCCCGACCGAGGACGTTCGCGCCGTCGGCCAACGGGATCTGCCTTGTCTCCCAGACCAGCCAGTATTTCACGCGTGGCGTCACCGGTTCCCCTTCGACTCCCACCTCGTGAACGCTGCCGACGAACCAGTAGCCGAACCGATGCATCGTGCGCACGAACCTCGGATCGTCTGCCGTGTCGACGAGCGCACGACGGATTTCGGCGACCAGGCCGGCCAGGTTCGTGTCGAGGACGTATGTAGAGGGCCACAGGCGCTCGTGCAGCTCGGCCCTCGCCATCGCCCGGGATCGGTTCTCGACGAGGGCCAGCAGCAGATCGAACGCCTTCGGCGACAGGTGTACTTCCACGTCGTCGCGCAGAAGCTGTCGCGTGCGCGAATCCAACGTGAACGGATCGAACCGATACGAGTGCCCCCGCGACGGAGGCTCAGAGCGAGGGTCGGGCACGTCTGGGCCGCATTCTAGCAACAGCGCTCGGGACCCGCCATCCTCCGGACGCGCGCGAACGAAGTGGTCCATGGTCAGTCAGCGGGCGGCAGCAGTCTCGCGATCTTCCGGCCGATGCCGCGCCCCTGCCAATAGCCGTCGGCGATGGCGCGGAGAAAATGAATGCCCGCGTACGCACGCGACAGCCCGTTTTCGACGGCCGCATCCGTGAAGCTTCGGAAGCTGCGGGTCACGCCTGGCAGGCTGGTGCTCGTCGTGCTGAACCGAACGCGATCGCCGAAGAAGCGGGCGAGCACTTCCGCTGCGGCCGCGCCGACCACGGTGTGGTTCGACGGGTAATCCGGTATGGGAGGGACCAGGTACGGGGGCGCCGAAAACAGCGGCTTCCAGTCGGCGTCCTGGTCCGTCAGCGGATTCCCGTCTTCGTCGGCCCGCTGAATCGCCGAGGACGGCCGCCAGAACCTGAAGTTGTACTTGGCGTCGAAGCTGGCGATGAAGCTGTCGGCAATCGCGAAGTTGACCAGGGCGAGGACCCGCGCAGAGTTCCACGCGTCCAGCCCCTTCGCACGGATCACCGTGTTGGCGATGCGATTCCATCCCGCAGGCGCGCCTTCGGCCCAGAAGCGCGCAATCTCCGTCTGATCGGCGGTTCGCCAGGGACTGTCCACACTGCCGATCGCTTTCAGGTAGTGGAAATCGAGCGCGTATTGAAAGCTCGTCAGCGGATCGGGACCTGGCACCTGGTGATCCTGGACGTCGATCCCCCACGGCTGAACGCTACCCCATCCGGGGAAGATCCCGACGACCCCGGGCGGCGTGGGTGCGTTGAACGGCGTGAACTGGTAGTCTCCCCGTTCCCCGGTGGAGACATACGGCGGCAAGGAGGCGGTTGCGGTGCCGTCGGTCGCGAGCCGAGCCAGGACGGCTTCCGCGCAGAGCTTGCCGAGCGCAATCCCTGCCGTCTTGGCGGCGCCGGCCGGAATCGCGGCCAGCGCGGCGTCATACGCCGGCTGGACGTTCGGCGCCGTCGACAGCTTCACGAGCACGTCGTGCGCCGCGGTCGCAACGGCGGCATCGACAGACGCGCCCGGCGCCGCCACGTTGACAAGGTACGGCTGGTAACGTCGGTCGATGGCGTTCAGTGCGTCGTGGATAGCCGCGTGTACTGCGGCCAGCGCCCGGGAGTCGAGGATTCTTCCGGGGTTGATCAGCACCGCCGACGTGGCGATGCTGTTCCACTCGGTGACCGCGTTGCTCTGAGCTGCGCGCGCCAGATGCGGACAGAGCAGCGCTGCGCTCAGGACACTGAGGATGGTACGACGTCGAAGTACGTGCATGGACCCTCCCGTCTCGGCGGTTGCACCAGCTCGGACCCATTCCGAGCAGTCCGGAAGCCGAGCGACGTAAGCACGACTCGACAATAGTCAGTCGCGACCTCCAAGTCCTTTGGAAGCCGTGGAGATTCGATGCAGATTTGGTGGCGCCGCTGCGGCGCTGCGCGGACTGCCGCCGCAACGCGTCAGTGGTCGCGCCGCCGTCCCAAGGAAGTGACGGTCGGATGGGCATGAATAGCACCCTCTCAGGACTCGGGGAGCTACTTCAAGTTTCCCTTGATCCGAACGCCCGCTGCGCACAGAATCGACCGTCTCGCGGACGCTCAGTCTTCACATCGCAACGCCGCTCGCGGCGTTCACCAGTCAGGAGGGCCCGATGCAACGCAAGCGGTCCGACCTCAACCGTCGCCAGTTCTTCGCCCGTTCAGCACTCGGCGCCGGCGCAATCACGCTTGGCGGCGGCCTTTTCGATGCCCTTGTCGCACGCGCCGCGTATGCTGGCGATCGCGAAGATCGTGGTGGTCGCGCCGGCTATGGCCCGCTTCGTCCGGCCGGCGACGATCTCGCGCTGCCGCCGGGATTTCAGTATCGCGTCATCAGCACCGAAGGGGATCCAATGGACGATGGGTTCCCGACCCCCAAGGCGATGGACGGCATGGCGACGTTTCCGTTGCCGAATGGCAACGTGCTGCTCATCCGCAACCATGAGGACAATGAAGCGCCGAGCCGGTTGCGTCCTCGACCCCCTGGCAGCACCTCTTCGACTGATGGAATCCTCAGCGACAGCCTCGATACAGATTTCGGCCCGCGCGCGTACGCATACGATGCGTATGCCGGAGGAGGCACCACCACGCTCGAAGTCGAGCCGCATGGCCATCGCCGGCTCGTGTCGCACCATTGGAGCCTGGTCGGCACGCTTCGCAACTGTGCCGGCGGCCGCACACCGTGGGGAAGCTGGATATCCTCCGAGGAGTCGCTGCAGAATCTCTCCGCCACCGGATTCGCACAGAATCACGGCTACAACTTCGAAGTGCCGATGGACACCGCGCCGGCGTTCCCCGCGCAGGCGGTACCGCTCACGCATCTAGGACGGTTCAGCCACGAGGCGGTCGCCGTCGATCCAACGACGGGCATCGTGTACGAGACCGAAGATCAAGGTGACGGGTCCGGCTTCTACCGCTTCGTGCCGTCCACGAAGCCAACACAGCCTGGCGATCTCGCGATGACCGGCGGCGTACTCCAGATGCTCAAGATCGTCGGCCAGCTGCAATACGAGACCGCGATCAATCAGACGGTCGGCGATGCGCTGTCCGTCGAATGGGTCACGATCACCAACCCCGATCCATCGCCCGTCAGCCTCGTCGTCGACGGCCAAACGCTGTCGGCTGTGTTCGTCGAGGGCTTCAATGCCGGGGGTACCCGATTCCGTCGTCTCGAAGGGTGCTGGTTCGCAAACGGGCACATCTTCTTCGTGTCCACCAACGGCGGCAACATGGGGTTCGGTCAGGTGTGGGCGTTCAATCCTGCGGCCTCCACGCTGACGATGATCTTCGAGTCGCCTGGCCATGACGTCTGCGATGGCCCGGACAACTGCTGTACCACCCCGGCGGGCGGGCTCGTTCTGTGCGAAGACGCTGGCGGCGCGCAGTTCCTGCGCGCAATTTCTCCGTCAGGCGAGATATTCGATCTCGCACGCAACCTGAGGAACACGATTGAGTTTGCCGGCGTGTGCTTCAGCCCTGACGGGAAAACGCTCTTCGTCAACCAGTACGGCCGGTCTACAGTGAGGACAACGCAGCCTTACAGGAGCGCACTACAGATTCCCGTTGGTCCTGAGCGTTTCGAACGCGCGGCGACGCTCGCCATCTGGGGCCCGTGGAGATCGGGGCCGCTCTGATGCTCTGAGATCTGAATCTGAAGTCTGAAGTTGAAGGTACGCGTCAGGGCGGCTCAACGAGGTGTAACACGCCCCCCAGCTCATCAGAGTGCGTACTGCGGCTGTACCGAGCACCGCGGTTGGCGGCGGGTCTACGACAAGCCGTCGCCAACCCTTCCCCCACTGTACTCGTCCAAGGCGATGATATGCGCTCGGTCATCGCCGATCTTCGCTATGCGGCGCGGGAATTGCGCCGCCGACCAGGGTTCGCGCTCACCGCGGTCCTCTCGCTGGCCCTTGGGATAGGCGCCACGAGCGCGGTGTTCAGCGTCGTCTACGGCGTCCTGATCAATCCCTTCCCCTACGTGGGCGCCGATCGCATGATGCAGATCTCTCTCGTGGACAATGCCGGCCGCTTCCGGGGCACGGGCATGACCGGCGTTCAGGTCGAGCAGCTTCGACAAGCCCGGACTGTCGAGAGCGTCGTCGCGGAAGATGGATGGAACCTCACGACCACCGATGGCGATATCCCCGAGGATGTCTCCGCGTCGTACATCGCTCCGAACGCGCCGAATCATTGGGGAATTCCCGCCCTCATGGGGCGATGGCTCATCCCGGCTGACGCGCCTCCTGGTCAGGACCCGGCGCGCGTCGTGGTGCTGGGCTACAGGTTCTGGCAGCGGTATTACTCGGGCGACCCCGCCGTCGTCGGCCGCACGCTGCAACTCGTTCGCAAGGACTATCAGATCGTCGGCGTGATGCCGCCACGGTTTCGCTGGCGCGAAGCGGACATCTACATGCCGCTCAAGGTCAGGCTCGAGCCCAACATTTACTACGGCGTCACCCTCAAGATCCGGCCGGGCGTGTCTACCGCCGCAGCCAATGCCGAGCTGCAACCTGTCCTGCAGCAGTTCGCGGCACAGTCACCGGGCCGCTACCCCGACGCGTTTCGCGTCAACCTCCGCAGCATCGTCGAACTGTTCGCGCGGCCGATGGGCCCCCGGCTCTTTCTGCTGCTCGGCGCCGTGACGTCGCTCCTGCTCGTAGGCTGCGCCAACGTGTCGATACTGCTGCTCGTGCGCGGGGCGCACCGCCAGCAGGAGCTCGCCGTGCGCGCGGCGCTCGGAGCCGCACGTGTCCGCATCGTGCAGCAGTTATTGACGGAGGCGCTGGCGATCGCCGTGGTCGGCGCGGCGCTTGGTCTGTTGATCGCATGGAAAGGCCTCGCGCTGATCGTTGCCTGGGTGCCAACCAACTCGTTCGCCGCCGAATCGGTCATCGAGATGAACCTGCCGGTCCTGCTATTCAGCACGGCGTTGGCTGTCGTGACCGCGATCGTGTTCGGCGTCTGGCCGGCGCTCCAGCTCTCGCGTCCGGATCTCGGCCGCGTCGCGCAGACCAGTGCTCGACGGGTGATCGGCAGCGCGCAGGGCCGGCGGATCCATCGCGTCATGGTCGCGGTCCAGGTCGCGTTGACGCTTCTGATGCTGACCGCGGCTGGCGCGGCAGGAAAGGGGTTCCTGCGGCTGGCGAATGCAGAGCTCGGATACGACCCTCAGAACACCATGTCTCTGCCGATTCCCGTCCACGACGGTACCTACCAGACATGGAAGGAGCGGTCCGAGTATTTCGAGCGGCTCCGGGCAGCAGTCGCCGCGATGCCGCAGGTTGTATCGGCAGGGATCTCGACCAACGCCACGCCGCCGTCGAACGGAGGCGACAGCACGCTCGAGATTCTCGGCAGCAGCGCGCTCGAGAAGCCCGTCGCCCGGTCCAATTTCATCAGCCCCGAGTATTTCACGCTGCTCCACATTCCGGTGGCGCAGGGACGCGTCTGGAGCCGTGACGAAATCATGCGAGGAGCGACCCTTGCCGTGATCAACCAGACGATGGCCCGGCAGTACTGGCCGAACGGCGATGCCATCGGCCGTCAATTCCGGTTCGCTAACCTGAAGGACGAACCGCCGTATTCGCCCGCGGCCGTGGGCGCTGATGGATGGCTCCAGATCATCGGCGTCGTCGCCGACGCACGCAACGATGGTCTGCGCAACCCGATCAAGGCCGCTTTCTATGTGCCGTATACGCTGAAGATGCGGATGTTCACGCAGATTCTGGTGCGCACACGCGTGCCTCCCCTGTCCATCCTGCGCGATGTACGTGCCGAGCTCGTTCGCGTCGATCGCGAACAGCAGGTCATGCGCGTGCGGGATCTCCAAGCCTGGATCACGAATCTTCCCGAGTACGCTCAGCAGCAGCTGGTGGCGAGGTTGTTTGCCATCTTTTCGATGCTGGCGCTGGCGCTTTCGGCGGTCGGGCTCTACAGCGTGGTGTCCTACGGCGTCGCGACGAGGACCAACGAATTCGGCATCCGCATGGCGCTCGGGGCGAGAGCGCGCGACGTCGTGCGCATGGTGCTCTCGGGGACGTCCTGGAATGTTGGTGTGGGGCTGCTGGCAGGCGTGCTCTTGTGTCTGATCTTCGACAACGTCGCGTCACGGTGGGTGACCGAGAGCTCGCGCGATCCACTGATCCTTGGTGGCGTGACCGTCCTGCTGCTGGCCGTTGCCGTCCTGGCGTGTCTTGCTCCCGCGCGCCGCGCGGCTTCGATCGATCCGATGGACGCCCTGCGACACGAGTAACCGTGGGCGAAGGCGACAGTTTCTCCAGCCGCGCAGCAGTTACGGCCTGCGTCGAAGGACGAAAATCGCCGCCGCCACGCCGAGCGCGATCACGAACGCAGTCCATTCAGCAAGCGTGACGCTGGTCAGCATCCAGCCGATCACGAGACATGCCAGCGCAATCACCAATGTGGGCGCCGGGACTCTGAAGGGCGTACCGCCGCCGCGCACGTCGCGGTGGCGGAGCTGCCACGTTGCCAGGCAGCACGTTCCGTAGAGCACCAGAATGGAGAGGTTCGCGAGAATCGCCAGCCGCTCGAATGTGCTGGTGATTGCGAGCACGACCACGATCGCGCACTGCAGAAGGATCGCGACAAACGGCGATCGATGCACTGGATGGAGACGCGCGACCGCCGATGGCAGGAATCCGTCGCGCGCGAACGCGAACAGCGTGCGCGGTGTGGCCAAGATCATCGCGCCGGCGTGGCCGATCATCGAGATCACGGCGCCGACCAAGAGCAGGGTTCTCGCCCAGCCGCCAAGCGCCACGCCTGCGGCCTCCGCGAGCGGCGCGGCCTTCGAGGTCGCGAGCGCCGGCCCTAATACGCCCTGGGCCACGAACTGCAAGCCGGCGTACAGCACGGTGATGGCTGCCATTGCGATGAAGATGGCCCGCGGCACCGTGCGCGCCGGGTCCTTCACCTCCCCGCCCGGAACCACCGCCGCTTCGATCCCCGCGAACGCGAAGATCAACAGGAGGCTGCTCCGTGCCAGCAGCGGCATGTCTGGCGGATCGCCGATCGTGAGGTTGTCCGGGTCTATCGCGAAGAGGCCGCCGACGATGAGGAGCAGGAGGGGCAGGATCTTCGCGACGGTCAGCGCGCTGTTGACCCGCGCGCCGCGCTCGACGCCCAGGATGTTGATGGCCGCAAACGCCGCGTAGATCGCAACGAGCGCGGCCGCCGACGCGCCGCGCGACGCCAGGACCGGCACAAGCGCGCCGAGACTTGCCACGAGCACGGTCGCCACCGCCGCCATCGCGAACGTCAGCAGCATCCAGAGCAGGAACCCCGCGAGGAATCCCACGAACGGCCCGAACGCCACCTCGACATAGGCATACGGTCCGCCCGTCATCGTGACGCGGCTCCCGGCCTCGGCGATGCAGAGGACGATGAGGCCCATCGCGATGGCGCAGAGCAGGTACGCGATGGGCGCGGTCGCGCCAAGCGTGGCCGCCATGTCGGCCGGCAGCCGGAAGATGCCGCCGCCAATCGTGACGTTGACGATGCTCGCAGCCAGCCCGAAGGTGCCGATGGACCGAAGAAGGGACGACTCGGACGACGAGGCGCGCGTGGGGTCAGTCAAAGTGACTATCGTCCAGCGAGCGGAATCCGGAACAGGTTGCGCAGCTCGTCGGACTTGGTGACGACGAACGTCGCCGGATCGTTGCTGGGGACGAAGTCGTCCTGCTCGACGGCCTTGGCGCCCGGCAGCGTCGCCCACGCCTCGAACGCAGTGCGGTCGTCGGAGGGGAATTCGGGAAGTGTCCGGCCGGCGGGAATCGGCGCAACCACGAGCGGCCGCCTGCCAGCGAAGAAACCCTTCCAGATGAAGAATCGCCTCCCGTCCGGCGACCACTCCGTCTTGCACGACTCCTTGCAGATCACACGGGGCGATCCGCCGTCAACCGGAATCGCCACGGTCCGTGCCAGATTGTCACCATGTGCGCTCAGCGCAACCAGCCACCGGCCGTCGGAAGACACACCCCGGAGTTCGACAATTGGCTGGCTCGTGACGCGCTCGCGCGCCTTGCCGTCTCCGCTGATCCTGTTGATGAAGTTCACGTGCCCCTCGAGCGACCGAAAGACGATATGCGCGGAGTCGACGAATACGGCCTGATCTGCCTGTCGTGCGATCTGGCGCGGTGCCGAGCGGCGGTCGAGCGACGCCAACCAGACCTGGCGCTCTCCGCCGCCGCCGGTTGTCGTGAACACGACCTGTCGTTCGTCGCGAGAAATGTCGTAGTCGAGCACCGAGAAGTCCGGCAGCAGTCGATCGGTTCTACCGGACGCGATATCGACCACCGTCAGCTCGACGGTGCCGGCCGTCCCGGCTCGTCGCAGCAGGTAGTACACGTGGGCGCCGTCCGCCGAGAGAGTCGGATCGAACGCGAACCCCTCTGCCGAGAGCAGCCGCTCGCCGCGCGGATCGTGCAACCAGACCGAGCTCTGACGACGTCCGAGCGATGTGATGAGCGAGGCGCCATCGGGCGCAACGGCCACTCCTTCTTCTTCGGTTGCGGAGCCCGACGTGAGCGGTTCGGGCGTCCCGTTCGGGAATCGCTGACGCCAGAGGTGAGACACGCCGTCGACCAGCGCGCTGAAGTACATCCAACGGCCGTCCGGCGACCAGGCGGCCGACCGGCACTCGCCAGCAGGGCCGACTTGACGTCCGGCGGAGCTGCCGTCGAACGGGACGAGACGGCACGGCGCCCACGCGCCAGTTGCTGCCATCTCGACCACGAGAACCGATGCTCGATCTGGAGAGATGTAGGAATAGTGCGCCATGCCGCGTTCGTGCGCAGGCACATAGACCGAGCGCGCCTCCGCGCGATTCTGCGTGGAGGTCTTCAGCGCCATGTGAATGGTGCTGTTCGCGAGGATCTCGGAAAAGAGAATGTGGCGATCGTCGATCCACGTCAGCGCGGCGGCATTCGGCAGCATCCGCGTCGGCTGGCCCCCGGAAACCGGAACGATCCACGTGTTCCAGCCTTCGTCAGCTCCGCCTTCCCGTAGCGTATAGGCGACGCGCGCGCCGTCGGGCGTGAAGGCCGGCGCCAGCTTGGGTTGCGGATCGTTGGTCAGCCGGACTGCCTCGCCGTTAGGCAACTGCTTGACGAAGATCTGCCCCGACTGCGTAAGAAACGGCGTACCCCCGCGGATGAACGCCACCGTGCGGCCATCGGGGGACAGACTGGGAGCCGTCGCCGAATCGGCGAAGTTGGTGAGCTGCTCGTAATCCGAGATCGACAGCGGGGCTGGCGAACGGCCGAACCACACCGCCCCGGTGACCAGGACCGCCAGCATCGCCGCAATCGCCGAGGCCCATAGAGCAAGGCGTGACTTGCTCGGTAACGCCCCGGCCCCTGGGTGCGGCGTGAAGTCGCGGGTGAGGTTCTCCAGATCAATCACGAGGTCCCGCATGGTCTGATAACGACGTTCGCGATCCTTCTCGAGACACTTCCGAAGGATGCGCCGCAGCTCCGCGGGTGCCGCAATATCGGAGACCGCCGGATCCTTGGTCAGGATCGCCGACGCCGTCTCGGCGGAGCTCTGGCGTGCGAAGGGATGCGCACGCGACACCGTCTCGAACAAGACGATGCCAAAGCTGAAAATGTCGGAGCGTGGGTCGACCGGCTCGCCGCGTGTCTGCTCGGGAGACATGTACGCCGTGGTTCCTGGCACGAGTCCCGGCACCGTCAGCGCCGACGCCGTGTCCAGATCAGTGCCGACGAATGCAGAGGTCCTCGCTATACCGAAGTCGAGCACCTTCGCTTGGCCCGAGCGGGTCAGCATGATGTTCTGCGGCTTGATGTCGCGATGGACGATCCCCAGTCGATGCGCCTCGGTCACGGCCCCCGCGACCTGGAGGGCGAGTGCGATCGCCGACGGCAGATCGAGAGGACCGCGCCTCAGCCGCTCGGCCAGCGTCTCTCCGTCGATGTACTGCATCGCGATGTAGCTGTGGCCGTCGGCCTCGCCGACTTCGTAGATCGTGCAGATGTTCGGGTGATCGAGCCCCGCGGCGGCCTGTGCCTCGCGCACCAGACGTTTGCGTGCGGTGTCGTCAGCAGCGAGCGCATTCGACAGCAGTTTCAGCGCCACCCGCCGGTGCAGGCCGGTGTCTTCGGCGAGATAGACGTCGCCCATGCCTCCGGCGCCCAGAGGTGACTCGATCACATAGTGGCCGAGGCTAGCGCCGGCCTTCAACGACATTGCGCGTGAGCGTAGCAGAACCCAGTGGCATCGCGCGAGAGGCGTCCAGGCGGTCCGTCCGCATGAATGCTGGCCCCGCTCAGCGACTGAGGGTCAGCGCGAACGTTTGCAGCGCCTGCTCGCATAGCGGCAGCGTGGTGTCGGTGAACGTGACGCCATCCTGCGTATGCAGCGAGAACCCGAGATTTTTCTTGATGCCGACAATCATCACACCGCGCATGTTCACCGGTGGGCGGCCGAAGCCGGGCTCTGTCGATCCGGCCCATTCGATCCGTTTTCCGCGAACGCCGGCGATCTGCACTTCGCCTTCCGTCTGTGTCCAGCGGCTGCGCCGCTGACTGACGCCCTTGATCATGGCCGCCGCGAACCTCTCCAGATCGACAGTTTCCCCGGCGGGTGCCGTGCTGAAATCGAGCAGAGACACCTGAATCATCCCGCGCGTGCCATCGCTTCGGGGTTCCGTCGAAAAGCCGAAGCTCTTGAATCCCGGGCGTGGACTCGGGTCTGCCTGGAGCACGTAGCCCGGCGGAAGCTGAAGGCTGAATTGGTGGCCCTCGAAATCGTAGCTCGAAGGCTGTGCGGCTACCGGAAAGCCTATCGCGACGGCCAGCACCACAACCGTGATACAGCGGCTTCGTCTCATGCCTGAGATATCGGCACGACGGCGTCGATTCTGTGCCGGTCGGAGGCTATCATTCCACCCGGAAGGAGTCACGACTTTGTCGACCCGCATAGCCACTACGACGTTGGCCGCCTGCCTGCTGTTTTCACTGGAACTCTCCGGCCAGCGAGCGGATGTCTTCGACCGCGTGAAGCATGGGTACGCGGTGTCGGAAGCCGGCGTGAAGATTCACTACGCGACGCTTGGCACAGGACCGCTCGTGGTGATGATTCACGGCTTTCCCGACTTCTGGTACACCTGGCGCCAGCAGATGGCGGCGCTCTCGGACACGTTCCAGGTCGTGGCCATAGATCAGCGCGGGTACAACCTGAGCGACAAGCCGAAGGGGGTCGAGAGCTACGCCATGCCCCTGCTGGTGGCGGACGTCGCGGCGGTTGTCCGTCACCTCGGGCGCGACAAGGCGACGATCGTCGGGCACGACTGGGGCGGCATGGTCGCGTGGCAGTTCGCGATGAATCTGCCACAGATGACAGAACGGCTGGTCGTGCTCAACCTGCCCCATCCGAATGGACTGCTGCGCGAGCTCAAGTCCAACCCCGAGCAGATTGCGAACAGCGAATACGCGCGCACGTTCCAGCGCGGCTCTCCCAAGGACGCGACGGTCTTTTTTGGAATGCCGATGACGCCGGAGACCCTTTCGGGCTGGGTCACCGACGCGGCCGCGCGCAAGCGCTACGTCGAGGCCTTCGAGCGCTCCGACTTCGAGGCGATGCTGAACTACTACAAGGCCAACTATCCGAAGGGGTCCGGTGCAAACGCGCCCCCGGTGCCTCTGTTCCCAAAGGTCACGGTGCCGGTGCTGATGCTCCACGGTCTTGACGACCGCGCGTTGCACCGGAACGGACTCGCGGGCACGTGGGATTGGCTCGAAAAGGACCTCACGCTCGTGACGATTCCCGGTGCCGGGCATTTCGTGCAGCAGGACGCCGCTGAACTCGTGACGTCGACCATGAAATGGTGGTTGACGATGCGCGCCCTCTGAACCGAAGACTCAGCGCCTCAGAGCGTCAATCGCGTCAATCCTTGCAGCCCGCCTCGCGGAATCGCGCACGCCACCATCGCGGCGAGCATCAAGCCCAGCGCGACGACGGTGAAAGTCGTTGGATCGAACGGCTCGACCGTGAAGAGGAACGCGGCGAGATAGCGGACGGTCGCGGCGGCAAGACCGAGGCCGATCGCCAGGCCCGACACGGTCATCACGGTGCCTTGCTTCATCACCATGCTCACGATGTGACGGGGTGTGGCGCCAAGCGCCCTACGCACGCCGATTTCACGCGTCCGCAGTGTGACCCCGTACGACAACCCGCCGAACAATCCAATGACGGCGATGACCAGCGCGAATTGGGCTGGCAAGTTATCGATGGAGACGACAGGAATTGTCCGGTCCGCTACGGTCCTGCCTAGGACCCACCCAGTACCGCGCCCCGGCGTTGACGCCGGAGGCCTGCCCCGGTCTCCTTGAAGACCATGGGAACGCTCACGGGACCATCGCGGGTTGCGCGGCTCGCGTCGATATGGACGTGCGGCGCGCTGGTATTGCCGCTGTTACCCACCTCAGCGACCAACTGACCCTCGGACACCGAGTCGCCCTCGTCAACCACGATCGATCCCTGACGCAGATGTGCCAGCAGGACGATTTCACCAGACGCCGAGCGGATCATCACATGGTTGCCCCTCGAGTTACGCGCGTCCTCGACCCCGGGCTCGTTGTCCGCATACGTTCCGATCGCCACGATCACTGTCCCTGACAACGGTGAACGTACCGGTTGACGCCATGACAAGTAGTCGTGAAGTTGTCGGCCATCTGCCTGGAAGCACTTCCCGTCTGATCCGACTTTCAGAAGATCGAGGGCGTACCGTTGATTCGCATACGGCGCATGTGCGTTCGTCAGCACACTCGGGCCGCCGTGTCCGACGGCCCACTTCCCTTCAAGCGGAAACGCGATGACGATCTGGTCGTCTGGGAACGGCGCCCAGAACACATGACCGATGCCGAGAAGACAGAGCATACTCATGAGACCGAGAACGATCGGACCAATCCAGCTCCCACGCGCAGGCACGAGCCTGCCCGCCCGATATCCCAGCATCGAAGCGACAACCCCGTGCGCCACGAGGGCAGCCAGCCCCAGATACATGGCGTATCGCGCACGATGACCGACGTTCGGCCACGGCCACATCAGGAGAAGGAGGATAAACAGGGAGGCGAAAAACAGGAAGGTGGCCACCTGTTCGAGCACATTCGATCTGAATCGCCCTCTCCGCCATTCAATCAGCGTCACACCCCACAGGACCAGGCCAGTGAGCAGCGGCAGGAGCGGCATCAGCTGCAAGAGGCGTCGCACGTGTCCTCGTGGAACCTCGGTAGTACGCGTCCTACTTCGATCGAAGCGTCTCGCTAGAACTTCGACAGCGCGACCCGCGCCGCGGCCTGCGCCCGCTCCATCCGTTCGCTGGTGACCTGCACGGTGGCTTTGCCACGCGCTCGCGCGGTCACTGACACGCGCTTCGTGTCCTTGTCGGTCGTCGCGAACGCGTCGTCGCCGACGCCCTTGACGTCCGTAACAGGTGGGGTGCTGACCTTCCGAAGCTCGTCGTAGTCAGCGACCGGGTTCACCCAGGCGACGAACGCGCGCCGGGTGCCTTCGATCTCGATCCCATAGACGCAGCGCGCCGCGGTGAGTCCCTTGACGTTGACTGGACGGGCATCGACCGGACGTCCGGATAGGGCTTTCGCGATCTCGGCGGAAGGTACGCGCTCACAGACGTCCAGCGATTCGAAGGATGTCTGTTGAGCGCCGGTGATTGACACGCCGAGCGTGATCCCGGCGGCGACGGTGACCATCCTCAACAATAGACGGGGCCCAGGCTGAAGCCATCTCATAAACATCGCGAACACTACCATAGTGAGCCATTGACACGCGCCCGCGCCGCAGCCTATTTTGGTGGTGCGCGCTCAAAAGGCGCCCGCGGGTTCGCGCGAAGGGCCAAGCCCACTGTCATAGCTCCTCGATCGACGGCACGTACACCGCCGTGCTGCCTGTTTGCGAACCACAGGCTCCAGCATGGAGGTTGTATGACGCCGAGCCAGTTACCCAATCGTCCGAATCTCGAACAATTGAAGAAGCAGGCGAAGTCGCTGCTTCACGCGGCACAGGCGCAGGATCCGGCGGCGCTTCAACGTTTTGCCGTGCTGCCCGCGTGTGCGGACAAGTCGGCCGCCCAGCTCGGGGCGCTTGGTCTCGCGCTCCACGACGCGCAGTCGGTCATCGCGCGCGAGCATGGGTTCGTTTCCTGGCACGCACTGCGGGAAGAAGTCGAGGCGCGCACGCTCTCATTCGACGCCGCCGTGGACGAGTTCATCCGCTGCGCGACGGGTGGTGCGTCCGGTCGCGCCGAAAGGCTGCTCGCGCTTCACCCGGGGATCGCGTCGGCGTCGCTCCACACCGCGCTGGT